>Ga0265780_10000729_pt1 | contig 49736 bp, 41 predicted proteins | sample P1T30metagenome_FD_192432 | JGI IMG/M metagenome (GOLD analysis project Ga0265780, IMG submission 192432) | Plant litter microbial communities from East Loma Ridge, Irvine, California - P1 T30 | ecosystem: Environmental > Terrestrial > Plant litter > Unclassified | place: USA: California... | reverse complement strand
GATCCCTTGGACAAATCAGGGGAAACAAGCCTTCGCATCGTCACTCTCCATGAGTTACCTCGACGATACGTCAGACCCTGGCAACGCCATTTCAGTTCACCTAGCTAACGCGAACACAGCCAAAAAAGCCTGCACAGGCAGGCTTTTCGATAGCGCCGGGCGAGCGTCAGAACGCCGCGATACCGGTCTGCGCCCGCCCCAGGATCAGCGCGTGGATATCGTGCGTGCCTTCGTAGGTATTCACCACTTCCAGGTTGACCATGTGGCGGATGATCCCGAACTCGTCCGAGATACCGTTACCGCCCAGCATGTCGCGCGCGGTGCGGGCGATGTCCAGCGCCTTGCCGCAGGAATTGCGCTTCATGATCGAGGTGATCTCGACCGCGGCCGTGCCTTCGTCCTTCATGCGGCCCAGGCGCAGGCAGCCTTGCAGGCCGAGGGTGATCTCGGTCTGCATGTCGGCCAGTTTCTTTTGCACCAGCTGGTTGGCGGCGAGCGGCTTGCCGAACTGGGTGCGGTCCAGCACGTACTGGCGCGCCGTGTGCCAGCAGTCTTCGGCGGCGCCGAGCGCGCCCCAGGCGATGCCGTAGCGTGCCGAGTTCAGGCAGGTGAAGGGGCCCTTGAGGCCACGCACGTCCGGGAAGGCGTTTTCTTCGGGGCAGAACACCTCGTCCATGACGATCTCGCCGGTGACCGAGGCGCGCAGGCCGAACTTGCCGTGGATGGCCGGGGCCGACAAACCCTTGAAACCTTTTTCCAGCACGAAGCCGCGGATCGCGCCCTCGTCATCCTTGGCCCAGACCACGAACACGTCCGCCACCGGCGAATTGGTGATCCACATCTTGGCACCGGTGAGCGAGTAGCCGCCCTCGACCTTGCGCGCGCGCGTGACCATCGAGGCCGGGTCGGAGCCGTGGTTCGGTTCGGTGAGGCCGAAGCAGCCGATCCATTCGCCGGTGGCCAGCTTCGGCAGGTATTTCTGCCTGGTCGCTTCGTTGCCGAATTCGTGGATCGGCACCATCACCAGCGAGGATTGCACGCTCATCATCGAGCGGTAGCCGGAATCGACGCGCTCGACTTCGCGCGCGATCAGGCCATAGCTGACGTAGTCCAGGCCGGGGCCGCCGTACTGCTCGGGAATGGTCGGGCCCAGCAGGCCGAGTTCGCCCATCTCGCGGAAGATCGAGGTGTCCATGGCTTCGTGACGGAAGGCTTCCAGGATGCGCGGACGCAGCTTGTCCTGGCAGTAGGCCGCGGCGGCGTCGCGCACCATGCGCTCTTCGTCGTTCAGCTGCTGGTTCAGCAGCAGCGGGTCATCCCAGTGGAATTGGGCTTTGCTCATGGGTATCCTGTCTCAGAAGATGCTGTGGTGATGGGAGCGGTCTGCGCCGCGATGTCTGGACATTATAGAAATGCCAGGCGGCGGCGGCTTTTCAAACTGCGACAGGCATTTTCGTTTTTCGTACCGGCGCTGACCCGGTCGGATGAGGGGCAGCCGAACTGCAGGGGGCCGAGCCCGGTTCTCGCGCTTGGGCTCTGACCCCGGTGTTCAATGTTGGCTCAAGTCGTGCCGAACTTTCCGCCATGGAAAACCAACGCTGGCTGCGGCTGCACCGCGCAATCCTCGACTTCACCGACGAAGATCACGTGGTCGCCCTCCGGGTAGCGGCTGCGGTTGTGGCATTCGAACCAGGCGCTCACCCCTTTTAATATCGGCTGGCCGGTGCGCGACAGTTCGAACTCGGCGCTCTCGAAGGGATTGATTCCGCGCCGCGAGAACATGCGCGCCAGCTCTTCCTGGCCGGCCGACAGTACGTTGATCACGTAATGCGAATTGCCGCTGAAGATGGGCAGGCTGTTGGCGCCGTTCGACAGGCTCCACAGCACCAGCGGCGGTTCCAGCGACACCGAATTGAAGGAACTGGCGGTGAGGCCGCGGTAAGTGCCGTCGGCCAGGCGCGTGGTGATCACGGTGACGCCGGTAGCGAACTGCGACAGGGCCTGGCGGAAATGCGCGGAATCGAAGCCGCGTTCGCTGGCACGAGGGGAGCTGGTGTTCATGCGCGCATTATGCCACCAATAACACTCTGACAGCTTTCGCTTGGGGCCGGCTTCCTGCACGGTCTGCACAGGCGGCCGCTTTGGATTACAGTAAAACCGTGAAAGACAACTTGCCGAGGAGTGTGTATGAGCCAGCAGCCAGCCACCGAGGTGGCGATCCTGGGCGGCGGGTGTTTCTGGTGCACGGAAGCCGTGTACCTGGAGGCGCGCGGCGTCACCCGTGTCGAGTCCGGCTACATGGGCGGCGAAACGCCCGACCCGACGTATGAACAAGTGTGCTCCGGCACCACAGGCCATGCAGAAGTGATCCGCCTCGAATTCGATCCGGCCGTGATCAGCTACCGCGACATCCTGGAAATCTTTTTCACGATCCACGATCCGACCACCTTGAACCGCCAGGGCAACGACGCCGGTACCCAGTACCGTTCGGTGATCTTCACGACATCGCCGGAACAGGAGGCGACCGCGCGCAAGGTGATGGCCGAGATGGCATCGGTGTGGGATGCGCCTATCGTGACCGGGGTGTTGCCGCAGGCGCAGTGGTACAAGGCCGAGGATGTCCACCAGGATTATTTTGCGCAGCACCCGCTGCAGGGGTATTGCGCGTTCGTGGTGGCGCCGAAGGTGGCGAAGTTTCGGGCGATGTTTGCGCAGCGGCTGAAATAATCACCCGTCGTTTCCGGCAATGCCGGGAACGACGGTGCAGGTTTACGGGTACATATAGCGGCGCGACCACGGCATCTGCGCCGGATCCTGCCCCGCCTTGCCGCACACGATCTGGTACAGGCTGATCCAGTCGTGGGCGAAGGCATAGGCGCAGCCGGCCAGGTAGACATGCCAGATGCGGAAGGTCTTCGGTTCGGCGGTCTGGCGGATGTGTTCGGCGTTGCGTTCGAAATTCTCGGTCCACAGTGCGCAGGTGCGGGCATAGTGGCGGCGCAGGTTTTCCACGTCGCGCACTTCGAGGCCGCCTTCCTGCATGGTGCGGATCACCGTCGACAGGTGGGCCAGTTCGCCGTGCGGGAACACGTATTTGTCGATGAAGTCGCCGCCGCCATAGGGGCTGGAGCGCTGCTCGATGTCGCTGGTCGTGATGCCGTGGTTCATCACCACGCCGCCCGGTGCCAGCAACTCGTTGACGCGGCCAAAGTATTCCGCCAGGTGCTGCACACCGACGTGCTCGAACATGCCGACGCTGGTGATGCGGTCGAACTCGCCGCCAACGTCGCGGTAATCCTGCAGGCGGATCTCGATGCGGTCCTGCAGGCCGGCCTGCGCCACGCGTTCGCGCGCCAGTTCGAACTGCCGCTCGGACAGCGTGACGCCGACGCAGCGGGCACCGAACTTCTGCGCCGCGCGGATGACGAGCGCGCCCCAGCCGCAGCCGATGTCGAGCAGGGTGTGGCCCGGCTGCAGGCCGATCTTGGTGAGGATGTGGTCGATCTTCTTGACCTGGGCCGTGGCCAGGTCTTCGTCGCCGTTCTCGAAATAGGCGCAGGAATACACCATGGCCGGGTCGAGGAACTGGCTGTAGAACTCGTTGGAGACGTCGTAGTGGTAGCGGATCGCCTGCGCATCCTTTTCGCGCGTGTGCGGTGACACCAGGCGCAGCGCGGCGTCGGCCAGGCTGCCGCTGCGCGCCGGCTTGCCGGTGGATTCTGCCAGCGCACTCCCGATCTGGATCATGTCGGCGGCGTGGCCCTCGATCTCGAGCGCGCCTTCCACATAGGCTTCACCCAGGCTGCCGAGCGAAGGCGAGAGCAGGTAGCGCAGTCCGCCCGGACCCGGTACCCGGATCTTGACACGCGGTTCGTCGGCCGACAAATCGATCTTGTCGCCGTTCCATAGCTCTACACGCAGGGGCAGGTTGAACTTTTCTCGGATGCCTCGGGTCCAAGTGGACAATTTCATCTGATCGAACACGCGTATTCTCCGGCTGGCGCCGGCCGCGTTGTCTGGGAGGCCGGCTTACGGTTGCAGTCGTTGCCGCGTCCAGCTGCCATCTTCCTGCCGCGTGTACACGATGCGGTCATGGAAGCGTGAACGCCGCCCTTGCCAGAACTCGATGCGTTCCGGCACCAAACGAAAACCGCCCCAGTTGGATGGCCGTGACGGTGCTTCGCCGTACTGGCGCGCCACCTCCTCGTAGTTATGCTCGAGTTCGGCGCGACTGGCGATAGGCGCACTTTGATTGGACGCAATCGCCGACAACCGGCTTTTCAGTGGCCGGCTGTTGAAATACTTGTCACTTTCCTCTGCGCTTGTGCGTTCGACTCTGCCTTCGATCCGCACTTGCCGTTCAAGTTCACTCCAAAAGAATAACAGACATGCAAAAGGTTTGCTGGCCAGCGCTTTGCCTTTCTGGCTGTCGTAATTCGTGTACCAGGTGAAGCCGCGCGCGTCGAACTGCTTGACCAGCACGATGCGCGACGCCGGGCGGCCATCCTCGCCCACGGTGGCCACGCTCATCGCATTCGGTTCATTCACTTCCGCCTTCAGCGCTTCCTCGAACCAGCGCGTGAACTGGAGGATCGGATCGTCGGCCACGCCGTTTTCGTCGAGGCTGGCCTGGCCGTAATCCTTGCGCAGGTCGGCCACGCGCTCGCCGATGGCTGTGGCGGCCGGCTCGCAGGCGCTGGCGGCATTGCCACCAGAGGTGTCTTCTATGCCGCGGCGGCGGCGCATGGCCTGGCCCAGCTGCGCCATCTGCTGCGGGCTGAACAGGCGCACGGCCATCGGCGCCATCGTGCTTTCCTCGCGCTCCATGTGGCTCAGGTAGCGCTCGCTGAAGCGCTGCACGGTGCTGGCTGACAATTGTGTGCCGCTGCCGCCGGCGATCGCGCTCAGTTGCTCGTGCAGATCTTGCCACATGGCATCCATGTCCTTGTGGTCTTGCAGAATGCCTGGTGCCAGCGCCTGCAGCGTGGCCGCATCCTCGCCTTGTGCCACCGCATGCAACATCGGGATCAGGTCCTGTTCCTCGTCGTCGTGGTGCAGGTGGGCAGCTTTTTCGAAATACTTCAGGACCGCCTGTGCGGCCTGGCGTGCCTGCTCGTCGGGGCCATGCTGGGGCAGGTGGGCCAGTAGTTTTTCGAGCGTCGCCAGCTGCTTGCGGATGCGTCCGTGGCAATGCTTGAGCACGGCAACCGGCTGGTCGAAATCGGGGGCGGGATCGGGATGGAGCTGGGTCATGGTCGTGTTGTGCGCACGTGTTGCGTGCACGTCCGGGTGGCGTGAATTTTGATTGACTGAAAGTTATTTTAGAGCAAGGAGCGCTCGCCCGTCCGGTAAAATGGTGGGCTATGACACCCATTACCACTTCCTTCATCGAATCGACTTTCGAAGACGAGGTCGACTTTGGTCGCCGCTTCGGCGGCATTGCTCGTCTCTACGGCGAGCGTGCACTGGAACGCTTCCGTGCGGCGCACGTTTGCGTGGTCGGCGTCGGCGGCGTCGGCTCCTGGATCGTCGAGGCGCTGGCACGCAGCGCGGTCGGCCGGCTGACCCTGATCGACCTTGATAACGTGGCCGAATCGAACATCAACCGCCAGATCCAGGCGCTGTCGTCGACCGTCGGCATGCCGAAAATCGAGGCGCTAAAGCAACGCATTGCCCTGATCAATCCGTATTGCGAAGTCGAACTGGTCGAGGATTTCATCGATCCGGAAAATATTCCGCAGATGATCGGCAGCAATCGTTTTGATTACGTGGTCGATGCCATCGACAGCGTCAAGGCCAAGGCCGCGCTGATCGCGTATTGCAGCGAGCATGCGATTCCGCTGGTCGTCATTGGCGGTGCAGGCGGCCAGCTGGACCCGACCAAGATCGAAGTGCGCGACCTGGCCCGCACCGAGCAGGAACCGCTGCTGAAAAAAGTACGCAAGGTTTTGCGTTCGCGCTACGGTTTCGCCAAGGGCGAAAAGAACAAATACCACATCGATGCCGTGTTCTCGATGGAGCCGCTGCGCTATCCGGAAACCGGCGACGCCTGCGAGATCGATCCGAACAGCATCACCGGCCTGAACTGCGCCGGCTTCGGCTCCAGCATGGTCGTGACCGCTACCTTCGGCATGGTCGCGGCTGGCCACATGCTGCGCAAGCTGGCCGAAGCGGCGAACGCTGCCGCGCCGAAAGCCTTGCCTGTGGCGGCGCCGGCCGTCGTCGACACCGACGATGCTGGGCAACTGGAGGAGGCCTTGTTATCATAAGATCGGTTTTATTACTGATTTTATGAAAGAGGCCCCATGATTCGCCGTATCACTCTTTGCGTCGCCTTCGCAAGCCTGTCCCTGGCGGCCGCTGCCGCCAGCGCCCAGGACTCGACCTCGTCCGCCACCGGCCAGGCCGCCGCCGCGACCCCCGGCAGCACCGAGCAAAGCACTCAGCCAGGCAACAGCGCGCCGGCCCCGCAGGGCCCGCAATTGCAAGTCATCGACACCAAGGTCGGTACCGGCAAGGAAGCCGTGGTCGGCAACAGCGTCACGGTCAATTACACCGGCTGGTTCTACCGTCCGCTGGCGGCCAAGCAGCGCGGCCGTAAGTTCGATTCCTCGCTGGACGCCGGCCGCACGCCGCTCGACTTCCAGCTGGGTGCGCGCCAGGTCATCAAGGGCTGGGAGCAGGGCGTGGCCGGCATGAAGGTGGGCGGCAAGCGCACCCTGATCATCCCGAGCGACCTGGCCTACGGCAAGCGCGGCGCCCCGGGCGGTTCGATTCCTCCGGATACCGACCTGATCTTCGACGTGGAACTGCTCGAAGTGAAATAAATCCAATCGTCACTGGCGGGGAGGCAGATTATGCGTATCGCAAATGATGTCACTGAGTTGATCGGCAATACCCCGCTGGTGAGGATCCGGCGCCTCGGACGGGGCGCCGGGGCCGATCCGCTTGCGGATATTTTGGGCAAGCTCGAGTTCTACAATCCCGCGCACAGCGTGAAGGACAGGATAGGCTGGGCGATGATCGAGGCCGCCGAACAGGCCGGCAAGATCGGCCCCGACACCGTCATCGTCGAGCCGACCAGCGGCAACACCGGTATCGCCCTGGCGATGGTGTGCGCCGCGCGCGGCTACCGCTGCCGGCTGGTGATGCCGGAAACCATGAGCAATGAGCGGCGCATGCTGCTGCGTGCCTATGGCGCCGAGCTGGTGCTGACGCCCGGTCCGGAAGGCATGCTGGGCGCGATCCGCCGCGCCGAAGAGATCGTGGCAGCCGACCCTCACTGCTTCATGCCCCAGCAGTTCAACAACCCCGCCAATCCCGACGTGCACCGCCGCACGACCGCCGAGGAAATCTGGCGCGACACCGACGGCAAGATCGACATCCTGGTGGCCGGCGTCGGCACCGGCGGCACCATCACCGGCGTGGCCGAGGTGATCAAGGCACGCAAGCCGGGTTTCCAGGCGATTGCGGTCGAGCCCGAGGCTTCGCCCATGCTGTCCAAAGGCAGCAAGGGGCCGCACCCGATCCAGGGCATCGGCGCCGGTTTCGTGCCGGCCGTGCTGAATACCCATTCCTACGATGAAGTGATTGCGGTGAGCAACGACGCGGCCTTCGAGACGGCCCGCGCAGCTGCGCGCGAAGAAGGGCTGCTGGTTGGCATCTCGTCGGGGGCCGCGTTGTGGGCGGCCATCCAGGTGGCGCGGCGGCCGGAAAATGCGGGCAAGATGATCGTGACGATCATTCCGTCGTTCGGGGAGCGCTACCTGAGCACGGCCTTGTTCGCCAACCTGACAGCTTGATCGATGACGGATCGCTGGCGTCGCGGGTAACGCGGCCTTTACCTGTTAATCAGTGGGCGTGGCCTGCGTGCGCATGATCGTGGGCATGGGCGTGATCATGCTCATCATGCGCATCTTTCAGCGCGCAACTGCTGTGCCTGGTCGTCCCTTGCTCGACCTGCAGCGTGCAGTGATGAATCGAAAAATCCTCGCGTAACTGCGCCACGATGCCGTCGATCGCCGCATCGCCCGGGTAGCCGCTCGGCATCACCAGGTGCGCGGTCAGCGCCGTCTCGGTGGTGCTCATGGCCCAGATATGGATGTCGTGCACCTCGGTCACGCCGGGTTGCGCAGCCAGGAAGGCGTTGACCTTGCCGGCATCTACGTTGGCGGGCACGCCCGCCAGCGCCATCTGCACCGATTCCTTCATCAGCGACCAGGTGCCGGCCACGATGATGACCACGATCACCAGGCTCACCGCCGGGTCCAGCCAGCTCCAGCCCGTATACATCACCACCAGGCCCGCCACCACCACGCCCAGCGACAACGCGGCGTCGGCCGCCATGTGCAGGTAGGCGCCGCGCACGTTGATGTCGTCCTTGCTGCCGGACATGAACAGCCAGGCCGAGAAGCCGTTGATGAGCACGCCGATGCCCGCCACCACCGACACCGTGGTGCCGGCCACCGGTTCCGGGTGCGCAAAGCGCAGCACGGCTTCCCAGGCGATGGCGCCGCAGGCCACCATCAGCAGCAGGGCATTGAGCAGGGCCGCCAGGATCGAACTGCCGCGCAGGCCGTAAGTGAAGCGGCGCGTCGGCGCGCTCCTGGTCAGCAGGGCCGCGCCCCAGGCCAGCATCAGACCCAGCACGTCGGACAGGTTGTGGCCGGCATCGGCCATCAGCGCGGTCGAGTTGGCGATGAAGCCATAGGTGAATTCGATCGCGACAAAGGCCGCGTTGACGCCGATCGCCAGCGCAAAGGCGCGGCCGGCATCGGCCGGGGCCGGATGATGGTGGTGATGGTGACCGAAGCCGTGGCCATGGTCGTGGCCATGGTCGTGGTGGTGGTGTTGGCTCATGCGTCGAGTCCTGTGGTGGCGTCTGTTGCAGGTTCCGCGATGTGTTCGAACATATTCGCGAGCAGGCCGCTGATGTGGGCGTCGGCGGCGGCATAGAACACCTGCTTGCCCTGGCGCTCGGCCTTGACGATGCGCGCCGCGCGCAGCAGGCGCAGGTGGTGGCTGACCAGCGAGCTGGACAGGTTCAGGGCGGCGGCGATGTCGCCCACGGCGGTCGGCTGCGCGAGGCAGGCGAGCACGATGCGCAGGCGGGTCGGGTCGCCCAGCAAGTGGAACAGGTCGGCGACTTCGTCGACCGCGTTGTCGGTGTCGTGTGGAATGCTCATGCTTAACGTTTGAAGAACTGTTCACATGTTAAGCGCAGGCTGGATTGACTGGCAAGCCTTATGTGATGAATCGTGGGTTACGGCAACTGTCCGTCAGCGTCGCGCAGCTCCGGCTGGCCCAGCTTCAGCGCCTGCAATTGCGGCAGGATTGTCGCCCGGTCGCCCACCGCGATCACTTTCAGCCCCTCCGGTTCCAGGTACTTGCCGGCCACTGCCCGCACCTGCGGCGCGGTCACGTGGCGGAACTGGCCGGGCAAGTTCCGCCAGTAGTCCGGCGGCAAGTCGAACACCCAGGTTTCGGCCAGGCTGGCGCCGATGCCGGCGTTGGTTTCGAACTGGCCCGGCAGCGAATACACCTGGGAATCGCGGGCGCCGGCCAGTTCTGCCGCCGGCAGCGGTTTGTCGCGCATCGCGCGCACTTCCTTGAAGATCTCGGCGACCGAAGCGCCGGTCACGTCGGTGCGCACGCTGCCGGCGATCGAGAAGGGACCCGGCGTGCGGCTGTAGCGGAAACCCGAGAACACGCCGTAGCTGTAGCCCTTGTCCTCGCGCAGGTTGAGGTTGATGCGGCTCGAGAACAGGCCGCCCAGCGCCGCGTTCATCACTTGCAGGGCCGGGTAGTCCGGCGTTTTGCGATCGGTCGCCAGCGTAGTGACGCGCAGTGCGGTCTGCGGTGCGCCGGGCTTGTCGACGACGATCAGGCGGGCCCTGGTCATGGCCGACTCCCCGGGCTTCGGCACCGGCGCGTTGGCGCGCGGCCAGGCGCCGAAGCGGGCGCTGGCATAGGCTTGCAATTCTTCGCGCGTGATGGCGCCGGACACGATCAGCGCGGCATTCCCCGGCACGTAATGGCGGCGCCAGAAGCCGGCGAGGTCGTCGCGGGTGGTGGCGCGGATTGCCGGTTCGGTGCCGAGCTGGCCGTAGCCGTAGGGATGGCGAGGGCCGTACAGCGCGCCGGCCGCGGCGACGGCCGCCACCCGCGCCGGCTCATCGCGCTGGCGCGTCAGTTCCCCCAGGCGCGCGGCGCGCTGGCGTTCCACCTCGGCGGTCGGAAAGGCCGGGTGCTGGACCACGTCGGCCAGCACGTCGAGCGCCTCGCCAAAGGTGGCGCGCAGCGACAGCAGCGACACGGTGGTCGCGTCCGCGCTGCTAGCGCTGCCAAGGAAGGCGCCCAGCTGCGCGATCTCGTCGGCGATGCGCGGTGCGCTGCGGCTGGCCGTTCCCTCCTGCAGCAGCTGGGCTGTGAAGCCGGCCAGGCCCGGGTGGTCGTCCGGGTTGGCATCCGACCCGCTCTTGATTACCAGTTCGGCGGCCACCAGCGGCAGCGCCGGGTTGTAGTGGTGGATCACGGTCAGGCCGTTCGGCAGCTTGAAGGAGGTACCGGCCGGCAGCGTGAAGCCGGGCGCCGGCCCGGCCTTCGGCGGCGTGCGGCGCCAGGCTTCTTCCTTGTTAATGCCGGCGCCTGCGGCTGCTGCGGCGTCCGGCTTTCCCTTGAGCGGCCTGGGCGTGGGAATGGCGGCGTCGGGTCCCAGGGCGGGCGTACCCGGCACGCCTGCCACCACCACGCGCGCGTTCGGCTGCAGATACGCCTGGGCCACGCGCCGCACGTCGGCAGCGCTGACGCGGCGCAGGCGTTCCAGGTCGCGGCCCAGGTAGCCGGGATCGCCGGTGTACTGGTTGTACTGGTTCATCTGGTTGGCCAGGCCGGCGCCGCCCAGTTTTTCGATCGAGCTCAGCATCGCGGTCTCAATGGTATTGCGGGCGCGTTCCACTTCCTGGTCCGATGGACCGACGTCACGCAGCGCTTTCAGTTCGGCGTCGATCGCCCCTTCCAGCTCGGCGGGCGTGTGGCCGGGCCGCGCGGTGGCGTCGATCACGAAGGTCGAGCTGAGGGCATAGGAATTCTGCGAAGCCGCGACGTCCTGCGCCATCTGGCGTTCGTACACCAGGCTTTTATATAGACGCCCGGCCTTGCCGCCGGCCAGCACCTGGCTCGCGACCGCCAGCTCGGCATCGCCCGGCTGGTAGGCCGGCGGCGTCAGCCAGGCCAGGTAGACGCGCGGCAGTTCGATGCGGTCGGCCACGGTGAGGCGCCGTTCGCGCGTGATCGGCGACGTGCTGACCTTCGGCGGCGCGAATGGGGCGCTGCGCTTGAACGTGCCGAAGTATTTCGCCACCAGCGCCCGCGCCTTGTCCTTGTCGATGTCGCCGGCAATCACGATGCTGGCGTTGTTGGGGCCGTAGTAGCGTTTGAAGAAGTCGCGCACGTCGTCCAGTTTCGCGTTCTGGATGTCGGCGTGCGAGCCGATCACCGAGGCGTAATAGGGGTGAGTCTTTGGAAACAGCGCGTGGTTCATCGCTTCTTCGACGATGCCGTAGGGCCGGTTTTCCACGCTCTGGCGGCGCTCGTTGCGCACCACGTCCTGCTGGTTCGACAGCGCGGTCTGGTCGAGCACGTCGAGCAGGTAGCCCATGCGGTCGGCATGCACCCACAGCGCCAGCGCGAGCTGGTTCGAGGGCACCGTGTCGAAATAATTGGTGCGGTCGTAATCCGTGCTGCCGTTGCTGTCGGTGGCGCCGGCGCCTTCCAGCAGGCGGTCGGCCTGGCCGCGCGGCAGGTGCCGGGTGGCGGCGAACATCATGTGCTCGAACAGGTGGGCAAAGCCGGTCAGGCCGGGCGCTTCGTTGGCCGGGCCGACGTGATACCAGATGTTGACCGCGACGATGGGCAGGCGATGGTCTTCGACCAGGATCACTTCCAGGCCGTTGGGCAGCGTGGTTTTTTCGAAGGCGATCTGCGGCAGAGGGGCGGCGGGCGATCCCGCGGCGGGCGATCCCGCGGCGGGCGATCCCGCGGCGGGCGATCCCGCGGCGGGCGCCTGGGCGGCGGCAGGCAGAGCGGCCAGGGCCAGCAGCAGGGGGAACAGGTGGGACAGGCGCGGTGTCATGGATGCTCCCTCGGTGACAAGCTCAGTGGCACAGTCAGTGGCACAGTCAGTGGCACAGTCAGTGGCAAGACCCGCTGCCGCGGTCCGGCGCCGCCACGCCCAGCGTGGTCACCCTGGCCGATTCGACGAATTCCCAGTCGTAGCCATCCTCGCGCAGCTTCAGGCGCAGCACGCCAGTACGGCTGGCGTCGCGCACTTCGCTGTTGGGCACCGTTAACAGGAACGGTGTCGGGTAGGCGCCGCCGGTGCCGACCACGAACTGGCGCATGCCGTGCGCATCCTTGCGGCCATGCGCGTCCTGCGGCGCGAAGCGTTCGTAATCGTGGTCGTGACCGGACAGCACCAGTTCGGCGCCGGCCTGCCGCAGCACTTCCCAAGCGTCGCGCATGACCGGGACGCTGCCGTGGCCGCCGGAGCTGTACAGCGGGTGGTGCCAGAAGGCCAGCGTGCAGCGCGCCGGGTGCTGCGCCAGGTCGGCGCGCAGCCAGGCCAGCTGGGCCGTGTGTTCGGCTGCGTTTTTCACCGGATCGAGGTTGCTGTCGAGCGACACCACGTGCCAGCCGCCCAGTTCGACGCTGTAGTAGCCGCGTCCGGCACGCGCGCCGAAATAGGCGAAATAGGGCGCGGCCCCCGGCGTGTAGTATTCGTGGTTGCCGGGCGCCGGCCAGGTGCGGTCCTTGAAGCGGCCCCAGGTCGGCGCATAGCAGTCGCGGAATTCCTTCGCCGCGCCGACCGGATAAGTGTGGTCGCCCAGTGTCAGCACCACGGCCTGCGGGTCGGCGGCCAGCCCGGCGGCGACCGTGGCCGCGGTATCGGCGGCGGCCGAGTACTTCGCGTCGGGATAGGCGCAGCGCGCGATGTCGCCGACCGCGTAGATGGTCAAGGCCGCGGCGGCCGACAGGACAGGCATGCTTTATTCGATGAACTTCAGCAGCCCGGCCAGCGCATGCGCCACGGTCTGCTCGCGCACCGCCTGGCGGTCGCCCGTAAACACCAGGCGTTCGGTATGGGTGGTGTCGCCCTTCGACCAGCCGAAGCAGACCGTGCCGACCGGCTTGCCCGGCACCGCGCCGGAGGGACCGGCGATGCCGGTGGTGGAGATGGCGACGTCGGCGTTGCTGTTGGCGACCGCGCCCTGGGCCATGGCGCCGGCCACTTCTTCGCTGACCGAGCCGACCTGCGCGATCAGCGCACCCGGCACGTCCAGCATCTCGCTCTTGGAGGCATTCGAATAGGTCACGAAACCGCGTTCGAACCACCCGGTCGAGCCGGGAATCTCGGTGATTGCCTGTGCCACGCCGCCGCCGGTGCAGGATTCGGCGGTGGCCAGCAGCAGGCCCCTGGCTTCGAGGGCGCGGCCGACGCTGGCGGCCAGGTCAAGGATATCGTTCGTCACGTCATTTCTCCATCGCTGCATTGGTCGTTTCATTCTAGCGCGCCTCGCCTGCGCACGGCGCTAAAATATTAACTGTCAGAACCTGCTCCGGCGCTGTTCCAGAGACGCTTTGCCAGCTGCGCATGGCATGCCGTGCGACATTGTGGCGGCCCGGGCTGCTATCCTGCTCGTCCGCGCTGCGCGTGCGCGCCCTTGCTCCGATGCTCGTCCGCACAACTGTTTTTTACCCTCATTATCCTCATTGACACCTTCATGAACCGGCGCCGCTCGATCCGCGAAAAGCTGGTCACGATCGTGATGTCGACAACGGCCGCGGCGCTGACCGTGTCGCTCGGCACCGTGGTCGCCTACGACTTGCGCAGCTACCAGCGTTCGCTGCAGGACGACCTCGTCACCCAGGCCGAACTGGTCGGCCACATGACCTCGGCCGCGCTGGCCTTCGACGACCCGCGCCTGGCGCACGAGAACCTGGCGCTGCTGCGCACCCGGCCTTCGCTGCGCGCCGCCGCCCTGTACGACGAGCGTGGCACCTTGTTCGCCTGGTACCTGGCGCCGGGCGAACCGGCGGCCTTCCCGCACAGTCCCGGCAAGCCCGGGCGCGGCAAGGAAGGCGACGACCTGGTGCTGTTCAAGCAGATCCGGGAAAACGGCGAGGTGCTGGGCACCGTGTATCTGCGCTCCGAGAACTTGCTGATCGAGCGGATGCGCGACTACCTGCTGATCGCGGCCGCCGTCGCCCTGCTGGCCTTGCTGACCGCCTGGCTGCTGGTGCGCCGCCTCGGCCACACCATCACCACGCCGATCGACGCCATCACCAACATCGCGCGCGAAGTGGTGGCTAAACGCGACTATTCGCGGCGGGCGCCGCGCATCAGCGAAGACGAAGCGGCCGACCTGGTCGATTCCTTCAATGCGATGCTGGCCGAGATCGAGCTGCGCACCCGCGCTCTGGAAAGTTCGAACCGCGAAATCGCGCGCGAGGCCCAGGAACGCGCCCGCGCGCGCCAGGAAGTCATGCGCCTGAACGAGCAGCTCGAGGGGCGCGTGCACGAGCGCACCATGCAGCTCGAACTGGCCAATTCCGAACTCGAACTGGCGATCGAGGAGGCGCGCGCCGCCAACCAGGCCAAGTCGGCCTTCCTGTCGTCGATGAGCCACGAGCTGCGCACGCCGCTGAATGCGATCCTCGGCTTTGCCCAGATCCTGTCCTCGAACGCGATGCCGACCACGCCGGAACAGAAGATGGAGTTTTCGAACCACATCCTGAAATCCGGACGCCACCTGCTCACCCTGATCAACGAGATCCTCGACCTGGCCAAGGTCGAGGCGGGCGCGGTGACGCTGTCGATGGAGGCGGTCGGCCTGGCCGAGGTCCTGGCCGAGTGCCGCACCATGATCGAACCACTGGCCGCCGCGCGCGGCATCCGCGTGCTGTTCCCGGACGGCTGCCTCGACGTGCAGTTGCGCGCCGACCGCACCCGCCTCAAGCAAGTGCTGCTGAATTTGCTGTCGAATGCGGTCAAGTACAACCGCGAAGGCGGCGCCGTGGTGCTCGACTGCACCGAGGCGGGACAGCAGCGCCTGCGCCTGTCGGTGCGCGACACCGGCATGGGCCTGGAATCGGGCCAGGTGGCGGCACTGTTCCAGCCCTTCAACCGCCTCGGTCAGGAGGGCGGCACCCAGGAGGGCAGCGGCATCGGCCTGGTGCTCACGCGCCGCCTGGTGGAACTGATGGGCGGCGAGATCGGCGTCACCAGCAGCCCGGGCGTGGGCAGCGTGTTCTGGATCGAATTGTCGACCCGGATGCCGTCGTCCGCATCGATGCCGGCATCTGCACCCGCCTCGACGCCGGCCCCTGCGGCAGCGGAACAGGCGGAACCCGCTCCGGAGACCGGCGGCGCACCCCACCTGCTGCTGTATATCGAGGATAATCCGGCCAATCTGAAACTGGTGCAGGAAATCGTGCGTTTCCGTGCCGACCTGCGCCTGCTGTCGGCGCCCGACGGCCATTTCGGCCTGTCGCTGGCGCGCAGCCAGCATCCGGAGGTGATCCTGATGGACTTGAACCTGCCCGGCATGAGCGGCTTCGAGGTGCTGGCCCAGCTGCGGCGCGACCCGGACACCGCATCGATTCCCGCGATCGCGCTGACCGCCAACGCCATGCCGCGCGACATCGAGCGCGGCCTGGCGGCCGGGTTCGACCGTTATCTCACCAAACCGATCGACATCGACAGATTCAACGAGGCCATCGACGGCGTGCTCGCCCGGCGCCCCGCCAGGGAGAATTCGGCGCCATGAGTGCAGTCCAACGAGGCCCAGCAAGGTTACCTTCATGATTTCGCCCACCGACATCCGCCGCGCGCGCATCCTGATCGTCGACGACGAGCCGGTCAACGTGCAGCTGCTCGAATTCCTGCTCAAGACCACCGGCTACGAGCAGGTGTCGAGCACCACCGACCCGCGCCAGGTGGCGACCCTGCACCTGCAGCACGGCTACGACCTGATCATCCTCGACTTGCAGATGCCTCACATGGACGGCTTCCAGGTGATGGAAGCGCTGAAACCGATGGAACGCGAGTCCTGGCTGCCGGTACTGGTCGTGACCGCCGAACCGGACAAGAAGCTGGCGGCGCTGGAAGCCGGCGCGCGCGACTTCATCGGCAAGCCCTTCGACACGGTCGAGGTGATGACGCGCATCCGCAACCTGCTCGAAGTGCGTTTGCTGCACAACGAGTCGCGCGAGCACGGTGCGCGCCTGGAGCGCAAGGTGCGCGAGCGCACCGCCGCACTGCAGCGTTTCCGGGGCGCCATGGATGCCACCGCCGATGCCATCTTCCTGGTCGACGCCCACCACATGACGATGATCGACGTCAGCGACGGCGCCTGCCGCATGCTCGGTTTTTCGCGCGAGGCGCTGCTGCGCATCGAGCCGGTGGCGCTGGGGCTGGCCGAACGGGCCCAGTTGGAACGCTATGCCGACCCGGCTTCGGCGCCGCGCGAGCACGACATCGTCGAGACCGAATTGCTGCGCTCGGACGGGCAGGGCGCGGTACCGGTCGAGATCAGCTGGCAGCTCCAGCAGCTGGACGGCATGCGCATGCTGATCGCGGTGGCGCGCGACATCAGCGAGCGCCTGCACGCGGCCCAGCGCCTGAAGCACATGTCGAACTACGACAGCCTGACCGGATTGCCCAACCGCACGCTGTTCTTCCAGACCCTGCGCGACGCCATCGAGCTGGCGCAGGATAAACGCTGGCGCATCGCGGTGCTGTTCGTCACCCTCGACCGTTTTAAAATCATCAACGATTCGCTGGGGCCGGCGCTGGGCGACGAGCTGCTGCGCCAGTTCAGCACGCGCCTGGTGCGCCGCATCCGCCTGCGCGACAGCGTCGGCCGCCTCGGCGGCGACGAGTTCGCGCTGATCCTCACCATGACGCGCGAGCAGAGCGCCGAGGAAGCGGTGGCGGTGGCCAACGAGGTGCGCGAGGTGCTGCGCACGCCCTTCGATTTGCACGGCAAGCAGGCCTTGCTGACGGCCAGCATCGGCATCGCGATGTACCCGGACGACGCCGTCGATCCCGGCACCCTGGTCAAGTACGCCGACGTCGCCATGGTGCGCGCCAAGGAGGCTGGACGCGACGGCTTCCGCTTCTTCACGTCCGGCATGAACGTGCAGGTGCTGGCGCGCCTCGACCTGGAGCTGGCCCTGCGCGGCGCGCTGGACGGCCAGCAGTTCGAAGTGCATTACCAGCCCAAGCTCGACCTGAACACGGGCCGCATCAGCGGGGTCGAGGCACTGCTGCGCTGGCGCCGTCCCGGCTTCGGCCTGGTCTACCCGGCCGAGTTCGTGCCGGTGATGGAAGACACCGGCATGGTGGTGCGCGTCGGGTCCTGGATCATCGACGAGGCCTGCCGCCAGATCGCGGCCTGGAATGCCGAGGGCGTGCGCGACGTGCGGGTGGCGGTGAACGTCTCCAGCCGCCAGTTCGTCGAGGGCGACCTGGGAGGGGACATTCGTGGCGCCTTGGCGCGCCACGATGTCGACCCGAGCATGCTCGAACTGGAGCTGACCGAGAGCGCCCTGATGAGCAACGCCGAGCACACGATCGAAGTACTGGGCAACCTGAAGACACTCGGCATCCGCATCGCCATCGACGATTTCGGCACCGGCTATTCGAGCCTGGCCTACCTGAAGCGCTTCCCGATCGACAAGCTGAAGATCGACATCGCCTTCGTGCGCGATATCACGACCAACCCGGACGACGCCGCCATCGCGCTGGCCATCATCAGCATGGCGCACAGCCTGCACATGCAGGTGATCGCGGAAGGGGTCGAGTCGCGCGCCCAGATGGCGCTGCTGCGGCGCCACCGCTGCGACGAGATCCAGGGTTTCCACTTTGCGCGCGCACTGACGGCGACCGAGCTGGCCCGGCTGGTGCAGGACAACCGCGCCCAGCCCACGCGCCCCGCGGCGGACGAACGCAACATGCAGACCCTGCTGGTGGTGGACGACGACGTCAACGTGCTGCAATCGCTGCACCGCCTGTTCCGGCGCGATAACTACCGGGTGCTGACGGCGGGCTCGCCGGCCGAGGGCTTCGAACTGCTGGCGATGTACCCGGTGCAGGTGATCCTGTGCGACCAGCGCATGCCGGTGATGAACGGCACCGAGTTCCTGAGCAAGGTAAAGGAGATGTATCCAGACACGATCCGCATCATCCTGTCCGGCTACACCGGCGTCGAAACCGTGCTCGATTCGATCAACCGCGGGGCGATCTACCGCTTTTATACCAAGCCCTGGAACGACGACGAATTGCGCGACAATGTGCGGCTGGCGTTCCGGCAGTACTGGTTGACGCATGGGCCTTACGATGACCGCAAGACGCCGCGGGATGATGAGCTCACGTGAACATGGGTGTGTGGTGGGCACCTTGTGCCCAGCATGCATCACCCGGACGCGAAATGATCCCACCCGCGTAGCTGCATGTTCAACGCTGCGCCAGCGCCATCGACTAAACGCAGTCCGGGCGCGGCTTCGATCCGTCCGACCCGCGTCACCGCGGTCCCGCACCGCACCCCGGCCGCGACGATCGCCTCCCGGTTGGCCACCGGCGCCGTGAAACACAACTCGTAATCGTCGCCGCCGGCCGCCGTGAAGCGCCGCCGCACATCCACTGGCTGGCGCGCGAGCACCGGCCCCGCCGGCAAGGCATCCACGTCCAGCACCGCGCCCACGCGTGAAGCCGCCAGGATGTGTCCGAGGTCGCCCACCAGGCCATCCGAAATGTCGAGCGCCGCATGCGCCAGGCCGCCCTCGGCCAGCAACCGTCCCAGCGCCACACGCGGCATCGGCGCATGCAGGCGCATCGCCGCCAGCGCGTGGTCGGCGCCATCCAGCGTCATTTCATCCAGGCAGCCGGCCAGCGCCAGGCGCGCATCGCCCAGCGTCCCCGAGATCCAGATATCGTCGCCGGCGCGGGCCGCATCGCGCCGCAGCGCCTGGCCAGTGGCCAGCTCGCCGAAGATGGTGATGCAGATGTTCAGCGGCCCCTTCGTGGTGTCGCCGCCCACCAGTTCGCAGCCGTGGGCGTCGGCCAGCGCGAACAGCCCGCGCGAAAAGCCGTCCAGCCAGGCCGGGTCGGCGGCGGGGAGGGCCAGTGCCAGGGTGAAGCCGAGCGGCCGTGCGCCCATCGCCGCCAGGTCGGATAAATTCACGGCCAGCGACTTGTGCCCGAGTTGGAAGGGGGCGGCACCGGCAAAGAAGTGGCGGCCCTCGACCAGCATGTCGGAAGACACCGCCAGCAGCTTGCCGGGGCCGGGGGCGAGCAGGGCGCAATCGTCGCCGATGCCGAGCACGGTCTGCGGGCCGGGTGGACGGGGGCGCTGGAAATACTGCTTGATGAGGTCGAATTCGGAGAGCATGCCGTCATTTTAATGCGCGCCGCCAGGCGCCGGGCCCGATGCCGTAGTGGCGCTTGAAAACGCGATTGAACGCGGCTTCCGACTGGTAGCCCACGGCGAGCGCGACATCGCCCACCGCGCGTGCTTCCCGTGCCAGCGCGGCGCCGGCGCGCGCCATGCGCAGCCTGGTGAGGGCGTCCAGCGGCGCCATTCCGCACAGCTTCGTGAACAGGCGGGCGAAGGTGGCGCGCGACATGTGGCAGGCCGTGGCCAGGTCCTCGACCCGCCACGGACGTTCCGGCGCTGCCAGCATATGCCGCAGCGCCTGGCCGAGGCGGCGGTCGGCCAGCACCGCGAACAGGCCGGACGGCGTCGCGCCCTGCGCCAGCCAGGCACGCATCAGGAGCGCGAACAGCGCACCCGAGAGCTGGGCCACCACCACGCCGGCGCCGGGACGCGGCTCGCTGCCGTCATCGGTCGTTTCATGCTGCAGCAGCGTGACCAGCGCCTGCAGGCCGGCGGCGTCGGCGGCGCGGCCCGGGCGCACCACCATCACGGACGGCAGGGCGTTCATCAGCGTGTGCCGGGCGCCGTCGTCGAATGCGAAGCTGCCGCACAGGATGACCGTGCCCGGGCCGGTGCCGCCATTGCCCTTGCGCCGCAGCGGTCCGGAGGCAGGTAAGTCGGCGATGGCGCCAGCCGGCGCCCCGTCCCCGGCCAGCAGGCGGTGCGCCCCCCCACCCGGCAGCAGCACCACGTCGCCGGCCTGCAGCAGGACGCTGTCCTGCCCGGGCATCTCCAGCCGCGCCGCACCGGCGACGATCACGTGGAAGGGCGCGCTGCCGGGCGCGGATGCCGGCTCGTCCAGCACCCAGGGCGCCGCCAGTTCGCAGCGGATGTCGAGGGAAGTGCCGATCGTGTACAGCGATAGCAGGCGGCTGAGGGTGTCCATGCGCATTCCATATGAGACGATTGGGCAAATTATCGCAGCAAACCGGCATTCATTGTCTCCAGGAGTCGGCCTAGACTTCTTTCCATGCCAACTGGCATCCGAAACCTCGACAACTACCAAAAGGACATACCATGAGCCGCTTAGCCACCCAGGACGCCAACGCCACCGTCCGCAGCGCCGACCTGTTTGCCGTCATCAAGGCCAAGATGGGCAAGGTCCCGAATGCTTACGCCACCATCGGCAGCAACAGCCCGGTGGCGCTGGCGGCGCTGCTGGAATTCGACGCCGCCCTCGCCAAGACCAGCCTGGGCAGGAAGGAGATCGAAGTCGTCAAGCTGGCCGCCAGCGAAGTCAATGGCTGCGACTACTGCCTGGCCGCGCACACCCTGGCGGGCAAGCTGGCAGGCCTGGCGCCGGAGGCGATCCTGGCTGTCCGCCGCGGTACGCCCAGCGCCGACGCCCGCCTGGATGCCCTGAGCACCTTTGTGCGCAGCGTGGTGGGCAGCCGCGGTACCGTGGCGCAGCACGTGGTCGATGCCGTCAAAGGCGCCGGTTTCACCGATGCCCAGGTGGTCGACACGCTGTTCGCGATTTCCAGTATCACCTTCACCAACCTGCTCAACCGCGTGAACGACACGCCGCTCGATTTCCCGGCGGCCCCGCAATAAGGGCAGCGGCGGCATGGGTCCCGGCCCATGCCGCATGCGCGCCTTTGTAACGTCGGTAAAAATACGTAGACGGCGAGCCGTGCCACTCTGCTAAAATCATAAGCCCCCAGTATGTCAGGAAGGCTGCATAGCATGGATTCGTCAATCGACAAAAAAGAAGAATTACGCCAACAACTCCGGGCTGCAGCGCTCGAATACCACCAGTTTCCCCATCCCGGCAAGATCGCCGTCATGCCGACCAAGGCGCTGGTGAACCAGCGTGACCTGGCGCTGGCCTACTCGCCCGGCGTCGCCGCTCCCTGCGAAGAAATCGTCAAGGATCCGGCCAACTCCTATAAATACACCGCGCGCGGCAACCTGGTCGCGGTCATCTCCAATGGCACCGCCGTGCTTGGCCTGGGCAATATCGGCCCGCTGGCATCCAAGCCGGTTATGGAAGGCAAGGGCGTCCTGTTCAAGAAATTCGCCGGCATCGACGTCTTCGACATCGAGATCGCCGAGACCGACCCGGACAAGCTGATCGACGTGATCGCCGCGCTGGAACCGACCTTTGGCGGCGTCAACCTGGAAGACATCAAGGCGCCCGAGTGCTTCTACATCGAGCGCAAGCTGCGCGAGCGCATGAAGATCCCGGTCTTTCACGACGACCAGCACGGCACCGCGATCATCGTCGGCGCCGCCATCCTGAACGGCCTGAAGGTGGTCGGCAAGGACCTGAAGAACTGCAAGCTGGTGGTCTCGGGTGCGGGCGCGGCGGCGCTGGCCTGCCTCGAACTGATCGTCGACCTCGGCTTTCCGATCGAAAACATCTTCGTCACCGACCTGGCCGGCGTGGTCTACAAGGGCCGCACCGAGCTGATGGACCCGGACAAGGAACGCTTCGCCCAGGACACGCCGCACAGGAGTCTCGCCGAAGTCATCCCGGGCGCCGACATCTTCCTCGGCCTGTCCGCCGGCGGCGTGCTGAAGCAGGACTTGGTCGCCGCCATGGCACCGAGCCCGCTGATCCTTGCGCTGGCCAACCCGAATCCGGAAATCCTGCCGGAAGATGCGAAAGCCGTGCGCAGCGATGCGATCATCGCCACCGGCCGTTCGGACTATCCGAACCAGGTCAACAACGTGCTGTGCTTCCCCTACATGTTCCGCGGCGCGCTGGACTGCGGCGCGACCACCATCACGCGCGAAATGGAAATTGCCGTGGTGCACGCGATCGCCGACCTAGCCCACGCCGAGCAGTCGGACATCGTGGCCTCGGCCTACGGCATCTCGAACCTGTCCTTCGGGCCGGAATACCTGATCCCGATGCCCTTCGATCCACGCCTGCTGACCCATATCGCGCCGGCCGTGGCCAAGGCCGCGATGGACGGCGGCGTCGCCACCCGTCCGATCGCCGACCTGGCCGCCTATGCCGAGAGCCTGCAGCAATTCGTGTACCGCAGCGGCAGCTTCATGAAGCCGCTGTTCCAGGTGGCCAAGAGCGCGCCGCCGGAACTCAAGCGCATCGTCTACGCCGAAGGCGAGGAAGAGCGCGTGCTGCGCGCGGTGCAGGTGGTGGTCGACGAGAAGCTGGCGCGCCCGATCCTGGTGGGCCGCCCGGCGGTGCTGGAACAGCGCATCGTGAAGTTCGGCCTGCGCCTGAAGCTGGGCGAGCACTTCGACGTGATCAACCCCGACTTCGACGAGCGCTACCGCGATTACTGGCAGACCTACCTGCAGATGGTGATGCGCAAGGGCGTGACCCAGGACATGGCCAAGCTGGCGATGCGCCGCCGCCATACCCTGATCGGCGCGATGATGGTCCACAAGGGCGATGCCGACGGCATGATCTGCGGTACCTACGGCACCACCCAGATGCACCTGGAATTCATCGACAAGGTGCTGGGCCTGCGCGAAGGCCGCAAGGTGTACGCGGCGATGAACCTGGTGATCACCCAGGAACGCCAGCTGGCCATGGTCGACACCCACGTCAACGAAAACCCGACGGCGGAAGAGCTGGCCGAGATCACCATCATGGCGGCCGAAGAGCTGGAGCGCTTCGGCATCGTGCCGCGCGCGGCGCTGCTGTCGCATTCGAACTTCGGCACCTCGAACAGCGCATCCGCCTGCAAGATGCGCGAAACGCTGGCGCTGGTGCAGCAGAAGGCCCCGGGCCTGGAAATCGACGGCGAAATGCATGGCGACGCCGCGCTCGACTCGAAGCTGCGCGCCAAGATCATGCCGCAGTCGACCCTGACCGGCGACGCCAACCTGCTGGTGATGCCGAATATCGAATCGGCCAACATCGCCTACAACATCCTCAAGACGGCGGCCGGCAACGGCATCGCGGTGGGTCCGATCCTGCTGGGCTGCGCGCGTCCGGTGCATATCCTGACGCCGTCGGCGACCGTGCGCCGCATCGTCAACATGACCGCGCTGTGCGTGGTGGATGCGGTGTCGCAGCGCTGATCCAGTAGTCGGCTTGGAGGGCCGCGGGCCCTGGCGGATGCCTTTCACGGCATCGGTCGGGGCCCGCGGCTTTTTTATTGCTCAGTTTTAGTTCCCAATCTTTGAAGCAAATTCGATAAAGCTTGAGCACGCCCAAGAACGAGCCGATCAGCAGGGCCGTCGAACCCGCTTTTCATGGAGAATACCCATCAAGCATATTGCACGTACCGCATGATTTCTCACCTGGAATCGGCTCGACATGCATACCTCGAAAAAAGCGCTCGTCACGGGCATTACCGGTCAGGATGGGGCTTACCTGGCTGAGCTGCTCCTTGCAAAAGGCTACGCCGTCACCGGCACCTTCCGCCGCTCCAGTTCGGTCAATTTCTGGCGCATCGAAGAACTCGGGATCGCCAGCCACCCGAACCTGAGGCTGGTCGAATACGACCTCACCGATCCCGCCTCCGGCATCCGCCTGGTCGAGGCGGCCCGGCCGGACGAGGTCTACAACCTGGCGGCGCAGAGCTTTGTCGGCGTCTCCTTCGACCAGCCCGTGGCCACCGCCGCCATCACCGGCATCGGCGCGGTCAACCTGCTGGAAGCGATCCGCATCGTGCATCCGCACACCCGCTTCTACCAGGCGTCCACGTCCGAAATGTTCGGCAAGGTGCAGACCGTGCCCCAGCTCGAGACCACGCCCTTTTATCCGCGCAGTCCCTACGGCGCCGCCAAGCTGTATGCGCACTGGATGACCGTGAACTACCGCGAATCGTATGGCATCTTCGCCAGCTCGGGCATCCTGTTCAACCACGAATCGCCGCTGCGCGGGCGCGAATTCGTCACCCGCAAGATCACCGATGCGGTGGCCAGGATCGTGCTGAACAAACTCGACGTGCTCGAACTGGGCAACCTCGACGCCCGCCGCGACTGGGGCTATGCGCGCGAATACGTCGAGGGCATGTGGCGCATCCTGCAGGCGCCCGCGCCCGATACCTTCGTGCTGGCGACGCGGCGCACCGAGACCGTGCGCGAGTTCGTGACGATGGCTTTCCGCGCCGCCGGGATCGACGTCGAATGGAAGGGGACGGGCGATGCCGAAACCGGCCGTTGCAGCCAGACCGGCAAGCCGCTGGTGCGGGTGTCGCCGCGCTTCTACCGCCCGGCCGAAGTCGACCTGCTCATCGGCGACCCGTCCAAGGCCCGGCGCGAGCTGGGCTGGCAGGCCGGCACCACGCTCGAGCAGCTGTGCCGCATGATGGTCGACGCCGATTTGCGCCGCATCGAACTCGGCCACGCCTTCTGACATGAAGCCCCTGGCCCCCCAGGAAGCCGTCCGCCCCATCGGCCCGCGCGAAGGGGAGGGCAAGCGCGCCCTGATCACCGGCATCCGCGGCTTCACCGGGCGCTACCTGGCTCGCGAGCTGGGCGCGGCCGGCTACCGCGTGTTCGGTACCGTGCAGCCGGGCGACCGGGCCGTGTCCGCGGGCCCTGGCCTTGCCGCCGCGTCTGCTGTCGATGCTTCTGCCGCCAATACCCTCGCCGCCGGGCTCTTCGTGGCCGACCTGCTCGACCGCGCGGCGGTGGCCGGCGTCGTCGAGCAGGTGCGGCCGGACGTGGCCGCCCACCTCGCCGGGATCGCCTTCGTGGCGCATGCCGATGCCGAGCAGATCTACCGCGTCAACGTGGCCGCCACCCGCAACCTGCTGGAAGCGCTGGCGGCCGGTCCGCAGCGGCCATCCTGCGTGCTGCTGGCCTCGTCCGCCAACATCTACGGCAACGCCTGCGGCGGCCCGCTCGGCGAGGACGCGGCGCCGATGCCGGCCAACGACTATGCGGTCAGCAAGCTGGCCATGGAATACATGGCCAGCTTGTGGATGGACAAACTGCCGATCGTGATCGCGCGGCCCTTCAATTACACCGGCGTCGGCCAGGGCGAGCGCTTCCTGCTGCCCAAGATCGTGGCGCATTTCCGCCGCGGCGCCGCCCGCATCGAGCTGGGCAACCTGGCGGTCGCGCGCGATTTTTCCGATGTGCGCATGGTGACCGGCATTTACCGCCGGCTGCTGGCGGCGGCGCCGGCCGGCGAAGCCTTCAATGTGTGCTCGGGCCGCTGCCATACGCTCGAGAGCGTCATCCACATGATGGAAGCGATTGCCGGCTACCGCATCGAGGTGCAGGTCAGCCCGGCCCTGGTACGGGCCAACGAGGTGCTGACGCTGGCCGGCGACAACGCCAAGCTGGCCGGCACGATCGGCCCCTTGCCGACGATTCCGCTGGCGGACACGCTGCGCTGGATGGCGGAGGCATGAGCATGCCTGCCGCCCTCATGCCCCGGATCGGCCTCGGCACCACCATGATCGAGCCGGCCATCCATCGCGGCCACATGGACGGCATCGGGGTCTATACCCGCGCGCTGCTGCGCCACCTGCCGCGGGCCGGTTGCGAGGTGCTGCCGCTCAGTTGGCCACCTTCCTGGCCACGTGCACATGGCCGCGTGGCCTTGAGCGCCGGGCGGCCGCTGGCGCACTCATTCGAGCGCGCGTCGCTGGCCGACCTCCTGATGCCCGAGCGGCACCGTGCTCGGGTGCCGGCCGACGTCTTCCACGTAACCGACTACCGCGTGGTGCGCATGCAGTGTCCGGTGGTCGCCAGCCTGCACGATGCGCTGCCGCAGACGCATCCGGAATGGTGCAATCCGCGCCTGCGCGGGGTGAAAAACTGGCTGCAGCGCAAGGCGGCGCAAAAGGCCGACCATGTGATCGCGCTGTCGCACCATGCGGTGGGCGAGCTGGTTGCCGGCTTCGGTGTCGATGCGCGCCGCATCACGGTGGTGCCCTGCGGCGTCGACGACGCCTGGCTGCGGGCGCCGGCAGCACCGGCGGTGGCGGCGACGCTGGCGGCCAATGGCTTGCGTCCGGGTTACTTCCTGTTTGTCGGCACGCTGCAGCCGCGCAAGAACGTCGAGCGCCTGGTGGATGCCTACCTGGCGCTGCCGGCCGCGGTGCGCGCCGAACGCCAGCTCGTCATCGTGGGCCGGGCCGGTGCCCGCGCCGACGGGCCGCTGCGGCGCATGGCGGCGGCCCGGCAGCAGAGCGCCGGCGTGGTCTGGCTGAACCGGCTCGCGGATCCCGCCCGGCTGCGCCACGTGTATGCCGGCGCCGGCGTGTTCGTGTTTGCATCGCTGTACGAAGGCTTCGGCATCCCGGTGGTGGAGGCGTTCGCATCAGGTGTCCCGGTGGTGGCGTCCAACACCACCTCGCTGCCGGAAGTGACGGCCGGCGCCGCCGTCGAGGTCGATCCTCTCGACACCGGCGCGATTGCCGGCGCCATGCTGGCCCTGGTGCGCGAGCCGGCGCTGCGGGCGCGCTGCATCGAGGCCGGCCGCGTCCGCGCCGCCCAGCTCACCTGGACCGAGACGGCGCGCCAGACCGCCGCCGTGTACCGGACCCTGCTCTGAATTACGGTATGCAAGGGCATCATGCGCGTCCTGCACTTCTACAAGACCAGCTTCCCGGATTCGGTCGGGGGGATCGAGCAGGCCATCCGCCAGATGTGCGTGGGTGCGGCGCGGCTCGGGATCGCCAGCCAGGTGTTGTCGCTGTCGCGCGGCGGGCGTCCGGCGACGAGCGAACACGACGGCCACGCCGTGCACCGTGTGCCGCTCGATTTCGAACTCGCCTCGAATGCGGTGTCGCTGCGCGCGATCGGCTCCCTGGCGCGGCTGGCGCGGGATGCCGACGTCGTGCACTATCACTTTCCGTGGCCCTTCATGGACCTTGCCCATTTTCTGGCACGTACTGGCAAGCCGAGCGTGCTTACCTACCACTCCGACATCGTGCGCCAGCGGGTGCTGCTGCGCCTGTACCGGCCGCTGATGCACCGCTTCCTCGGCAGCGTCGATGCGATCGTGGCCACCTCGCCCAACTACCTGGCCACCTCGAAGGTGCTGGACCGCTACCGCGACAAGACGCGCGTGATCGCCCTCGGCCTGGACCGCGGCGCCTATCCCGAGCCGGCGCCCGAACGGCTGGCACGCTGGCGCGCCCGCGTGGGGTCGAAGTTCTTCCTGTTCGTCGGGGTGCTGCGCTATTACAAGGGCTTGCACATCCTGCTCGAGGCGGCGGCGGGGACGGCGTGGCCGGTGGTGATCGTCGGCGCCGGCCCGATCGAACAGGAACTCAAGGCGCGCGCGCGGCGCCTGGGCCTGGACAATGTGCTGTTCGCCGGCACCCTGGACGAGCTCGACAAGCTTGCCTTGCTGCGCCTGTGCCATGCGGTCGTCTTTCCTTCGCATTTGCGCTCGGAAGCGTTCGGTATATCGCTGCTGGAAGGGGCAATGTTCGGCAAGCCGATGATCTCGAGCGAGATCGGCACCGGCACCACCTGGGTCAACGTGCACGGCGAAAGCGGGCTGGTGGTGCCGCCCTCGGATCCGCAAGCGCTGCGCGCCGCGATGGGGGCGCTGTGGGACGATCCCGCGATGGCACGGGCGATGGGACAGCGCGCCGAGGCGCGCTACTGGAAGCTGTTCACGGCGGCGCGGATGGCCGACGGCTATGCGGCGTTGTACCGCGAGCTGGCGGCGAAGGCAGCGCCGGTGGCGATTATGCCGCCTTCTGCACCTCCTGCACCTCCTGCACCTCCTGCACCTCTTCGGCCCAGCGCTGGCGGATCGCCCGGATCGCCGGCATCTGGGTGATGAAGAGGTCCACCAGGTTCGGGTCGAAATGCTTGCCCTTCTGCTCGACCAGCAAATTGATGGCTTCTTCTTCGGTCCAGGCCTTCTTGTAGGGGCGCACCGAGGTCAGGGCATCGAACACGTCGGCCACCGCGCAGATCCTGCCTTCGAGCGGGATGTTTTCGCCGGCCAGGCCGTTCGGGTAGCCGCTGCCGTCCCACTTCTCGTGGTGCGACAGCGCGATGTTGCGCGCCAGCGCCAGCATGCCGCTGTCGTGCTGGCCGATGATCTCGGCGCCGATGCGGGCGTGGCTCTGCATGATCTTCCATTCGTCCGCATCGAGCGGACCGGGTTTTTGCAGGATGCGGTCCGGGATGCCGATCTTGCCGACGTCGTGCATCGGCGCCGCGTGCAGCAAATCGTCCGCCTCGTGTTCGGTCATGCCGGCCGCCAGGCCCAGCACGCGCGCGAAATGGCTCATGCGGATCACGTGCAGGCCGGTCTCGTTGTCCTTGTACTCGGCGGCGAGGCCCAGGCGCTGGACGATCTCCAGGCGCGAGGCGCGCAGCTCTTCCATGCGCACCAGCGACAGGTGGTTGCGCACGCGCGCACGCACGATCGGCGGGCTGACCGGTTTCGTGATGTAGTCGACCGCGCCGGCTTCGAAGCCTTCCAGCTCGTCGTCGGTGTCGTTCAGGGCGGTCACGAAGATCACCGGGATGGACGCCAGCGCCGGGTCAGCCTTGAGCGCGGCGCAGACTTCGTAGCCGCTCATCCCCGGCATCATCACGTCCAGCAGGATCAGGTTGGGGCGCTCTTCGCGCACCAGTTCCAGCGCGCGGGTGCCGTCCTTGGCGAAGCGCAGGCGGTAATGGTCTTGCAGGATCTGGCGCAGCAACTGCAGGTTGCTGGCTTCATCGTCGACCGCCAGGATCAGCGGCAGGTGGGCGTTGCTCATTGAAGGATCTCCTGTGCGGATTCATCGAGGGCCTCCAGCACGGCGTCGAGCTGTTGCAGGGCCAGTTCAAAGTCGAAATCGGACAGCGCGGCATGCACCTGCGCCACGCGCGGTGCCAGCGGATGGCCATTGAGTGCCGCTGCCAGGCCGGCCAGCGAGCTGTCCTCCAGGCCGCCGCGGCGCAGCGCCTCGCGCAGCGCATTGCCGGCGCGCCGGGCGCGTTCCAGGTCGACCACCGGCCGCGCGGCCTGGGCCGGCTTGGCCTGTGCCTGCGACGGCGCCGGCAGGGCGGCGCGGATTGCATCCAGAGCGCGCTCGAGTTGCTCGCACAACGTGCGCAGCGTGTCCTGCAGCGTGATTTCGTTGCCCGGGAAGGGCTTGCCGCTGTCGCCGTCGACCAGGCCCTCCAGCGTGGCCAGGGTATCGGCCAGCAGTTCCAGGCCGAGGTTGCCGGCCACGCCGCGCACCTTGTGGGCCAGCATGCGCAGCGCGCGGTAATCGGCCGCCGCGGCTTGTGCCGACAGCGCCTGGGCCAGGCCGGCGTGCTGGCTGTCGAAATGGGCCAGCGCTTCGTGATAGGCGTCCTGCTTGCCGCTCCAGCGGTGCAGGCCGGCATGGCGGTTCAGCAGCTCGCGCGGACGCGCCGTCAAGTCGTCGCCGTCGGCCGGGCTGGAGCCGATGCCGAGCACGCGTGCGATCTCGTGCGACAGGGCGAACCAATCGACCGGCTTCGATGCGAAACCATCCATTCCGGCTTCGGCGCTCGCATAGCGGTGCTCGGCCAGCACGCTGGCGGTCATGGCAATGATCGGCACGCGCTCGCGGCCGGCCGCCTCGGCCTGTTCGCGGATCAGGCGCGTGGCCGAGAGGCCGTCGATGGTCGGCATCTGGAAATCCATCAGGATCAGGTCGAAGGACTCGCGTGCGGCCAGGTCGACCACCACCGCGCCGTCGCTGGCGGCGGTCATGGTGTGGCCGCGGCGCGCCATCAGCAGCTGCAGCAGTTCCAGGTTCTGCGGGACGTCGTCGGCCACCAGCACGCGCAGCGGCGGCAGGGCGGCGGCGGTGCGTATGCGCGGCTGCTGCGGCGCGAAGCGCGCCAGCACCAGCGGCAGCACCACGTGGAAGGTGGTGCCTTCGCCCGGCCGGCTCTCGGCCCAGATGCGCCCGCCCATCAGCTCGACCAGCTGCTTGCTGATGGTGGTGCCCAGGCCGGTGCCGCCGAAGCGGCGCGTCATCGACGCGTCAGCCTGGGTGAAGGGTTCGAAGATCGCGGCCAGGCGGTCGGGGGCGATGCCGATGCCGGTGTCCTTCACCGCGAAGTGCAGCTGGCCGTCGTCCAGCTCGGCGCGCAGGGTCACGCTGCCGCGCTGGGTGAACTTGATGCCGTTGTCGAGCAGGTTGGTCAGCACCTGGCGCACGCGCAGCTCGTCGCCGCGCAGGCAGGTCGGCAGCGCCGGATCGTAGTGGATATCGACGTGCAGGCCCTTGGCGCGGGCGTTGGCCGCCAGCGTGGAGGACAGTTCGTCGATCAGCGACAGCAGGTTGTAGTCGTTCTGCTCCAGCTCCACCGCGCCTTTTTCCAGCTTGGCGGTGTCGAGGATCTCGTTCAGCAGGCGCAGCAGGGCGCGGCCGGCGCTGCGGATCGTATCCAGGTGACGCCGCTGGTCGACGGCCAGTTCGCCGTCCAGCAGCACGTCGGTGAAGCCGAGGATCGCGTTCATCGGCGTGCGGATCTCGTGGCTCATGTTGGCCACGAAGCTGGCGCGCGCGGCGGCGGCCTGCTCGGCGTTTTCCTTGGCTTCGCGCAGCGCTTCTTCCATCTGGCGGCGCTCGGTGATGTCGAGGATGACGCCGTCCAGCCAGTAGGGCTCACCGGCCTCGTTGCGCACGCTGGTGCCGTTTTCCCACAACCAGCGGGTGCTGCCGTCGGCGTGCAGCAGGCGATATTCCACCAGGTAGGGCCGGTTTTCGCGCAGCGCGCCGGCGATCGTGTCCGACACGCGCACGCGGTCGGCGGCGTGGATCAGGTTGCCGAAGTTGCGGCGTGGCGGGGTGCCGATGAAGTCGGCGCAGGGGTAGCCGGTGACGCGCTCGACGGCGTCGCTGATGAACAGCATCGGGTGCTCGCCCTGCAGCAGGCTGCGGTAAGAGATGCCGGGGATGTTGCCGATCAGCGAGCGGAATTGCTGCTCGCTGGCGCGTAGTGCCTGTTCCATCGCGCGCCGGTCGCTGATGTCGGTGATGAAGCAGACGAACAAGTCCTGGTCTTTCAAGCGCGCATGGCCGACCGCACGCCGGATCGGCACGATGGTGCCGTCCTTGCGGCGTCCGGTCACGTCGGCGCCCTGGGCGCTCTCGGTCATTTTGCCGGTGGTCAGGCTCCGCAGCAGGCCGCCGCGTGCCGAGGCTTCCTCGTTGCCGATCAGGAGGCGGATGTTGCGGCCCAGGATCTCTTCGCGCTTCCAGCCGTAGATGCGCTCGGCCGAGACGTTGAATTCCAGGATCGTGCCGTCGCGGTCGACCGTGACCACGCCGTCCACGGTGGTGGTCAGCAGGGCGCGCATCCAGGCTTCGCTGCGCGACAGTCCGCGGAACAGCTGGCGGTAGCGCAGCAGGCCGTTCAGGCCCAGCACCACAAAGGTGAAGGCCACCGTGATCAGGCTGATCCACAGCGCCAGGTAGGTGCTGCCGCTGGTCTTGTGCGGATCCAGCGTGGCATGGCCGACGAAGCGCGCCGCCGCCATGCCGGTGTAATGCATGCCGGCGATGGCGCAGCCCATCACGATCCCCGCCAGCAGCAGGCGGTGCGATTCCTTCAGGCGCGACACGTGGGACAGGCCGAAGCGCACCCACAGCGCCAGCGTCGCCAGGACTACCGCGACCACGATCGACAGGCCGAACATCATCGGGTCGTAACGCAGGTCCAGCCCCATTTCCATGCCGGCCATGCCGGCGTAGTGCATCACGCCGATGCCGGCGCCGACCGCCACGCCGCCCGCCACCAGGCTCCAGCCGCTCAGGCGCTCGCGTGCGATCAGCCATAGCGCGATGAAGGAAGCACCGATGCTCGGCAGCCCGGAAATGATGGTGGGAATCGGGGCGTAATCGACATTGGTGCACAGATCAAAAGCCAGCATGCCGATGAAGTGCATGGCCCACACGCCGGTGCCCAACGCCAGGCTGCCGGTACCGAGCACGATCCAGCGCTGGCCACGGTTGGCCACGGCCTGGCCGGCGACCAGCAAGGCCATCCAGGACGCGAAGATCGCGACCAGCACCGACAAGATGACCAGTTTCGGCGTGTAAAAGCCGTAGCTGAGCAGGGAAGGATCGTCCGGCAAAGTGAAGATAGACAGCATGGATGGCATTTGACGAAGTTGATGCATGGAAACTATCGGGTGTACTCCAGTATGTCACTTTTTCCGTGCGGAAAGTTATTGAGGGTAGAAAAAATCAGCAAAAACGATACCCGTCAAGAACAAGGTGTCGCGTGTTTGCCACCGAAGCGCCACAAACTTGTCTTGGTGCTATGCATTGCGATATGTTCAATATTGCTGTTATGCTGCTTGCACAGGTCGCCGCCGGCGCCTGCACAGCATGCGAGCACATGAAAATAAGGATCGTTGCGGTATTCCTGACCCTGATATTGCTGAATTCGGCATCTGCAATGGCGCAGGCGCAGGCCGCGTCCACCCTCGCGCCCACCCTCGCGCCCACCCTTTATCTCGCCACCGAAACGCCGGCCTATGCCGCGCGTGAAGGCGAGCCCACTGGCCTCGGGAGCGACATGGTGCGTGAACTCATGCGCCGCGCCGCTATCTCTTACAACATCGACCTGCTGCCCTGGAAGCGTGCCTACAGCGCCGCTCTCGAACGTCCCGACGCTTGCGTCTACTCGACTACCCGCACCCCCGAGCGCGAGCGCGAATTCAAGTGGATCGGCCCGATCGCCGATGCCGACTGGGTGCTGATGGCGCGCGCCGACCGCAGCTTCAAGCTGCGCAGCCTGGAGGACGCGCGCCGCTACCGCATTGGCACCTACAACGGCGATGCGCGCGACCAGTTCCTGCGCGAGCGCGGCTTCGACGTCGACCCGGCCTCGAATGACCAGGTCAATCCGGGCAAGCTGATGCTGGGCCGTATCGACCTGTGGGCTGCCAGCCTCGGCCTCAACAGCAGGCAGACGCTGGCACGCCAGGGCTATGCCGGGAAAGTGGTGCCGGTCCTGGTGTTCAAGCGCATCCATACCTACCTGGCCTGCAACCACGCCGTGCCGGACCAACTGGTGGCGCGCATGAACGCCGCGCTGCAGGCGATGGAACGCGACGGCACGGTACGTGCCATCCGTGGCCGCTACGATAGCCATGGCACGGGAGCAGGGGCAGGGACGCGGCGCTGAGGGGCCTGCGGTCGTACGACCGGTGCGGATGGCCTGCTGTAAGATCGGCGTCCGTTCACATTCTGCTGCCAGCCGTGAATTCGCATTTGATTCCTACTGATAATTTTTCAGCCAGCTCTCATCGCATGCTGGCACTGCGCGACACCGTGCTCTACTCGTGGGAGCGGTATGTACGCGACAATCTGGGCAGTGCCCGGAAGTTGAGCCATCCCGTGCTGATCGACACCATGCCGGTGCTCTACGAGCGCCTGTGTTCGGCGTTGTCGCCGGCGTATTTCGAACGCGACGGCCTCGACGTCACGTCGATCGGCGAGGAGCACGGCATCGAGCGCGCCACATTGTCCGATTTCGACGCCGAAGGCATCCTCACCGAGTTCCAGATGTTCCGCAGCGTGCTGTTCGACGTGCTCGACGCCCACGACGTCGGGCTGACCGCCCCCGAGCGGCGCACGCTGCACCTGACCATCGACAGCGTCGTGCGCGAAAGCGTCGGCTCTTTCGTCGCCGCCACCCATTCGCTGCGCGAACGTTTCGCCAACGCCCTCGCGCACGACTTGCGCCAGCCGGCGTCGAACATGATGCAGGACGCCAAGCTGATCCTGCACCTGAACCCCTCGCCCGAGATTTCGCAATGGGCCGGGCGCATCGTCAAGAACGGCGAGCGCATGAGCACCATGCTCAACGAGTTGCACGACGCGCTGGCGATCCAGCCGGGCGGCCGCGTGGCGCTCCAGCTGACCCAATTCGACCTGATGGCGCTGGCGCGCAGGGTGACCGACCGTGCCCGCGAATACCAGGGCGCCGACGTGCGCCTGAGCGGCAAGGGCGTTACCGGCTGGTGGAGCGATGCCGCGCTCGAGCGGGCGCTGGAAAACCTGCTGAACAATGCCCAGAAGTATGGCGACAGCGGCAAGCCGATCGAAGTCAACATCGCGGACCGCAATGGCCGCGCGATCGTCTCGGTGCGCAACCAGGGCAAGCCGATCCCGGCCGGCGAACTGGACACGATCTCCCAGCAATTCGTGCGCGCCAGCGATGCCGGCGAATCGACCACGTCCAGCTGGGGCCCGGGCTTGCCCTATGTGCGCAGCGTGGCGCAAAGCCATGGCGGCAGCGCTGTGGTGTACAGCGATGCGGCTTCAGGGACTACCTTCGTGATCGATATTCCGGTCGATGCGCGGCCGTTCCAGCAGGGCTAGGCGCTTCCATATTGACGGCTTGTTAGTGCACAGCTAGCTTTGCGGGATTGCCGGCTTGTTGCCGGCGCCTGCATGTCCAAGACCAGTAAAGAGCACGAGCAACAAAAAACCCGCGTTCTCGTCATGAGGGTCGCGGGTTTGATGGACTTCCTGAACGGCTTTGATCCGGCCGGAATCGCGAAATCGCTTGAAACCCGCATGGATAGTGCATGTATCAATTTCTTTGGGAGTTCATGGATGCACTCATGGATGCAAAACGCGATTTGTCGATGAACTAAACTGTTTGTGTTTCAGACCCCGCGTGAAGGCTCAAAGGCCAAGGGCCTAAATTTCTTGCCGTCTCATAAGTACAACAAATAGTGCCTCGTTGGTTGCCAAGAATCCATTGTCTGCGTGCTGAAGTGAAGCATCTCCAGTTGCGCGCTTCAAGTCATCAGCTCCTGGCATGTAGTGCTACGGAAGGCCGCCAATAAGTCCCCTTGTTAATCAGACGACCTTACTTTTGAGGTGAAAACATTAATCATCGTAAGGATCTTCTGGCTCAGGCCGTAAGCCGAACGCATCGATTGCTGCATCCAGAAGATCGGCATCAATAAAGGAATGCTCTGTGATCAAAGAGACAAAGAACGAATACACGTCTGAATCGGTAGCGATCCAGCAGATCTGATCATTGCTTACTGCGGCCCGAACTAAGCGTTCTATGTCCTGCGGACTCAACAAATGTCGATAAAAGTTTAGTCTTGCGATCGCTGCATGAGTGCTGGCGAAGCTTCCACTGTTCACTAGAGCGTTTATGGCTTCGTCTTTCTCTGCGGCCAAATGTGGGTCGATCTCCTCTCCAGCTACAGGTCGTGGCAGAGGCGGCGGCGGCGGCGGCGGTGGCGGTACTGGCGCTGGTGGCAGAGGGATCGGTACAGGCTGCTCTACAACTGGCGGAAGATTGCCAACGATAACAGGTTGATCTAACGGCGGAGCTTCTTGAATTACCACCTGGGCAAGCATCTCTCGATAGCGTTTGAGAAACGACCGCACCTCTGCGTAAACATGAAGGGTGCCACCTTTACGCTCTCGCCATTCAGCCTCCAGCGACGGATGAGGTCGTTGCTTGTTCAAGAGCGATGTGTAGTCCCCATCCTTAGAAACGATGTACAAATCTGGTCCTGAAACCTCCTCCAGTAATACTTCCCAGTTGTATTGGTCACCCACACTTCCAGCTTTACCTGGAGGGTTTCCCTTTTGCATACGCTGTAAAGCTCGGGCATATACTTCATTGTCCTCTGCATAACGCGAAGCTTTTTCGAAGAGTTCACGCATGAGAACGTCTGTCTTCAGCGTTTGGTTGGACGCGTCGGCAGCAGCAAGACTCACTAGCTGATCTCGTAGTTTCCTTGCTGACTCAACCGCCTCAACGTATTGAAGGTGTTGAGCGTAGGCCTGCATGTGTCGCGGGACTGCGCTGGGAAGGGCTTCTTTACGGAATTGGTCACTGGCAAGTTTAAGCTTTGTCTCCCGGTTGCGGGCTAGCTCGTTTACAACTTGCTGAGGTAGGTGGAGGCGTAGCCGATCTTCACCGATCTCGGCAATTAACTGTTCGAGTTGATCTAGGTCGTCTTCAGCATATGAATAAAAATTCAACAAGACATTGGTATCGATGAAAAGATGCGTAGGCGACATAGGTAATTCAAACAGTTATGTTGACACTATTGTAACGCAAACTTGCGTGCACGGCGTGTCTAGTCAGGCTTGGTGGCCAAACAAAAGCTTGGGCGGCATCACAGTAGCCTCCACCGGTGCGCCCGTTAGCTGGCCTACCTGTACCGATAATCGCAGCGTCGCCTTGGAGCAAAAGGAGGACGACACTTAGTTTAGGAGACAGAACAGAGTTGCATGTGCAACAATGTTCAAGTCTACTAACGAAAGCAACGCCAGCCAAGCTCAAAGTTCGTGACCTGAGGTCACCGCCGACGTAACATCGTTAAACTATGACTTAATGGTATTTGCGGATAAATTTGCGATCGCAAATGAGCGAATTCAGACAGGGATGTGAATTCGCTATCATGATTTTGGAAAACTTAGATAGGATCGGGGACGGGTATGACTCTTGATATTCGGGGAAGCATAAAAAATACAAAGCTAAGCTCTAATCCGTACGTCGTATTCGAGGAGCTGATTTCTAATGCCATCGATTCTTATCTCATCCGAAAGGATAGTGAAAAGTCAGCGCCGCCTATGTCGGTTGATATCGAGGTCGATTTTTTGTCATCCGATATGTTTGAAAAAGCGGAAGACATGATGATCTGCTGTAAAGATAATGGTTGCGGTCTCGGCGAAGATCAGCTTAACGCGTTTTTGACCAAGGATACGTCTTATAAGGATGACCTGTCTATATCAGGAATTGGGAAGTGCAAGGGCGCAGGCCGGATTCAATTCTTCCATCATTTTTCAAGCCTTTCAATAGATAGTACTTTCCGCACTGGAAGTAATATTGTGAGGCGAAAGATGAGCTTCTCAGAACCACAAAAGCAGATTGATAGGGATAATTTCACGTTTGAAGACGGAAACTCTAATGATATCGGTACAACTGTTAAGTTGCGGAATTTTAAAGAATTCGTTCGTGCCCGAATTGCTCGAAGTGATGGTCTGAGTGATTGTTTTTCCGCTCCTGCTTTAAAGAAGCAAATGCTGGTTACATTTCTTCAGAGATTAATTGGACTCGAAGGGCAACTCGGAGATTTTGAAATAAAGTTCATCTCTCGTCACAGTGATAATAGCGAAAAATTCGATGCTTTGAAACGCGCGGATTTGCCAGCGGTTACAGTCGAACGAACAGCAAAAGTCGAAGAGTGTGACCCGGTTACTGGCACCCTTCTCGGAACGTATAAAGTTTTCGAAATCTCTCATTATAAGTTAGACGTTGAGAAATATGGGCTGCCCAAAAATTCGATTGCATTATGCGCCAAGTCTTCACCGGTAAAAGACATTACCTCCCGATATCTTCGTACGCGGACTGAGCAGAACAATCCAGTAGGAGGTTTTCATCATATTGTGCTAATCGAAAGTAGCTATTTAGATGAGCGCGTTAATGAACAGCGCGATGACTTCGATAATATTCCAGAGGAAATCGAGATCGGCGACATGTTTCAAGTCGAAAAGATTTCTTACGGTGCCATTTATGAAGCTATCGACCCAGTAATTGCAGAGCTAGTCGCCCCGGCGGATTGGAAAAAAGAAACTGTTCTCAAGGAAATCAGCGCCCATTTCGGAATTACTGAGGCTATGCTACAAGACACATCAACACGTATCGTTTATGGTGATACAGCAAAGGCAGTTGCTGAACGAGTCTTGAAAAAATATCAGGAAAAAGTTCTCGATGAAACCGACGAAATAATCACGCTCAAAGATGCGATAGTTAAGACGGAGCCGGATTCGGAAGATTTCCATAAAATGATAAATGATTTGTCATGGAAATATACGCTTTCATTGAAGAATTTCGATATGGCTAACCTGTCGCAGCTTATTGTACGTCGTGCTGCAATAGTTCAAATATTAGATTTGGCTTGTAATAAAAAACTTGCAATGCAGAATGTAGATGATGGCAGACGTCGAAAAGATGAGCGAATTATTCATAGTATCTTTTTCCCTATGAGGAAGGATAGTAACGAATTCGCTGATCATGACATTTGGCTCCTTAGCGAAGAATATCATTACTTCGACTACATTGCATCCGATGTCCCGTTAGCAAATATCGCATGGAAGGGCGACGAAAAACTATTTGCTAGTGACATTGATGAAAGCTTTGCTGAGCTACTGGCAAAACGATCTGAGGACAATGGCGGAAAACGTCCGGATATCGCTCTCTTTAGTAAGGAGGGGTCTGCAATAATCGTCGAATTCAAGGCGCCAGGCGTGCGCGTGGATGAACATATTGGGGATCTTAATGAATATGCACATTTACTGGCTGCCAAATCAGGTGGAAAACTTAAAAAGTTCTATGGTTATCTCATAGGTGATACCGTCAACCCATTGCGTTTGAACGGATGGACTAAATTCCCGACTGGGAAAGGGTTTTTCTCGTCGAACGCTCTTGTAGATCCTGATACAGGTACTCAGCTCGGTGAGACCTATTTTGAGATATTGCATTTTAGCGACGTAATTGCCCGTGCGAAAAAGCGGATAGGAGTGTATCAGAGTAAATTAAAGTTTAACCTCGATGATATCCAAAATTAGTATCCCGATAGGCCTTGTTGAGCAAATCGGGCGAAGGCTGAGCTGACGCTATTTGTAGTCCTTTTTACAACACTGGAACCGTAACCGAGGTGCCTAGCCGATTAAAGCGGTTCAGCACGGCAGCTCGCCCTTGCAGATCGGCGACTTGACGGTCGAAGTCGCGTGCCATGACGCGTTCGCCCAGCTTCGCAGTTAGTTTCAATAACGAATGAGATCGTAAATGTCTGGAAAAAAAATTCTAAGTGTTGAGGTCCTACTGGCCCCGGACAACGTTGAATACGTCCATTTCTCGTCAAAAAGATCGCTGTTAGATTACGATATAATCATTTTTAGGCCGGATATTAGCGAATTTGTTTCATATGCGGAGCAATATAATGGTAAGGCGTCCTTAAGTGAGGATAGGTCATTCAAATTAAAAGAACATTGCCTGCATTGGGCACGAGAAATAAAGCAAGCCTATGAAAATGGGAAAACCATCGTCATATATTTAATGCCGTTGGAAGAGATCTATGTCGACACAGGAAAGAAAACTTATTCTGGCACAGGGCGAAATAGACATACAACTCGGCACGTTGAGCCATATAATAATTACAATGCAATCCCAGTGTCAGTTGGGCCGGTTGCAACGAACGGTAGCGCAATTAAATTAACGCCCAAAGGCGCTGAGGTGTTGGCCCCTTATTGGGCTGAATTTGAAAAGAATTCGCAGTACGAAGTTCTGCTAACAGATCCCAAGGTTCCTCCGTGTTTGCTGACGAGAACGGGTGATAAGCCAGTAGGGGCTTTACTCCGTAGTCCTTTGCACTCTGGCACAATACTTCTACTTCCTAACCTCGACTTTGATAACGATGATTTTTCTTTATTCGCTGAGGATAGTGAAGAATATTGGAGTGAAGAAGGAAGGCAATTTGGTGAGAGACTCGTTTCCGCAATAGTTGCACTTGATAAGGCTCTTCGAAAAGGTTCTGAGGTAACTCCAGAGCCTGGTTGGGCAACTGATGCGCAATTTACTCTAAATGTTGAGGCTGAACTGCGAAATAAGTTAATTGAAACTGAACGAAAAGTGCAGCAAGCGCAGGCCGAAAAAGAAGACGTTTTGGGTCAGCTTACATCTGCTGGTAGGCATCGCTCCCTTCTATTTGAAAAGGGAAAGGCGCTTGAGGCTGCAATTATATCGGCCTTACATGTCATGGGATTCGTTGCAGCTCCATTCAAACAATCGGACTCCGAGTTTGACGTTGTCTTTTCCTGTGAAGCCGGCCGTTTGATTGGTGAGGCTGAAGGAAAGGATAATAAAGCAATCAACGTAGATAAGCTGCGCCAGCTATCTATGAATATCCATGAAGATTTGTTGCGCGACGAGGTTGCGAGTCCCGCAAAGGCCGTTTTATTTGGAAATGCATTTCGACTATTGCCACTTGCTGAGAGGGGTGATCCGTTCACGGAAAAATCCCATGTTGCCGCGTCGTCATCTTCAACAGCTCTAGTGTTCACGCCCGATTTGTTTTTTATTGTCCAGTACATATTAGACAGCAATGACTCTGAGTACGCTGCGTTGTGCCGAGCTGCTATCTTCGAGTCTACCGGACGTGTGTCGTTCCCAGCTATTCCGGTGCCAAAAGAAAAAAATGTAGAGACCCAAGTAGATAATGAGCAGCCCGCACAGGAGAAATTTGTAGCAGAGTAAGCTCGCCATGATGTCGGCGCACAAAAAACTGCGCCCTATAAGGTTTGGCGTTCCATAGCCCAAAGTTAAGGAAGGCTACCCTACTAGGGTAGTCGAAAATTTCTAAGACATTTAATTTTCACGCCCGGCCGCTGGCGCCGATCAGTCAGCGGTGACTTACTGGTAAGACAACAAGGAAAGCGGAGTGATTCGCTTTCCTTGTTGTCTTACCTAGTTGTGTTACTGGATGACGTAACAGTCTCCATCGCCGTGACAGGTCGAGATGGCGATTGTCGGAACGCCTTCGATGTGGCCGTGATGGGTGATAGCGAAACCGCTATCGACGGACTGAGTGATGTTCATGTGTTTCAGAAGATCGCACAACTGTTCGAGTGTTACGTGCTGCATGCTCATTTTTCCTTTTTAGTTAGTCGGCTTGTGGAGCCGGTTGGGTGTCGTCTTACTGTTCCGAAATTAGTGCTCTTGCCGAGTCACGTCTGATTAACTGTTTTGCCGAGTTCAAACGCGTGGATCAGAGAAACAGGTCCGCATTGGTTCCGCATTGGCTCCGCACTGACGCCCAGAATGTGCGATGACCTATGACGGTTCATGTAAGGTTGACCCATGACGAGATTTTCGTTTGAATACCTCGAAAGTCATCTCGTTTGGTCACGGGTCAATTTGCTTCATTCCCGGGGCGTCGTCAGTTGGTTGACCCATGACGCCAACAATCCAGAACTTCGTTCTGGAAAATGCATACATGGGATGGGGTGACGCCTAGATGTCAGCTTACGAAGTCACCTCCATTGTGCGGAGTGCTGTCCTTACTTTTTCAAGCTGCTGCGCTACCGCTTGGCGGCTGATAGGCCTGCCGGTCATCTGCTCAAATCGGGTTGCTATCTCGGTCGGGCTGGCGGTGCGGACGATGCGCGAGCATCGCCACAATGTGAGCCGGCGCTGCAGAGTCGCCAGCGCCTCGGCTTCACCAAAGGTAGCCGTCCGGCGCACCGCGCGTATGTCGCCTAGCAGCGCCTTGAACACGCGTTCGCTCATTGCATCGGTCGCCGCTACACGCTTCTTGATCGTTGCCGAACGAAGCAACGCGCAATCCCACTGTTGGCGCTCAGTCAGGCTCAACGATGCAACCAGCTTCCACGCCGGACGCTTTCCTTCATAGAAGGCGAATTCCGCCTCTCTGTGAAACAAGTGGTCGGCACCAGCCAGCATCACCTTGCATCGCCGGTATCTGACGACCTTGTCATGATCGCGATACCAGCGCCGCACCCACATAAGATCAGCCAGGAACAGGTCGTAACGCTGATTTACAGTGAGGCCATCCAGCGCCAGCCCGTCAAGCCACACGAACGGCGGCACGCCATTCCGGACGAGCGCCTCAGCCATCAGAAAGGCAATCACTCGCTTACCTTCGATATGGGCTGCTCGATAGCGGCGAAGCAGCTCTTCGCGGTTTTGCATGACCACGCGTCGCCGTGCCTCTTCGAGCTTCTCAGGTGCGACGGCGCGCAGGAGCGATGCGAGCGAAGTGAAGCCCTCGCCGGCATCCTTTGCGGGGCTTCCGGAGGTCATCAGAACGCCGTGCGCGGTTTGCCCATGACTTCGCTCATCTTGTGCTCGAAGCGCTCGGCCAGGGTCAGATAGCTGCGCGGGGCGATACGCTTGATTCCGACCAACAATGGTTCAGGCCCGTAGGACTGAAGCAGATTGGCGGCTTCTTCATGCAACTCGGGATGGGCGACGACCAGCGCCAGCAACTCGTGTCCTTCCGCGTGGTGAGCACTCAACTGACGGTTGATCAGCTCTCCCGGTGTCAGGCCTGTAAGGTGGCTGAGTTGTTCGTAAAGGCGCGACGTGTCGCCATCGAAATTGACTTTATGTGGCATGGTCTGTCCGTTCATTGTTGGGTGTCGTCGTACCAGATTGCCGACAGTTCGTCGCCCTTCTGATCGTGGTGTTCGGCGATGATTATCGGAGCACCATCGCGGGTGCCGTGGTGAACCGTAAATCCGCTACCCATCTCGATGGAATATTTGATGACGGACTCGGCCAATGTCTGCTTGCAGGTGGCGACGTCAACGGCGTGGAAGTGCTCGACGGTGAACGGGTGGCGGGTCGGCTTTGTGCTCATACGGCCTCCTGCTGGCGCATGGCCTTACGGGATTCAATCCAGACCAAAATTTCAGATTCGAGCCACCCAACAGCACGATCCCCGAGAGGGATCGCCTTGGGAAAATCTTCAGCCGAATAGACAAAAGAACGGCTCATGCCGGTACGTTCTTTCACTTGAGGAAGACGCAGAATGCGATCTCCAGCGATGCTGTTCGACGGGGGAGGGAGGGGTGTTACATTTTTCATGGTCCAGTATCTTTCTTAGGGATCCGCTACAGGATGTAGCGGTTCGGGATGAAAGATACAGGCCGGTTCTATTTGATTCTATGCAGCGTCGGCGGGCGTTGGCTGGCGTTGGCCCGCGTGGGTTTTCTGTCGCCGGAAGAGTTGTGCTAAAGCTGCCTTTTTGTAAAAATCTGGTTGGCCGGTATTATCGTATGTCGTACCCTGATACTTGAGCGCCCGTCGTGAGGCGGTGTAACCAATAACGTGATTCGGCGCATCGCCTCCCTCAGCCATTGCTACGAGTTCCCGCCACACGGGTTCAACCTCATCGAAGGATGTCACTCCGGCACGCGCAATCGCCTCTTCAATGAAACCCTTTAGCGCATGATCGCTTTTGACTATCCGCAAGCGGTCACGCTTGGTCTTGGCTTGCAATGTGTTCAGGTCGTGTGCTTTCTGCATCGCCGCCTTGATTTGTTCTGGGGTGTCAGTGGGGTTGGTCTCAATTTCGACTTCGCCCACCTTAATTTTCATCTCCCAAGTGTTGTCTCCTGTGTCGGGGTCAACGTTCGGCCTTGGCTCTAGTACGACGTTCTCAGTTGCCGTACCAAATGCTCCCCAATCCGAATACTTTTCTTTATTGCTCATGCTCCCTTTCCAAAATTGGCGACAACCACGTTGCCGCCCTGCCTGATTGTGTCGAGATAGTCTGCCCACCGCTGCATCATCAGTCGGCGTGCTGGAAGGTGCGCCGTCCGGTTGTAGGCACGTCCGTTCGGGTCTTTGACGGCGTGGGCGAGCTGGTGCTCGATCAGGTCAACCCGTTCGCCCAACACTTCATCCATGATCGTGCGCGCCATCGCGCGGAAGCCGTGGCCGGTCATCACGTCTTTGCTGTAGCCCATGCCGCGCAAAGCCGCGTTGATGGTGTTCTCGCTCATGCAGCGAGCGCCAGTGCGGACGCTCGGGAATACGAACTTGCCGTGGCCTGTCATTGCATAGAGGCCACGTAGCAGCTCGACGGCTTGCGTTGCCAACGGCACGATGTGATCCTGCCCCATTTTCATCTTAAAGCCGGGGATGCGCCATTCTGCCGCGTCGAGGTCGATCTCGGCCCACTCGGCGGTGCGCAGCTCTCCAGGGCGAACGAACACCAGCGGCGCCAGCTTCAGCGCGGCGACAGCATAGGGATGGCCGCCGTAAGCGTGTATGGAGCGCAGCAGCTCGCCCGCTTGCTTTGGTTCGGTGATCGCGGCGTAGTGCGCTTCCGGAACAGCCGACAGCGCGCCGCGCAGGTCTACGGTCACATCGCGTTCAGCCAGCCCGCAGGCTACCGCGAACCGGAATACTTGGCCGCAGAGCTGCTTGATCTTATGTGCGGACTCAATCGCGCCTCGTGCCTCGATCAGGCGCAGTGCGGCGAGCACGTCTTTTGGCTTGATGGTGGAAATAGGGAGGGCACCGATAGACGGAATGATGTTCCGCTCAAGCCACGCGGTGTTCTTGTCCTGAGTGCTGCTGGCGCGGTCTGCCGCCGTCTTGGCCAACCATGTGCGGGCGACTGCCTCGAAGGTGTGGACTGCGGCGATTGCCTTGGACTGTTTTTCTTCGCGTTTAGCCCTTGCAGGATCGGTCCCTCGATCCAGCAGCTTGCGGGCCGCCAGCCGCTTGTTGCGGGCCTCCGCGAGCGTCACTTCGGGGTACTTCCCGAAGGTCAGTCGGTTTGGCTTGCCGTTCTCCTGCCGGTAGGCCATGCGCCAGAATTTCGAGCCGTTCGGCGTGATCTCCAAGTACATGCCGTCACCGTCGCCCAGGGTGTACGTCTTTTCCTTGGGTTTGGCGTTTCGAACGGCGGTGTCCGTCAGTGGTGTAGCGAGTTTAGGCATCTTGTATCCAAGTCGTCTGCGGGTTTGCATCCATGGATAAAAGTATGGATGCAAAAATGCTGGATCGCAACGGACGCTAAAGACGCTTGACGAACAAAAAACCCGCGTTCTCACTATGAGAGTCGCGGGTTCAGTGGACCTTCTTGGACTTCCTAAAGCTTGCTTTTGGTGCCTCCGGCCGGAATCGAACCGGCACGCCTTACGGCGCTTGATTTTGAGTCAAGTGCGTCTACCAATTCCGCCACAGAGGCTGCAAGCGCAGGCGCGCATCTTAGCACATGCCATGGCAAACTGACCAGTGTTTGCGCGTGCCGGGCTTGTGCGGTCCTCGCGGGGGTTGCGGCGTATGGTGTCGCGTACCTGCGCAAACGCCCGCATGTCGCGGAATTGTAGATCGTGACCCTGCCGATGAAATGTAATCAGCAATCCATCTGGCGGCGCAGCGCGCGCAGCGCGGCGACCGGGCCGGTGACTTCGAGAACGTGGTCGCGCACGGTGACGGCGATTTCCCTGTTCTGCCATTGCGGCCAGCCTTCGCTGCGGGCGCGATAGCGGACGGTGCCGGGCGCGCGGCCGGCCTGGACGTAGCCGAGCTTGGCCAGGGCGTCGTCGAGCGTGCCGACCAGATGGCAGGCGTCGAAGCGGGTGCGCACCTGCACGCGGCCGGGAAGCACCTGGACCATCGGCAACAGCCCGCCGAGCAGCACCGGTACCACGATGTAGGCCAGGGGCGCGCTCGGATCCAGCAAATGAAAGGCGATCATCAGCGCCGGCAGGCCGAGCGCCAGCATCGTCACGCCGCGCATCGACAACAGAATGGACAGGAAGCCGGTTTGATCGTGGCCGCGCTGTATATCGGAAAACGTCACGCTTTTCATCATGGGCTCCTTGGCTGGGCGGCACTCGTGGTCCGCAAGCTTATTCTGAACACCCGGCATGGGCGAGAATTGATCTTGCTCAAAAAGGGCTTTCTCAAAATAAAATACCACCAGGAAAGAAGATGAGCATGCCGGTTCTCCCATCTTCTAGAAAAAACGGCTGGGATTTGTGCGGGATCTATACGCGGACGAGGTGGCTGAACTTAGGTGGTGGCAGGGAATCGATTCATGACGGATCCGCACACGGATTCCCGACCACCTTTCAGGAACCATCATGAAACTGATATCTCTCCTGCGGACCTCCCTGGTCGCAGGCGCAGCCTTGGTGAGCCAGTGGGCGCAGGCCCAGACGATAGCGCGCAGCAGTGCGGTGGCAGTGGCCAGCGACGGCCGGGGCGGCTTCAACGCAGCGTTCGGCGACAGCTTCACAGCAGCCAGCACGGGCAGCAGCTTCAGCGACATCTTCACCTTCGAGCGCGCAATCGGTTTCGACGCCGCCGCCTCGCTGACCTCGTCCTACCTGAACAATCCTTCGACGAAGGACTTGCTCATCACCGGCCTGAGCCTGTACCGCTACGATCCGGCCACGATGGGGATCATCGGCACCGCCGTCGCCGGCGTCGATCAGGGCGGCTTCGGTTCGCTGCCGCTGGATGCCTGGGCACTGGCCGGGTTCGACCTGCCTGGCGGCGATTACGCGCTGAAGGTCGACGGCCGCGTGCTCGGTGCCGGCGGCGGGGCCTTCGGTGGCGACCTCACGATCGCGCCGATCCCGGAGCCGCGGGCCTGGGGCTTGCTGCTGGGCGGGCTTGCGGCCGGCGCGGTGCTGGTGCGCCGGCGCAGCGGGCGGACGTAAAAAAGCCACCCGGGTGAGGGTGGCTGTCGGTACCGACCGGTGGCGTGCTCAGCGCGCGCGCTGGTACAGGCGGAAACGTTCGTTGCGGTCGGACGGGCGCCGGCCTTCCCACAGCAGGGTCCATTCGCGCGGGTGGAAATCCCGCATCACATCGCGGCCGCCCCAGATGCCGTCGCCGTGCTGCATCACGCGGCCTTCGGCCAGGGCGCGCTCGATGGGGCCGGTGTGCGTGTTGCGGTGGCCAATGCCGTCCTGCAGCAGCAGGAACTGGCAGCTATCATGCTGGACGCCGGCGAAGGGCAGGTGGCCGAAGTAGGCGAACGAGGCGCGCTGGGCCGGACCGACATTGGTCTCGATGCAGCCGGCGTCGGCCGGCAGGCGCGCCGCGATCTGCTGGGCCACGCTGGCGTAGCTGCGTGCGTAGTTCAGGTCCGGCAGGAACAGCGTCATCAGCAGCACCCACAGCAGGATCAGGCCACCGGACGAGAGCACCACCGCGCGCCACAGCACCGAAGGCTGGCGCGACAGGCGCCAGTTCACCAGGAAGATCCAGCCGATGGTCGCGGCGGCGGCCACGACAAAGGACACGATGCCGAATTCCGGGGTGAAACCAGGCACCAGTTTGAGCGCGTTCCTGGCCATCTGGGGCGGCCAGCCGGTCAGCTTGGCGATCCAGAACAGCCAGACCACGGCGCCCAGCAGGGTCAGTACCATCACCGAGAACCAGTCGATCGCATTGATCGCGCCGCGCTTCATGGTGGGCAGGCCGAAGGCGGCCATCAGCGCCAGCGGCGGCAGCAGTTTGAGCAGGTCGCCGTTTTCCGAGACCGGATCGCACAGCAGCAGCAAGACCAGGGCGCCGACGAAGCAGGTCGGCAGGATGATGTGCATCAGGCCGCGCTGGCGGCGCCAGGCCCAGGCGGCCCAGGCGGCGAAGGGCCAGGCCGGCCAGCAGTACCAGACGCCGACGCGCACGAAGGCCTTCAGCGAGGTCCAGTCCGGCAGGCTGAGCTGGCTGGCGTTCCAGAGCAGCCAGTCGCCGACCGGGGACAGGCCATAGGGTTGTGCCAGCGCTGCCGGCACGATCCAGACCAGGGTCAGCAGCAGGCCGGTGCCGGCCGCCTGGGCCAGGTGGCGCAGGGTCGGTCCCGGTGCCAGTTTCAGGAAGCGGGTACACAGGAACAGCGCCGCCAGCAGCACCAGCGGCGGGGCAAAGCCGCGCGTCAGGGTCAGCGCGCCGAGGGCGGCGCCCACCAGCACGGCGTTGCGCGAATTCGCTTCCTCGATATAGCGCACCGAGCGGAACAGGAACCAGGCGACCAGCGAGCCCTGCAGGGTCACGGCCAGGGTTTCATGGCTGTGCAGCAGCAGGCCCAGGCAGCCGATGTAGATCAGGGCCGCGGTGTCGGCCAGGGTGCGGCCGTAATCTGCCGGTTCGGGCTGGCCGCCGAAGGCCAGGCGCAGCGGCTGGGCTTCGGCGCGCCGTCCGAGGTGGAAGGCGGTATGCCACAGCGACACCGTGCCCAGCACGAAGACGCCGATGGTCGAGATGCGCGCACCCAGCACGTCGCCCACCAGCCAGCCGAACAGCTTGATGCAGAGCGCGCCCAGCCAGAACGCCAGCGGCCCTTCCTCGGGCGCCGGCAGGCCGGCGATATTGGGCAGCAGCCAGTCGTGGATGCCGCCATGGGCCATGGTCCACATGATGCCGAAGCTGCCGGCGTCGTCCTTCCACGGATCGCGTCCGATCAGGCCTGGCAGGATGTACAAGAGGCCGAGTGCGTACAAGGCCCATCGTGGCAGCGCAAGGGTGGCGGCGGCGGGGAGGCGGACTGGTTTCATCGATAAGCTGATGGGATTGATAATGCCGCGTAGTATAGCGGCGAAATAAGCGGCGAAAAAAAAGGAAGCCTTCGGGCTTCCTTTTGGAAAGCCCGAAGGCTTCCCCTGTGTTCGAGCCTGGGAGACTTAGCCGTTGGCGACCGAAGTCTTCGAACCGACCGAACCGAACTTCTGGCGGAATTTCTCGACGCGGCCAGCGGTATCGACGATCTTGTGCTTACCGGTGAAGAACGGGTGCGATTCAGCCGACACCTCGATCTTGATCAGCGGGTATTGCTTGCCTTCGAAATCGATGGTTTCGCGGGTAGCGATGGTCGAACGGGTGATGAATTTGAAATCGCACGACAGGTCGTGGAAGACGACTTCGCGGTAATCCGGATGGATATTGGTTTTCATGGTTTTGCCTCGATTAAGTTGGTAGCCAAACGGCACTTCGGCGGTCGCGCTGCTTCTTGACCCGATTACCGATCACTTGCCAGGGTTGGGTGCTGAACCGGCGATTATAAGCCAGCAGCGTCCCGGAGGCAACCACCGTTGCGGACGCAGCGCGGGCGCGGCTCAGGCGCGATAACACCGTCAGGATCATGCCGCCGAAGCCGATGACCATCGTGATGGCCGTGGCGGCCATCCACTTGGCAAGGTGGGCCGCTTCGCCATGGATGTCGGCTTTCAGTTCGGCTTTCAGGTCCGACAGGTCGGCTTTGTTGGGGAACATGGTGAGTGTCGTGTCGAAACGGGTTCGAGGACGGTCAGGCGCCGGTCGGGCAAGCCATGGGGGCGCTGGGCTGGCTCATGCAGTTCACCGGAAGTCATGCGGGTCTCCTTGGTGGTCTCGACGCGGATTTTCCGGGCTGGGCCGCCCAAGGGCTTGACCTATATATATCGTAGCGCAAAAAGCAAAAAAGGCGAGTCGCCTCGCCTTTTTCGTTCCGGACTCACCGATCGGGTGAGTCCGTCGATCCGGTAGGCCGGATCAGCCGCCGCGACGCATCAAGTCGAAGAACTCCATGTTGTTCTTCGTCGCGCGCATCTTGTCGAGGATGAACTCCATCGCCTCGATCTCGTCCATCGAGTACAGCAGCTTGCGCAGGATCCAGATCTTCTGCAGCTGGTCCGGCTTGATCAGCAGTTCTTCGCGGCGGGTGCCCGATTTGTTCAGGTTGATCGCCGGGTAGACGCGCTTCTCGGCCAGGCGGCGCTCCAGGTGCACCTCCATATTGCCGGTACCCTTGAATTCTTCGTAGATCACGTCGTCCATGCGCGAACCGGTCTCGATCAGCGCGGTCGCGATGATGGTCAGCGAACCGCCTTCCTCGAT
>Ga0265780_10000728_pt1 | contig 49762 bp, 40 predicted proteins | sample P1T30metagenome_FD_192432 | JGI IMG/M metagenome (GOLD analysis project Ga0265780, IMG submission 192432) | Plant litter microbial communities from East Loma Ridge, Irvine, California - P1 T30 | ecosystem: Environmental > Terrestrial > Plant litter > Unclassified | place: USA: California... | reverse complement strand
GTAGTAGTATAACTTTAAATGATCTTTAAATTAGCTATCTAGCTAAGTAATCTAGTTTAAGTCTTTTAACTTTTTTGATCTTCTTTTTTAAATCAACATATCTCTATAATTATTAGCTAATACTAGTTAAGATTAGATATATATATATATTATATAGTAAAGTTGATATTAATAAGTTTTTATAGCTTAATTAAGATGTTCAACTAACTTATGATTTTTTGAAGTTAGTAAGTCTTATTTTCTATTTGACTTCTTCTACTGTTTTGCTTCTTCTACTAGGACATTACTATATAGCTATCTATCTCTACCAAAATATTACTTTTTAAACTACTATCTCATATGAAATATTATATGAAATATTATATGAAATATATAAGTTATATACTAAGCTTTTGCTAAAATACTAATCGATTGGTTACTAAATAGTAACACTCTATTCTACTTATGTTATATATAACGTGACTGTAGGGGAAGCGGCGCAGTAGGGGAAGCGGCGCAATTTTTTGATTTCAAAATTCAAAGATTACTAACTTACTAACTAACGCCGTAAAAAACAAACTAACTAAGCTAATTCATCAACTGATTCTTCTTCTTCTTCCTCTGAAGAAATCAACATATACTTTGTCTTTTTTCTTCCTTTTTTCGTCTTTTTCTTCTTAGTCTCCTCTTCGAGATCCTGAACTACCTTAAGGATATCCTCCTTCGTAGGGAGGTATTTACCCTTTAAAGCTACTCTTTTACCCGTTTTACGCGTCTTACGCGTATTAAGTAGTACGTCCTTCTCGCGTAGCTCCCTCTGAGCTAAGATCGCGTCGGTATCGCGATCTTCGGCAAAATCAACGAAGTCCCGAATAAGGTCCTTTACAGAAATCGGTATATCTTCGTCGTTTCTTACTAGATCGCTTAGTTGACGTAGATTTAGAGCCCTAAGGGTACGCGGACTACCCCTAGCTCTTAAGATCCGAGATGCATCGCTAATTCGGCTAATAACTTGATTTTGCGGAGTAGGTGTCCGAGGAGGAGGGGTAATCGTCGATAGTAGGATTTCAGGATTAAACGGATAGATTCTAGCTTTTCGAAAGCCGGATTCGATAGACGACGGCTTAAAGCATCGGGTCTTAGCTTTAATATAAGCTAAAGTCCATTCTACGCGAGGTAAACGCGTAGTAGAATGTCGGAAAATTCGGTCGACCTCTAAGTTAATTGCCGTTTTTAGAGGTCCGAAAATCGATAAATCGAGAGGCTGCGTTTTATGCGATGAGTGTGGCGGTAGTAGAAAGAGGTCGATTTTCGATGTAATACAGTAGGCGATAAACCGGGCCGTAACGTGAGAAGAGTGACCGTCGATAATCAAGAGATGTCGTAAGTTAGTTGATTTACTAACAAACGGCTGAAAATGCGTTTTTAGCTATTCAACCCCGATTAAATCAGAAGTCCAGCCTTTTTTCGACGTAATAAACTTCCAACCTGCCGGGGTTTCGTCAGGAATCCAGCCTGAATATAGATTTTCGCCTTTGAAAATCAGACACGGCGGCAGGGTCACCCCCGCGGCGTTTACGCATTCGAGAGAAGTAATCCACTCTTATCGTCCCGGCTGTTTCTTTTCTCGGTATTGATTCAGCCGATCAAGTAGAATGACTGATTTTCTACTAGATCCGATCGAAAAGCCGGTTTCGTCGACGTTATAGATCGCACTAGGGGGATATTTATGTTCGCGTAAAAGCTCCCCTAAGTTGTTAAAGTACGATTTTATCGTCGAAAAATCAAGTGCCGTAGACCGTACTACGTCGATAGTACGTGAAAAGCATGTCTTAATTCGCGGGTGTCGTGTCCTAAAGCGGTCGATCCATCGGTCTAAGATAGGAGGGAATTGATTTTTATCGAAATTTGAACCCCGTTAAGACTGAATTTCAGAAGCTAAAGTTTTAACTAACTTAAGAGTGATCGGAGTCCCTAACTTTGCGGCGCGGTAGATTCAGTTCTCGAGTGTTGATTCCTCGATAGGAGTTAGTATCTGTTAACTAATATGACTTTTAATTCTTGATTTTCGTTTATGAGCTCGTTTTCGTAAAGTTGTCTCGGGAATTTGAAAGACTAATGCAGCTCGGCGAAGTGACTTAAATTCACCGTTTACTAACGTATTCAAAGCGTTAGTTATATCTTCTTCGGTATACGAAGGCATAGAGAAGGAAGAAGAAACGCGGGGGAGTAAGCGGGGTTTATAAAGCTAACCTCGGTAAAGTGCGCCGCTTCCCCTACTGCGCCGCTTCCCCTACAGTCACGTTAGTTTATAACATCATAGCAGTGGTTTCAAAAGAATCGGAGTTGCGAGACTCTATATATATCTAATACTGCAAATAACATTTATTAACTAGTTACAGTAACTTATACATAGTTTACATACTATCATACAACCTCTATAAGTTAGTCTTGCAACTCCTATCATAACATTACAGATGTAGTAAGTTACCTAACTTATATAACTTAAGTTACATATTCTAACTTTAACTTTAATCGTTTGCTAACATTTGATTAACTTGATGTCAATTTTCACTCTATGATAGCTCATTCAATGGAACCATACTATAAATGTTGACCAGATTACACGGTACTGACTACTTGGAGATTGAAGACCAGTTTTCACGTGACATGTAGTCTGAAAGGCTGGTCTGAGTAACAACAAAGCCCTGTTTCTTCAACTGTGATTGTGTTAGTGTCTTGCATCGACATGAAGTACATGGAGTACTTTCAGATAAGTGTTGCACTTACATCTCCTGGCATCAAGATCCTCTCATCGCTGCCAGTAAAGCCAAACTCACTAACGAACTGGCCAGTCTCAAAAACACTTCTCATAAACCCAGTAGAGTCATTGCCCTTGAACTCTTCTGCGTCAGCTTGTGCGATGCGGGATGCAAAACCTGTGACTTGACTCCACAGTGCCAGCCACTCTCTCGGAGTAGCCCATTTGCTGAGAGCGAGGACCTGTGTTGGGGCAGGTGCGTCAATCAGAGCTTTGACAAAGGATCCTATGTCTCTCTCGACGTCGATGTACGGCATCTGGGTGCCGAGCGGAAACGGCGGCTTCCATAAGACTGTGCAATCGTCCAGCTGAGGTATTAAGTTAGCAGTGAAACGATTAGTCAATGCCATGCTCTGTAAGAATGATCACCTTCTGCAGCTTGAACAAATCAAGCCCGGAGATTGCATTTGTCATGAATGCACCCAGGTGTACTGCACTGGTCTTCTCACGCAGCGCCTCAACACTCAGCATGTATTCGAAAGCATCGGCTTTGGCGTCGAAGTGGTACACCTGCTCGTACTTCCCTTTGCTCAGTCGTCTCACACCGGGAAGGGCGCTCCACACCAGACGCTCCAATTCCAGTACAGACGAAGCAGCATCAGCTATGTTTCTGCCTTGCTGCAGTTCAATGTTGTAGCCTGCTGCCCCGACAGGGGCCTGCAGCTCGCCAGCTTGGAACTTGCCCATCACTTCTGAACTTCTAATGATCCCGGCGAAGTCTGTGTAGGCGAAGATGTAGTTGGCGCACTCGAAAGCTGTTGTGAGAGATGCAACGTCGTTGAGGTCAGCTTTGACAACTTCGACGCCAGATCTGGCAATCTTGACTGCCGCGTCTGAGGCTGGATTGCGAGTAAGGCCGCGAATCGACCAGGACGGTTCATGGGATTGGAAGTAGTTGATCACTGCCCGGCCTTGAGAGCCTGTGGCACCGACGACGACAAGTGTTTTGGACATGATGGTCGAAGATGATTATTCGGACTAAGTGTAGTCAAACGTGTGATTGTATGGATGAATAGCTTTATAGAGCAATTGTGCTTGCAGCGATTCACTGACACTAATACGAATTGCAATCGGTCGTGGTTCCTGATGAATCAGCCACCGGACATCGAGTATAGAAGCAAGCCCGCCCGGTCGATTTGCTGACATGATCGCAATATTCATGTGATCTTGTGTGTATGTCGGCCCTCTCGTTACTTGTTCGCTTCGCTGAGAGCTTGAGGTGTCGCTGTAAGAAGGAGCTGGAGCTGCTGATTGATCTGTATACTCGGCTTTGTTCGACTTCTTACAGCCGGTCATTCTGTATTGTAAGCAAGCCAAGGGTCCTGTCTGCGGGGCTTGAAGCTGGCTTAGATAGCCGGCTGCAGAATCGTGCCGGAAAAAAATTCGCACAAGGCCACAAGATCAAAGCAACCACAAATGCCAAAAGAATATCCATTACAAACCCTGAGAATCGAACTCAGAACCTTCTGTGAACCCAAACACATGTGTTGCAACGTAGTGTTAGACAGAAATCATAACCGCTAGACCAGGCTTGCCAATTACAACTTGTCGTTGTTGATGACTAAACAGTACCACTAATCATTATATAATACCAATAAACTGCAAGTTGACCAGGTAAGCAGGTCATGGTGCACGAAGTCTTGACAACGGTTCCCGGGGCCTCGCTTCAGGCCATTGAAGTTCCAAGTATCACGAGTGACGAGATGCTGCGTTGAGGCGAAAGAGAGGTAAAGACGCGTCGCATTGTCGAGTATGGAGACTGGTCAGCGGGAGTAGAAAGCGTGTGTGTGGCCTGAGTTGAGCGAAACATTTTTAGTTGATGTGGTGGATGTTGTTGGCAGTCAAGTGAAGACTGAGCGAAGTGAAGCGCTTTGTAGGGTTGGGGTTTGGGTTGGGGTTATCCGGGTGCAAGGTGACAATCAGCCTTTGAGCCATCACTACAGCATCGTACACTCGAATAAATGCATGCCCGATCTATCTCGCGTCGTCGTCCCAGTGAATACGAGGCTCGTATGGATCTTGTTGCTGACGAACACCGGATTACCGTTCCATCCCCATCCAAACCTGCTCAGTGTGCCACCGCTGAACTCCATCCATCAAAAGCCAAGCTTCCAATGAAAACGCCTCCAAGAACCGACATGAAGACTAAAGAAGCAAGAGAAGGGACGCAGGAGTCTTATATGTGAAGGTTATGTGAGTGTCTAGTACTCGCGAAGGGTTGTCTCTATCTCTATATATCCATATTGTATCTTTTTCAAGCATCTCAGTGGAAGATTCGCTTCGGAATGCACATGGCGAGCTTATTAGTGAACACCGCATCACGATAAGTCTTAGCACGTGACCATGTTGAAGATCTGATCTCGGCGCGAATGAAGACTCATCGTGACAAACACGGCATGATTTCCAGATCAGCCATCGGGTGATGACGCTCGGCTCACATATAATGTAACAGTGATGCAGGGGCTCGAAGAGGCAAGTCCAACATTGATTATATTAAGACTAATTCCAACCAGCGGTTGTGTTCTCATACGAACTGCCTGAACAAATCGTTCTTCCGGTCGGTGATTGACTCCTGACCGTGCCCTATGTACAGCGAGGTCAAATACGGAAGAGCAGGCGACATAAAAGGAAAGTGTTCGTGGTCCGAGCCGTGGTCTGTAGACTGTAGGAGCGGTGATTTGGCGCCAGCCAAATAAAGAGGGAGAACCCGCTCACGACGAATAGAGAAATTTGACAAAACGAAAAGACATGCTGGTCCAGCTCAGCTCAGATCTCCATCGGATACCTTCCCGCTGGTGTCAATCCCGTTGCTCCAGCTCCGCCTCTGGAAAGTCCTCCGCCTCCACGGCCTCGTCCTCGACCACCTCGACCTGACGGTAAGCCGGGAAGACTGAAGTCTGGATTCGCGTTGAGGATGACGTCTTCGCGACGACGTTGAGCAGCGCTGGCTGTAGAGCCTGGGCCCTGGAGACGGGAACCGCCAATTGGTCGCCAGGCGGGATTGATGCCGCGCTGAGAGATAGAGGTGAAGTGAGAGGTGTCGGAGCCGGTTGGCGATCGCATGCCAGCGGGAAGGTTCTCGTTGGAGTCACCCCCTTCTATAGGCGGCGTGCTGCTGAGGTGGTCAGTGCCAGTCATTGCCGCAGCCGATCCTATTGGTAATGGTGATTCGGAAGTGGGAGAGTGATTCACTATAGTGGGTATAGGATAGTTCGAAGTGGGGGAAGGCATACGATAGGCGGCATTGGCACCCGGCGTCAGTGCCGAAGGCAATCCACTCCCGCGTTGATTCTGGTCCACGCCAGCCTCTAATTGTGGATCGCTGGCGAAGCGCGGATCGACGTCCTCATAATAATGTTCTGAGCCGCCGCGTACATGGCGAGGCGCGGGATGTTGTTCGATGGGTGAGACCGCAGTAGTAGCTGGGAATCCATGTGTGGGGCCAAACAAGTTGGATGATGGAAGAACAGATGAGTTTTCCTCCCTCAACGGCGGCGATACAGGACCATTCGGTTGATCGTCTTGTCTCCAAGCCTCTCGGGGCGGGACATATCTGGAGTCTGCGTCAGTACTGAAGAAAAACCGGCAACATCAATATCCCCTTACTGTGCTGACGTGACGCCCCCCGAGTACACGCTTGTCGGGCTTAGTGGATCGCTTTCGTGACCACGAGCAGTCGCGTCGTTATATGCGGATTGTTCTTGCTGCTGTAGATTGACCATCCCTGCCACATCGTCATCGCTGTCCCTCAGTCCGTATGGCGCAACCTGCTGAGGTATTGCGCCTGGCGGGCTTCCGGTGCGTTCGTCCATCTCGATAGCCTGACCGATAGCAAGGTCATCACCGGGCGAGGGACCCCGAGCCACGAATTGGTCTTGCATGGGCGGCGCTCGTTGTCTGTCAACAGGTGTCATGCCACCTTGAGGTCCGTAGTAAGGGTCCGCACCATAGCCTGGTGGAGGCGGCCCACGGGGTCCAGGTCCCATTCCAGGAGGTCCGTACCCGCCACGTCCTCTGCCGTTCCAGCCAGGAGGTGGGGGACCTCCACGGAAGCCTCCTCTGGGTCCGTAGCCACCTCTCGAGGGTGGGCCGTAACCTCCTCTGGGACCATATGCGCCACCTCGTGGAGGCCCATAACCGCGTGGTGGAGGGCCGTAACCTCCTCTGCCTCTCATGTAATTGGGCGGAGGACCGCCACGGCCAGCAGATCTGTTCGAGCCGAGACTGCCCTGGGAATTGTGGTGTCTAAGACCAGGTGGCGGGAGGCCACCGGCCATGCCAGCTGCTGCCATTGGCGGAATCGGGTTGCCGTACTCGTCTCTGCTAGGTCTTCGTCCACCCATGCCGTGGCCTTGCTCTGCGCCAGGACCGTTCATGGGCATTGGCGGGCGCCCTTCCGCATAGCCAGGCCTTCGAGAGCCACCGCCGGTGCTCGCAGAACGAATACTCGGGTCTCTCATTTGGTTTGTAGGATTCAGAGGAGTCCTGTCGTCTTGGCTCCTTCGGCCGCCATCTTGGCTGTTGGTTTCCTGGCGTCTCATCTCAAAGGCCGAGTATTGTGCAGGACCTTTAGAATCGTCGATCTGAGTGCTGCCGCTCATTGGTGGCGGGCTGTCAGCTCTGGGGAGCTGGTCGGCAAGCATGCGCTGTTGGCCGATGTTTTCGTAGTAGTTGGCACCATTCATGTCTGCATTTTCAGCAATGCGCTTTTTGCGCGCTTTCCTGCTCACAAGCGTGCGTCGCATTGCGCACGTCACAACGCTGGATGCCACGATGAGGATTGTAGCCGCAAGCATGATCCAACCGCCCCATTCCACGTGTGGGACGAAGAGAAGAATATCGACGAGGAAAGCCAGAAGAGTGATCAATAGTGTTGGGATAGTGAGAATTAAAAGGGCTAGAAGGAAGCGAGGAGAGTGGCCAGGAGCATGGAAATGCGCGGCAATGGCCAGAGAGAAGCATATCAAGACAAGGAGCGCTGCAATGGGATGCACGATTAGGATCGAGGATAGACTGGTCCGTGTCGTCGAAGGTAGCGAGAAATCATCGGCTTGGTCGCCGGAAAAGAGACCGTCTGGTGGAGTTGGTCAGAACATATATGATGATTCACAGCAGCGAGCGATATTGCCGCGCAGTCTTTCTCACCTGTTGTATATCCGATCTGCACGCCCTCGCAATCGTTGCCATTACACCAGCCAAAGACACCGAAATCATAGCCCTGGTAGCTGCCCAAGGGGATGGCCTTGATGATGGGTGTGGAGAGGGTGCTCAGGAGCAAGAGTACGAAGGCGAGAAAGAAGATGATGGCCAGAGGTGTCGCCGGGCGCAACATGGTGGGCGGCGGCGGTGGTCGGGTTCAAACGAGTGTGGGTGTAGTTGTATATTGGAAAGTGGGTTTGCGCGAGGCTCTGGCCGGCAACCAGGACGGAGGGTGGAGATGGAGGGTGCCGGGGAGCGAAGGTCGCGCACGCGGACGAGCAAGCGATCAGACTGGTTCTGAGCGCCGATGGAGCATATGGATGGGATTGATATGAACTGGGCGGCGGTATGGGAGGGTTATGGTATGGTGTGGTATGGCATTAGAGATGACAGTTGTGAGAGTGGAAGACGAGCTGGCGACGATGGGCGGCGCAGTGCAGGTCGCGGTCCAGGTCCAGGTCGCGGTCCAGGTTCAGGCACCTTCCGTGTCTTTTTGCGGGGGCGAAGTATAATTGCCTGCTGCCGATACGAGATGCGCCGGGCAAGATGGAAGGATTGAATAGGTAGGTGATGCAATGTATTTGATGGATGATTTGATGAGCGAATTGATGGGTGAATGTGTGTATGGGTGAATGTGTGGATACCTTAGCAAGACGGGTATCCGCTGCGACCAAGTCCAGTGTGGTCGCGTTTGTGCTTCGTATGAGCGTGTTGGCCACGAGTGTCTTGGAAGACATGGAAGATCCAAACGGCGTACAGTAACGCACGGGACAAAGGCTAAATTGGGGACGGCTCGCAGCAATGCCTCTGACCTCTTCTAGCTGCTTTCCTACTCTCCTCTGCCGAACGACGGCGTGGGTTTCACCAAAACTGCTACTCTCTTCCCCATGCGCATCATCAAACGGCCATGTTTTCCAAGTGTTTTGCATCATTTCGCTGTCTCTCGAGTCTTGTCTCTTGGAGGACATGTCATGACTCCCAGCTATAATCATACATTTAGGTAATGACCACAGAGACAGCATGCCTCATACTTTCAATCACTGCAGCCACACTAGGCCTACTGTAAAATTGCCAATACAAGAACCCTGCTCGCCCCCAGCCTAGTTCTTTTCGCCTGAACCAATGCAAACCATTTCTTGCTGGGCAGCGAACGCGTCCACAGCCACCTTCTTTTCCATGCACGCCATCTTGTCCGCGTACCACCTTCATCCCGGTCAGGCCGTTTGCCTATCATACTGTAACCTTAGCTTCGTACAAGCAAGAGTCCATGCACCAAGTCCGCCCTCCCCTCCACGGCTCGGTGTTGTGTCCACTCGCACTGCAATCAATATTCACCCCCACCAGCAGATATGCCTGCATCTCAGCGGCAGAAACCATAGACAGCTACACAATCCTGCGTTACTCGTGCGACACATGCAATGAACTCATGACATGTGATGTCTTCGTGAACAAGAAGATAACGTAATGTTTTGATGGGTGCAAGCTGTCAAGGCAAGTGGATTTCCCGTGCCTGTGGAGTCTCGAGAAGAGGCCGGACTGAAGACGAGACACCCTCATGTTTCGGAAGCAGTTCCCTGTTTCTCGCCATGTGAGGCTGCGGCCGACGTGGACTTCATCAGATAAAGTTCATAACTATCAGAATCAGAATCAGCTTCTCTTGTCTTCTCTTCAGGTGTCATCTCACCTAGCCACAGGTCATCACAGGCTACAGCATTTTACACACACGCATTCCCTTCGTCCTTGCCTTTGTTCCCAAATCCCAGGACTCGGCTGGCGGCGGCGGCTGGCTACATGCACTGTACCATTGCGCGTCAACAAAAAGAATGCTTCCCATCAGTCAGGACGCAAATACATGTAGTTCTCACAGTGACGAACAAATCCTTCCCTCGACCTAAAACTCTGCAGCTCATTCTTGAAAACTCAGGCGTACATGTGTGCTGATACCGTAATGGACTTAGCCCCCATGAAAGCAGTCAGCCCCACTCCCAAGGCTGTGCGGCTGAGAGGAGAGAGGTCTTGCGCGACCTATTACATGTACTTGCGCGCGCGTAGAAGACGCGATATTTCCACTGTGTTTAACAAGACGGACCTCCCGGCTCTGCCTGCAGTTGTCCCACCTTTTCGGCAAACAACACAATCATTCAATCCCGTACATCATTGCTGATCACTCCCCGCGTTCGCACCCTCCAACCCTGAGACATTGTCTGGGATCTCACTGCCATGTTTCTCCTCCCAAACGATCGTAAGCCTCGAGCACACTCCAGATCCAGAAGTCGTTCTCGTTCGCGAGACCCGAGTCGAACTCGGACTCCCAAAGCGCCCTCACCACCGTCAATCGAGGATCCGCCCAGCAGATATGACTACCCCCCAGAGCCACGGTCCAGCTCCGCGGACTACGGGTATCCCAACAGCACTGTGACAGCATCTTCGTACGAGCCTCGCACACCTGGAGGCACTTCCAGAGACAGGCCACCGTACCCATCGCAAGGTCCACTGGAACCAGCACCTTACCCACCGGATGATTCTAGCTATTGGAATGATTTCCCGCCGTCGGAGAGGCCCGGCTATGTGCAACCACCGGATGAAAGACAATACAGACCATCTGGAGACTCCGATGATGACCTGGCGTATGGCATGCCTCTGAACGCGAACCGAGATGGCTCAAGACATGCCTCTTACAGCACTGGCTATCCTCAACAGCCTGGATATGTGGCCAAACCGCAGGAACCCACATCCTCGGCCAAATACCGCTACACACCAAACAACATAAGTGGCGGATCTCAATATTCGACCAACTCGTATCAGCCTCCCCAGAAGTACCAATACGCGCAGCCACCGGAGAAGATCACTTACACCAGCAAGCCCGTGACCTCACAACAATACACCCAAACGCCACCCCAGGATACGCGTCAGAGCATTACTCGCTCCTACAGCCAGAGCAACACTTCCCAACGAGACGCTCGATATGTGGAAGTGAAGCCTGACGGATTTGACCCAGACCGAGATGCCCGCAATTCGAAATCGAAATCAAAGTCCCACCGACTATCAGTCAGTGGTCAGCAATCACAGGGCCTGGGGCCTCGCATGGACCGCCTGAGCGTGAGTGGCGATCGCCCTGACCTCAGCGGAATGTCAGGTGGCAACCTACCTCCCGGAAGTCCAATGCTCGAAGCCTACCACGGAACCTACCAACAACTCTCTCCTATGCCATCGGCTATGCGCCTAGACTCCGACAGCGACCTTGACGACCTGCAGCCCCTCTCCTACAACGCCGGAAACGGCCATCACTACAACGACAAACTCGCTCTCGCCAGCGCCTCCAGCAAGAAGTCCTCGCGGCGAGTTGTGATCTACGACCCTGAAGCCGACACCGCCACCCTGGCATCAACCCTGTCCTCACGCAAACCCTCCGCGAACCCCATCTGTGACGTCCTCCCGCCCCTCACACACGACCAAATGCTCGCTCTGCGAAAAGAGTACAAAAGGCAAGTCAAGATACAAGGCAAAGGCATCAATCTCTCCAAACATCTGAAGCTCAAATTCCCACCTTCGTCCTCCAACTTCGGCAAAGCTGCCTATGTGACCTCCCTGGGTCGCTGGGAGAGCGAAGGCTACTGGGCGAATTTCTGGTACCAATCAGCTTCCTCGCGTCGCGAACTCCTGATCGAAAGTCTGATGGGACGTTCCAACGCCGATATCCGCGCGATCCAAGACTCGTTCAAAGACAAGCGCTACGGCGATAGCCTGACGCGCTGCATGGAGAAGGAGCTGAAGATGGACAAGTTCCGGACTGCGGTGCTGATGGTGTTGGAAGCGAGGCGTCAGGATGAGCAAGACATCTATCCGCCCGAGTATCGAGATCGAGATGTCGACATACTGGCCAAGAGTATCCGTGCTCGTGAGGGCGGCGAGACGGCCATGCTTGAAATCATCGTCCGCCGCAGTGATGCGCATTTGCGTGAGGTATTGCGCGCCTATGAGAATTTGTATGGCGAGAATTTTGCTAGGGCGGCGTTACAGAAGTCGGGAAATCTGGTGGTGAGTTTGATCTCTCTTTTGTCATGCACATTCCAGCTGCTAACTTCATCTAAATTCAGGGCGAAGTGATAGCTCACATCCTCAACGGCGTGATCAACCGACCTGCCCGCGACGCTTTACTCCTCCACCATGCGATCGTAGACGTGGGAGATCGGAGCGGCGGCAGTGGTAACAACGATCACGGCACCAGCGGCCACGCGAAAGACGAACTTCGCTACGAACTTCTCATCTCGCGCTTGGTGAGACTGCATTGGGACCGAGGCTTGCTGGTGAAGGTGAAAAGGGCGTATAGCGACAAGTATGGGCGGCCGCTGGAAGAGGATCTTGAGGATGCTACCAGGGGGGATCTGAGGGAGTTTGTCTGGGAGTTGGCTAGGACTTGATTCATGTCGAGAAGATGACTTGTGAGAGATGCAGTGTCTGTCGATCGTGGCGCTGCTGGTCTTGGGACGTAGAGAGGGCAGGCCGCTTAGCCGATGGTATAGCTATCGATTGATAAGATCAACTGTCCATGTTTATGGAAGTCAAGATTAGGGTCCTATACCATAATTATTCGAATGGATCGCGAACATTGCAAGTCAGGATGTGACCACGATGCTTATGCAGAACAGATGGTGTGTACAAGACAAGACGAAACGAACTCGAACGATCGAAGCCATGTCAAGTTACCTATACAGTAAGACTGCCACTACCAACGACTTCATTTCCAAGACCCAACGAACATTGACGAATCGTAGGATGTAGTGGCAATCAAGCATTTGACCAGACGCGGCGATCATGATAGCTGCTGCTTCGGAGTATGCTGCTCAATCGTCTTTGGAGCTCTAACAAGAAAGAGCTCAAAGGGTACCTATGGTTTAGGAAAAGTTATTGTAACCCATTATGATCCACAGAGGAGGCACGATTGATAGTGATCACGGGCCACTTCTTATCACTCTACCTGACTGTTGATTAAATATCGTGTACTTCTATCGATATGTCAGCGGAATAAGCTTAGGATCGTGGTGATCGGGTCCCTCTTGACGTGACTGGGTCTCGACAATCCGTTGGCCTGACCGACAAAGTTGCATGTACGTCGCCAGTCCAAAGTCGCAAGTTCACTTCACTTGACTTGACTTCAGTAACGTCATGGTCGGTAGATCTTCTCGAGTCGTGTGACATATCGCGTGCTACTGATCTACAAGGGATAGTACCATTGGAAAGCGTGTTTTTGGTCAGGTGCTACACAAACTGATGAACGGGAATACTGAGGTGATGCATTGAAGACGTCATGAAGATGGTGTAAAGTCTATATCGGTCACGCTGTTGGGAAGAACCGAGCAAAGTCGCGGAGTGGCGAATGTTGGTATGCTTTGCGACTGTGATTGTAATTGGAAATAGGTGTAACATCGGGAAACTGGCCATGGGAGGAAGTGTTGGTGGCCAGGTCTGGCTGCATTGATCTGTCGTTCGGGATGGCCATAACGGACCAGGAAGTGGAGAGACTCATTTGCACTTGTTCACAGGGCTGGCCTACCTCGTCAACATGGATGCCTTCAACATGGCCGTCCTCACGAGGTGCAAGTGGAAAACGGCACCAGTTTCAGGCTTTTGACAATCTTGAATTTTGTAGGCGCGAAAAACAAATCCCAACCGCATGAGTAACAACGCATGGGAATAGAATCATCAATGAGCCTGAAGCCGCGGCATCCTTGCACTGCAAGATGTTTTCACAACAGAGCTCGCCGGGGGTGAAATGCACATCTCTCCTTGCCGCAATGCGTATTTCTCGTGGTCGTACACCGAAACTCCACTCCAGAAGAAAGAACAGAATGTTTTTTGTGTCCGGCTCCAACGTCTTTCATTCCATTGCTGCGGCACATTCGTATCGTAGGCTCGGACGACCTCGCTGCCAGGACAGCCTTCTTTAACCAGCCCAGCATTTCCAGGCCGTCCCGGCCGTGCCACATTCAATGTTCCGTTGGTCGCATTGCCACCTTTCACCACTCCTCCAGATCCATCATCGTGGCGAGTGCTCTACTTCCTGCGGAAAGAGCAGCCCTCGGTAAGACGGGCCTTACCACCGGTGGGCTGGCAGAGGACCTGGGAGCAGCCGGCGCAGACAACGACGGTTTGGGCGTGCGAGAAGACGGTGGTGATGGTGAAGCAGCCGGGGCACTTGACGTCCATGAAGAAGGAGCGGGGACCGGGCACAAGGGTCTATCAGGTGTATGTGTTAGAGGTTGCGACTCAGGGTGGCGATCCGGCGATGGAGGGGTATGTATATACCTTGAGCTTGTGCTGGCGGGCCTCGTGCTGAGGGCTAGGGTTGAGAAGGTCGACGGCGAGAACCTGCAGAGACGCTGCGTTAGTCGAGGGTGTTTGCGGTGTATGTGTACTACTGCTTCGTGGCGGCGGCGACGGCGGTGCGCAGAGTTTGCTGTCGTGTGCAGCAGCACTTCCTCCTCTTGTCCGTCGCCCAGGGAGGCGGCATTCCATTAGGACGTACCATATTGGCGGCTTCCTGATTTCAATTGATTGATTTCGGTTGCGTCGTGGATCGTTTTCGATGGTGTCGTCGATGGGGACTGGTGGTATCGTGCGTGAATCCAGGTGGCGGCAATTTCGTGCGCGGGCGATGTGGACGGTGGCTCGAGCGTTTTGGGCAGGCTGCCAAGATTGCGAGAGGCTGCGTCACGTGATGTCGGCGTTCCTGCCAGTTTGCCCCCGACCTCCAGCTGTCGAGTCGAGCTAGCGGGACTCCAGGCAAGCAAGCCCAAGCCCAAGGGACAGCGTAGCCAGACCGGTAACTTACTCCAAATTACTGTTACTGACCCAGTCCATTGTTTATGACGCTCCGCTAAAGGAGCCACCAAGCGCGCATCATGGCCTACAACAAGAAGGACGAAGACGAAAACTCGGTCGTAAAGGTCGACCGCACCTCCGTCTTCCAGGAGGGTGAGGAGCCCTGACATCCCCATAGCCATGTCAATCCACGACTCCAAGACTGAAGGCTGACGCTCCTGTATAGCCCGCGTTTTCAACACGTCGCCTGTGTCGCCCCGAAAATGCCGTATCCTCCTCACCAAGATCTCCCTCCTCCTCTTCACCGGCGAGAAGTTCCCTACAAATGAAGCCACCGCCCTCTTCTTCGGCATCTCCAAGTTGTTCCAGAACAAGGATGCCTCCCTACGCCAGATGGTCTACCTTGTCATCAAGGAGCTGGCCAACACAGCCGAGGATGTCATTATGGTGACGAGCAGTATAATGAAAGACACAGCCATGGGAAGCGATGTTGTCTACAGAGCAAACGCAATCAGAGCGCTGTGTCGCATAATAGACGTAAGTCCATGGGTGACGATTACATTGAGTGTGCCACAAAAAGTATACTAAGACGCGGCAGGCATCGACTGTGCAAGCAATTGAGCGCAACATCAAGACCGCAATCGTCGACAAAGTACCTTCGGTTTCTTCCGCCGCACTGGTCTCCTCATATCACCTTCTCCCCGTCGCGAGGGATATCGTACGAAGATGGCAGAGCGAAACACAGGAGGCAGCATCAACAAGCAAGTCCTCTGGCGGATTCATGGGCTTCGGCGGCTCGAGCTCTCACACCATGGCGGCATCCAACACAAACTACATGACACAGTACCATGCCATTGGCCTGCTATACCAGATGCGGTCACACGATAGGATGGCGCTGGTGAAGATGGTGCAACAGTACAGTGCGCAAGGAGTTGTCAAGTCACCAGCAGCGCGTGTCATGCTGGTCAGACTTGCTGCCAAGTTGGCCGAGGAGGACCCCGGTCTACGGAAACCCATGATGAAGCTACTTGATGACTGGCTCAAGGACAAGAGCGAGATGGTCAACTTCGAGGCCGCAAAGGCGATCTGCAACATGCCAGACTTGACCGATGCAGAGGTCGGACAAGCCATCCATGTCTTGCAGCTCTTCCTCACTTCGCCAAGGGCTGTCACCAAATTCGCCGCCATTCGCATTCTGCACCAGTTTGCCTCGTTCAAGCCTGATGCTGTGAGGCAATGCAACCCCGATATCGAGAGCCTCATCTCCAACACCAACCGCTCGATTGCCACCTTCGCAATTACCACCCTCCTCAAGACCGGCAATGAGTCCAGCGTCGACAGATTGATGAAGCAAATCAGCACGTTCATGTCCGACATCACCGATGAATTCAAGGTCACCATTGTTGAGGCTATCCGGACACTCTGCCTCAAGTTCCCCTCCAAACAGGCGGGCATGCTTGCTTTCCTCTCTGGCATTCTCCGCGATGAGGGTGGCTACGAGTTCAAGCGCGCCGTCGTCGAGAGCATCTTTGACTTGATCAAATTCGTTCCAGAAGCAAAGGAGGAGGCACTTGCACACCTGTGTGAGTTTATCGAAGACTGCGAGTTCACCAAGCTCGCTGTCCGTGTTCTGCACTTGCTTGGTGTCGAAGGTCCCAGGACTGCTCAGCCAACCAAGTACATTCGCTACATCTACAACCGTGTCGTGCTCGAAAATGCCATCGTCCGCGCCGCCGCTGTGACCGCATTGGCCAAATTCGGTGTTGGCCAGAAGGACGCTGAAGTCAAGCGCAGCGTGAACGTACTGCTGACCAGGTGTTTGGATGACACTGACGATGAAGTCCGTGACCGTGCTGCGCTAAACTTGCGCTTAATGAAGGAGGATGACGAACTTGCGGGCAAGTTCATCCGTAACGGTAAGTCATTTTCGCTCGCTTTTGTTAAAAATATCACTAACGACTCCGTCTCCAGACTCAATGTTCTCCCTTCCTATTCTTGAAGATCAGCTTGCCCACTACGTAAACGGCGCCAACGCTGAGGCCTTTGCCGATGCCTTTGACTTTTCCAACGTCCCCGTCGTCACTCGCGAGCAATCACTTGCGGAAGACCGCACCAGGAAGCTCACCACCGCAACACCCACACTCAAGGCCCCCTCCGTTGGACCCAAGAAGGTCGACGCCGCCAACGCTGCCCAGGCCGCTGCCAACGCCACGGTCGCTTCCCAGAAGTACGCCCAGCAACTGCAGACGGTGCCCGAGTTCAGAGAGTATGGTGCACTGCTCAAGAGCTCTCACGTTGTCGAGCTCACCGAGTCCGAGACCGAGTACGTCGTCGGCGCTGTCAAGCATCTTTACAAAGAGCACGTCGTCCTTCAGTTCGACATCAAGAACACTTTGGCAGACTACGTACTCGCCGACGTTTCTGTCGTCTGCACGCCGTCTGCTGCCGACGACGAAGATGAAGATGCCGCCTCCGAGCTTGTTGAGGACTTTATCATTCCCGCCCCGATGTTGAAGACTGACGAACCTGGCACCGTCTACGTCTCCTTCTCACGCCCAGCCGAGCCCACCTTCCTCGCTGCTTCTTTCACCAACATTCTCAAATTCACCCTCAAGGAGATCGACCCTACCACCCAAGAACCGGAAGAATCCGGTTACGAAGACGAGTACCAAGTCGAAGACCTCGACCTTTCCGGCGCAGACTACGTCTTGCCCGCATTCGCCGGCAGCTGGGACAACATCTGGACCGGTCTTGCCGACGCCGACGCTGCGGAAGAGACTCTACAACTCGAGAACGCAAAGAGCATCCAAGACGCGGTCGAGCATCTTGTCAGATCCCTCGGCATGCAGCCGCTTGAGGGCAGCGAGATCGCTTTGTCGGGCTCGACTCACAGCTTGCGCTTGTACGGCAAGAGCGTGTCTGGCGGCAAGATCGTCGCCCAGGTCCGCATGGCTTACAGCGCTAGGAGCGGCGTCACGGTCAAGATCTCCGCTCGCAGTGAGGAAGAGGGTTTGGCCGCGCTTGTTGTCGGTGGAGTGGCTTAGGAGGCTAATTGGGACGGTGTGCGGAGCATACGTATGGATAGTGTTGTCGGCTCTTTCAATTTCGGGTATGGAAACGTGAACAGTTCGTCCATTGTGCTGGACGAGAAGGTTTTGGAGCGCCTAAAAGCCGTTATGGGTGAAAGCAAGGGCGTTTGAGGCGCTGAGGGAGCGGGAGCGAGAACGGGGGAGAGATAGGTGGATCTTAAAATCGCCTTCACCTTCTCTCAGTCGTCCTACTGGTATTGTTGAATATGTTTGGCTTCCGCATCTTGATTTTCCAACGCTTGCGCGGATGCGAGAGCTGGCAACGGGATGATTCGCTAGATTAGAAGAGAAAACATCATGAGCCTTGCAAGTTAGATATCATGTCCTATCAACAGGAAGTCAACGAGCTCTGATACTATCAAAAGACACAGTGACAGCAGCGACTGGTTTAGGCGTGCGAACTTGATTGAATGAGCATGTGACTTCACTGTATTGCAAGTGAAGTACTTGTAGTCTCCGTGAAAGGGCTCCGAAAAGACGGACCCTGCCTCGTGACGCAGCGCAAATTCTCCGACTTCGCGACCACAAAGTCCCGAGGAACAACCAAAAGAAAGACTCACGACACCACACTAGGTACTTACGACTACCATTCCAGACAACACCGAAACAGCAACACTAACAACGAAATTTTTACCAATCACATCCAAATCAACACAATCATGTCGTCGCCGCCATCATCCACAGCTATCACTAAGGTCGACCTTAGCCAATACAACATCAAGAAGATCGCTTCTGGCAAGGTCCGCGAGATCTTCGAGATTGACGAGAAGACGCTGCTGTTTGTTGCAACTGATCGCATTTCGGCTTACGATGTTATCCTCGACAATGTAAGTTGATTCCCTTTGTTGCTATGTTCGGTTTTGAGACTTGCTTATGCAATCGCTATCTTTCACTCTTATTTGCTTTCAATCGTTCGTTGTAATACATAGCTTGTTCGCTCGCTGCTGTTCAGCTTACACCACTCCATACACCAACGACATATATATTAACTATCAACTCAGGGAATTCCCGCCAAAGGCGCCCTCCTTACCCAACTTTCCGCCCACTGGTTCAACCTGATCGCCACCTGGATGCCTTCTCTCAAGACCCACTTCCTGAGCGCTGACCTCCCCTCGACGATCCCCTCGGAAGCCCGTTCGCAGCTCGAAAAGCGAAGCATGCAAGTGCGCCGCTACCAGATCGTGCCGCTCGAGTCCATCGTCCGCGGCTACATCACCGGCTCGGCATGGTCCGAGTACAAGAAGCACGGCACCGTTCACGGCATGCCAATGCCGGAGGGTCTCCAAGAGTCTCAGAAGCTCGAGAAGCCGATCTGGACTCCCTCGACTAAGGCTGAGCAGGGCGATCACGACGAGAACATCTCGCGTGACAAGGCTGTCGAGATTGTTGGCGAGAGTGTTGCGAAGAGGGTTGAAGAGGCTAGCTTGCTGATCTACGAGAAGGTACTTGCTGACTTTTGTGCTGTCTCGGTTGCGATGCTTAGAAGCTAACCATACCAATGCAGGCCCGCGAATACGCTGAAGAGCGCGGCATCATCATCGCCGACACCAAGTTCGAGTTCGGTCTCGATGAGGCGGGCGAGATCGTGCTCGTCGACGAAGTCCTGACTCCCGACAGCTCGCGCTTCTGGCCGGCGGATAAGTACGCCATCGGTCGAGGCCAGTCGTCGTACGACAAGCAGTTCCTGCGCGATTGGCTGACAAACTCAGGCCTCAAGGGCAAGGATGGCGTGGGAATGCCCGAGGAAGTGGCTGCCGAGACTGCGAGCAAGTACCGCGAGGCGTTTACGAAGATTACCGGCCAGAGTGGTCTCTAGATAGTGTGGCTATCTGAGAAAGTCAATTATGTGCTGAATCCGATTTGGAGGCAGGTTGAAATATCAGACTTGTTTTGATGAATCGGAAGAAAGCGATGTAAAAGTGGACTGTTTACATGCAGTAGATGGCATCAAAATCACCTCGTCCATACGCTCTCATTTGTACCACCACAGACGAGTAACATAAGGTGTGCTTTCGGCCTCGATCTCGTCCAACCCGATTTCGGGCTGAGTGGAATGCATACTTTGGTAGTCCTCATGTCCTGATATCAGCGACTTCCGCATGCCAGACTCATTCTCACGCCAGCAAGACAACAACAAAATGAAGGGTGATGAATTTCAGCATTCTACTAAACCGCATTTTCGCAATCAGTAGTAGTTGTGGGCAGCAACGTTCGTAGATTACAGAAATACAAGAGCCGGTGAGATACTCATCATGGAAGGATCAGACCTATCACACCACTGACGAAACAAAAATGCATTGAAGACAGTAAAACGTCCATTTGATTTTGTATATTTTCTCGCCTACAGAGTAAGCTTCTAAATGATTGTAATGACAGTAAGAGCAAGAGTTGTAACATATGCGCCGAAGAAGTAAGAAACAGATGACAAATCCCAAGTTACGCCCCCAACCCGATGTCTATAGTCGAAAACGAAGAACCACAACCGCTCTCCCTCTCATGCTTACATACCACACTTGGTCTTGCAAACTTCAACAGCACGAACGAGATTGGCTGGCAAGTTCTTGCGGAATTGATCAACGCTGCTCGGGTCAAGCTTGTTTCCATCCGCGGTAACGCCAAGGGTGATGTCAACGATCTCCTCATCGAGAGTGAAGAAGTTCTGAGCAATCTGACTCGTCCCAGGATCAGCAGAGTTAAGGGCGGCAACGAAAATCGATCGCTCGCAAGTCGGGTTGAACTGGAAATGAATGCTGCCCTGCGGGAAAATTGTCGCTTCGAACTGCTGTACAGTCGTGTTGAACGGGAAGGCCAGAGCGTTGATGTTCTTTGCGGCCGCAGCGAACAGTCCGTTCTCCATCACGAAGCCAACTTCGAGCTCTCCTTCGACGACGGTCAGGATCTCGGTAGCGCGGGGGTGCGTGTGAGGGGAATTCATCCCACATGGCTCAAGGAAGGCCACTGCGCCGCTGATGCCGTTCGAGCCGTCGCTTTTGCTCGAAACGAGGAACGGGAAGTTCTTCTCGTTGGCGACAAGGATGCGGCCACCATCACCGCCGACGGGGGCAGCCTTGAAGTCGAAGGTGAGTTGGTCGTGGACGTCTTTCGGGTCGGTGATGGGGACAAGGTTCTTGACATCGTGGTTGACGGACAGCAACTCTTGCAAAACGTCGACTTGGGTCAGATCTGCATCGAGCTGTTTGGCGAGCTGAGCAGCTGCTGTGGCGTCGATGCTGGAAGAAACGAACGACGGGAAGCCGGTGGTCTGGCTGCCATTGCTGCTGGAGCTCGAGGTATATCCTTGCATCATTGAAGTTCCGGTCGAGGTGGGTCTGGTCATAGTTGTAAAGGAAGCGGTGTTGGTCGAGCCGGGACCCATGTTGAGAGGCTTGGCTTGAGCGGCGCCAGCAATGATTGCGGCGATGGCGATCTTCATCATCGTGATAGACATTGTTGTTTTGGACAGGTTTTTGAAGATGGGTGTATTAGGTTGGAAGATGAAGATGTTCTTCTTGACGGAAAGAGTGTGCGATAACGGGAAAGAGATGAAGAAAATAGAAGAAAATGAGATAAGAAAGGCGGTTTGGGAGAGTTGTTAGTGAATTCGGTTGCTGTGTTATGTGATGGAGAGAAAGAAGGAGTTGATGGTGGTGAGGACCATGGATCTTATACCCACATACTCGGTGAAAGCGTTTCTACCGCAGCCTGTAGTCATTGTTGTTGGACTCGTTGGTACCGGGTCGAGCTGATGTCGCCATGCACGTGGGCCGAATAAGCATCGGGGCTGCAACGCCCGAGAACAAGTCGCTGATGTGAGCGATAGTACGTAAGGCCACCCATGTGCTATAACCAAATTGATAGTATATGATGGGTAGTAAGTCAGAGATGGGCGCATAAGATCTCACTGACAGATCCATCGGTGCTGCGCCCAGTAAGCACTACTGTCCGATTCAGCTGGCTCTGAGCGAAGCATGACTTTGAACATCCTGAATTTGTGCGTAAGCCTGTTGGCACGGTCGGGTCTTTAGCCCTTACATGGAAGTATCGGTGACTTTCGAATGTTCCAATTATTTTTGTGCGTATGAGCTACCAAGAAAACCAAACATAATAGAATGTCGGGTAGTCTCTACTAGGAGTGAGCCTTCGCATGGATGGAAACCAGCAACTTCCGCGCGTCGGGGCAATCCCTAGGTACCCATAAGAAAGTGAGTCGACAACTCGTGGAATGCAAATCCCAGTTCCTCACGGATTCAAACTTTTGTCGGCGATAGTGTCAGCAGCTATAGTATATTACAAGCATGGTAGTGCCAGCAAAATACTTACCCACAATGCCATGGCGCTTGCCGCACGCCTGTTCGTTCAATACGTTCAACATGAGTGTGCCTTGCGGAGGACGGACCTTCAGAAACAGGGCTGCCAGCGATCGAGATGTGCCCGCCTTTCGTGCTCCCAACCTGAGTTTGCCAGGCAAAGTTTTACCAACAGTGATCCGTTCAATTGAGGCCTACACGTCATTCAAAAACAGTACATGTGACGTGATTGTCAGCTGACAGGCAGGCACTGAAGGACAAGCCTTTTGGTGGGCAAGCTTGGTCAAATTAAGCATGGATGTAACTGCGACGGGTGGGATGATCGGGCTTGATTTTGTGCCAAAACAACGACAAATGCGCCTCACATCGTAACCTAGCAAGCTGTCAAGAGCCGTCTGAGTAGAGTATACCAAGATATGTTGATAGCTTTTGCTGTAGGATATCTTGCTCTACTAAGCCTGCAGTGCCGTCGTCGTTGTTCTCATAAGCATCGTTAATAGCACCAAATCCTTCATCTTGACTCGTGGACATCGTGGCATTGCTTGAGGTCCGAACCACGTAGGGATTGATGTTGGCTGAATATCTGACCCGAATAGGAAGGCAGAATCAGCCGACCTCAATGGATAAGCTGGATAACATGATATATCTCGACCAAGCGCCAATGAAGCTCAAGCTCTGCCTGCCAAAAGGGGTCTTGAAAATTCTCTCGAGTGACTGGCCGCAGCTGCCATGGTTTCACAGCTACCCGGAGGCGACGCAAACGGGCGATTGGAACGTTGTTGTCGGGTGTAATTTCGATTGTGTGCATCATCTTCCAAAGCAGATCCACCAGTGTTCAAGCCTCAATGACATGGTCGATGCCACTCTTCAGGACTGACGCGTACGTCCGCTGAGTGCTTCTTGCTTCCTGGCCAGCGTCCGGTTCGAATGACCGCGATGCAGTGTTTGACTCTGGCGAGCTCATTGCGTCTTCCCAATCAATTGGACCGCCAACAGGACTCAACATGCGGCGTCGAACACTTCTTGCACTGGCGGCTCCACTGCGGTCGTTACGTTCATCGGTGTCGGTGTCTTCGTTGTCGCTGTTTGTGGTCTGGCTATGAAGTCGCTTGAACATACGCAAGCTAGTGCGCTTGCTCAATCGTCTTTGCAAGCGTTTCTGTATCATCTCCAATTCCTCTTCTTGCTCGTCACAGTTGAGCTTTGAGAAGCGATCGGAGATGCCAGAATCGGATTCGGGTTGAGAATCATGCCCAGAATCATCCACCTCGGATTGGCTTTCACTGAGGTGGTCCTCCGCTTCCTCGAGCTCTGCCGGCGATATGGCACTGACACCGCCCAGAGAACCGAGATCGTTGTCGGGGAGCTCAACGACCAAGACGCCATCCGAAGCAGTCCGCTTCAGCACTTTCTTTGCTGGCGAACTAGTTTCGGTGGGGTGTATCGACGAGGCTGGCGAATTAGAGGGGTCGAGAGGACGCTTGTATTTGGCAGGCGTGTAGGGTGGCGTTGCGGGAGAGTTGTGGGCGGAAAGGCTCGTATGGGATGTAAAAGTGAAGCTCGACTTTGCGTGGAGCGTCGCCATTGCTCGTTCAGCGGCAGTCCAGCCGATGACTGTCAGAAGATGTCAGGCAGCGCTGTGAGCGGTTGTCCGGTGGAGCTGGCACGCCCAGATGTGGCCAGTGGTAGTGCTTGATGATGTGGTTTTCCCGGCGCAATCCAAGCAATATCATGATGTTACTGCTTGGAGAGAAGGCGAAATTGATAGCAGCAGCGGGGCTGTCTTATCCGGATGCGAGACGTGTGTGTGTGTGTGTGTGTGTGTTGCTGGCAGCTGTCTTACGGAGGCTTAATGGTAGGGTATTGGCGGGCCGCAAGTCAGATGGTGGCGAGGCGAAAAGGTGGCAAGGCTCCCGGTGAGGGGAAGGGAAGGGAAGTGTAAGTGATGTGTTGTGTTGGGGAGTGTAGGCGTGTTATCCAGAAGGCTGAAGGATGTTGGGCTGCAACGGTTCGCAGCGGGTGTCAGGCAGCGATAGTGCAGAAGGGTGGCGATTGGCTACAGCCCGGCAAGGCTCCGGTAGTGGTAGTGTGAAGTGAGGTAGGTGGACAGAGGGCCAAGAATGGCGTGGAAGTGAGAGGAATAATGTTGAAGGGAGACAGAGAGAGAAGGAGAGAAAGTAGCAGCACCGACATACCGCTAGCACTTGATGCTACCTACCTAGTCACCGCGAACACTTTGCGCTGTAGGTGCGGGAAACCTCGGGCACGGAAGAATGTGGGCGGCGGTGGGAGCGTGCAGTAGTACAGTACAGTACATTAGTAGTAGCTGGCGCGGTGCATACCACTAGAAAGGCACTTCGCTTGCAAACTGTGAGCTGTATGTGGCGAGCATTATTATCACCATCATTGGAGCGACGTGATGGCCTGTAGTCTGTACATGTACCAAGGTATCTTTCTTGTGGTTGATGCGCGTTAGTAGTAGCAGTAGTAGTAGTAGTAGTAGTAGTAGTAGTAGTCGGCGCATACTCATCGGCAGTACTGAAGTGAGTTAGTGTGTGTTTAGTACTGGTGTGTATTTCTACGCGCGGGCGTCTGGTGGCAAAGAGAAGTGGTGGTGGCGGCTCTACCCGCCTCCCGTCACAGGCCAATCTGATCCGCCAGCTTGAGCCCTGTCGATGTCAGGTAACGTGGACAGCCAGCCAGACAGCCAGCCAGAAGCCAGCCAGCCAGGAGGAAGTGAACATCCAACAAACACGTCGCCATACTACCACCACACCACCGCTTCAACACCAACATACCTCTCTTCGGTGCCCTCTCATCTACCGCGCCCTCCTCTTCTCTCCTCTTGGTATCGCGCGCGGCCAATGCCTGGAGCTTTGGCTCTCACACGTTAGCCCAGCATGCAGTCCTCCCCAACCATGCTCACTAAATTCGTGAGTATACCTCATTGTTCATTGCATGGCATGACGCTGATCGACCGGCCTAGGAATCCAAATCCTCCAGAGCAAAGGGCATCGCCTTCCACCCCAAGCGACCATGGATTCTCGTTTCCCTACACTCTTCGACCATTCAACTGTGGGATTACCGCATGGGAACCCTCATTGACCGCTTCGAAGAACACGATGGCCCGGTCAGAGGCGTTGACTTCCACAAGACGCAGCCCATCTTCGTGTCAGGAGGAGATGATTACAAAATCAAGGTGTGGAGTTACCAGACGAGGAGGTGTCTCTTCACCCTCAACGGACATCTGGACTACGTGCGCACCGTCTTCTTCCACCCCGAACTCCCATGGATCATTTCCAGCTCCGACGATCAGACCATCCGAATCTGGAACTGGCAAAACCGCTCGCTCATCTGCACAATGACCGGCCACAATCACTACACCATGTGCGCACAATTCCATCCCAAGGAGGATCTGGTGGTCTCTGCCTCGCTCGACCAGTCTGTAAGAGTGTGGGATATCTCAGGCTTGCGCAAGAAGCACTCGGCGCCGACTTCCCAGTCTTTCGAAGACCAGATGCGGGGGTCGCAGGCCAACCAGGCGGACATGTTTGGAAACACCGATGCAGTGGTCAAGTTTGTGCTGGAGGGACACGACAGAGGTGTCAACTGGGTTTCTTTCCACCCCACGCTGCCACTCATCATCTCAGCTGGTGACGATAGATTGGTCAAGCTTTGGCGAATGAGCGAGACCAAAGCATGGGAGGTGGACACTTGCAGAGGTCACTTTCAGAACGCCTCGGCGGCTCTGTTTCACCCACACCAGGACTTGATTCTTTCAGTCGGAGAGGACAAGACCGTCCGTGTTTGGGATCTGAACAAGCGCACGTCTGTCCAGAGCTTCAAGCGCGAAAACGATCGTTTCTGGGTGATCGCTGCACACCCTGAAATCAACCTGTTCGCTGCCGGTCATGACAACGGTGTTATGGTCTTCAAGCTCGAGCGTGAGAGACCCGCGTTCAACGTTCATCAGAACCAGCTCTTTTTCATCAACAAGGAGAAGCATGTTCGCTCGTATGACTTTACGAAAAACATCGAGAGTCCCTCAATGCTCTCCCTCAAGAAACTCGGCAGCCCTTGGTCTCCTCCACGCACTTTGTCATACAACCCTGCCGAGCGAGCCATTCTTGTGACATCTCCTTCTGATGGCGGTTCCTACGAGTTGGTCAATCTACCTAGAGAGGCATCTGGTGCCGTTGAGCCAACAAACAGCATGCGTGGTTCAGGAACGTCTGCTGTGTTCGTCGCGCGTAATCGCTTCGCCGTCTTCAACCAAGCAAACCAGCAGATTGATATCAAGGACCTTTCCAACTCTACCACCAAGACCATCAAGCCTCCTCATGGCACCCTCGACATGGTGTTTGGTGGAACCGGATGCCTGCTTCTCATCACAGCGACACACGTCTACCTGTACGACATTCAGCAGAAGAAGCAACTCGCTGAGCTTGCTGTTCCCGGCGTCAAGTACGTCGTCTGGTCGACTGATGGCCTCCACGCTGCTCTCCTCAGCAAACACAACGTCACGATCATTACAAAGTCTCTTGAGCAGGTTAGCACACTGCACGAGACTATACGGATCAAGAGCGCGTGCTGGGACGACGCTGGCGTCCTCCTTTACTCTACCCTCAATCACATCAAATACACTCTCATGAACGGCGACAACGGTATTGTTCGCACTCTCGAGCACACCGTCTACCTCGTCCGCGTCAAGGGCAAGAGTGTCTACTGTCTCGACCGCGCTGCGAAGCCCAAGGTCCTCACAATTGACCCGACGGAATATCGCTTCAAGCTCGCGCTGGTCAAGCGTCATTACGATGAGATGCTCAACATCATCAAGACGTCGAGCTTGGTTGGCCAGAGCATCATCTCTTACCTCCAGAAGAAGGGCTATCCCGAGATTGCTCTTCAGTTCGTGCAAGACCCTCAGACCCGATTCGAGCTTGCAATCGAGTGCGGCAACCTCGATGTCGCCGTGGAGATGGCAAAGGAGCTCGACAGGCCTAAGCTTTGGCAGCGTCTCAGCACAGAGGCGTTGGCGCATGGAAACCACCAGGTTGTGGAGATGTGCTACCAGAAACTGCGCAACTTCGACAAGCTTTCTTTCCTGTATCTCACCACTGGAGACCACGACAAACTGAACCGCATGGCGAAGATTGCGGAGCACAGAGGCGACATGACCAGCATGTTCCAGAACTCCTTATACCTGGGTGATGTCCAGAGCCGTATCGAGATGCTCAAGGATGTTGATCAGTACCCGATGGCATATTTGACTGCAAAATCACATGGTCTTGAAGAGGAAGCGCAATCCATTCTTGAAGCCAGCGGATTGTCGGAAGAAGACGTGACATTGCCCACAATGAACAAGCCTGCAGCACCCCCTAGACCGATCGTTTCAACGTTCCAAGCCAACTGGCCATCAAAGTCTTCGGGTGTCAGCTCATTCGAAAAGGCACTCCTGGCCGATGGCGATGATACCGCAGCCGCAGATGTCAATGGCCACGACGAGGAAGACCTCATGGGAGAAGAGGAGGTTGCAGATGCTAATGGCAACCTCCAAGACGGCGAAGACGAGGACGCTGCTGGTTGGGATATGGGCGATGACGCCGTCGCTGATGTCGAGGACGACTTTGTCAATGTTGAGAGTGCCGACACTGGTGCTGGCAGCAGCGAGGCGGACCTCTGGGTTCGCAACTCACCACTTGCAGCCGATCACGCGGCAGCAGGCAGCTTCGATTCCGCCATGAACCTGCTCAACAGGCAGATCGGTGCTGTCAACTTCAAGCCACTCGAGGAGCGTTTCCTCGAGATTTACTCCGCGTCTCGCACCTTGCTTCCGGCCAACGCTGGCATGGCGCCGCTGGTAAACCACGTCCGCCGAACTCTCACAGAGACCGATTCTCGTCGTGTTCTCCCCATCATCCCACGAGACGTCGAGTCTGTCATCTCTGGTGAGATTGTCGCCGGTAAGAACGCCATGAAGGCCAACAAGCTCGAGGATGGCGCCGCCTCGTTCAAGAAGGCTCTTCATCTTCTTATGGTCAACGCTGCCGCATCGGCCTCTCAAGCTGAAGAAGCCGCCGCTGCCATCCAGAGCGCTGGTTCTTACGTCCTCGCCATGTCTGTCGAGCTCGAACGCAGACAGCTCATCGGTGGAGCCACAGACTTAAGCTCCTTCGACGACGAGACCAAGAAGCGCGCGTTGGAGTTGAGCGCTTACTTCACCGTCCCAACCATGGATGCTCAACATCAGACTCTTGCATGGTTCTCTGCCATGAACTTCGCCAACCGCAACAAGCAGCTTGGTAGCGTGCTAGGCTTCGCGAATGCTCTCATTGAGCGCGGTACCAATGCCAAGTTCAAGGAGACTGTAAGTCTATTGATGTTCCCAAATCTCTCCTTCTAACTCCAAGCTAATCAATCTTCTCCAGGCCCGCAAACTTAAAGCCGTCGCCGAACGCCAGCCCACAGACGCCATCGACGTCGAGTTCGACACGTTCGCTGAGTTTGCAATTTGCGGCGCCAGTCACACTCCCATCTACCCCGGTGGCGAGCCAGCCGTCTCCTGTCCCTTCGACGGCACGCAGTACTTGGCTAAGTACCGCGGCACGGTCTGCAAGGTCTGCGAGGTGTGCACTGTCGGTGGAGGCGGAAGCGGTTACAGAGTGGTTGTCTGAGAGGAAGACAGAGAACATGATACACTGCCTACCTATCTGCTTGAGGTTTTTCGACTGGAAGATATGATTGTGCTTTAGGAGCAACTTGATGAAAAAAGCATTGTATGTTGTCGTTGCCGCGGGATAGATCATAGGCGACGATGGGGTTGTGGGAAGCGGATTGGGGGGGTGTTGATGTGTCGTTAAGAGCAACGTTATCTTTTTTTGATTCTCCACTCGATCTTTCCCCTGTGGCTATGATGATTGATCTGTAGTGATTTCTTTGTTCGCACCGACTCATGACTTTCTATTATCCTCAGTCCATGCTAAGTTTGTCGATCCATCCATGGTGGTATCAGCAGCTTCCTAATGTCTAAGTCACCCTTATACCAGTGAGAGAGCAGTCTCCGAATACCATGATCTCAATGTATCAGGCTTTTGCAGGCGGTAGTAGTATCGGCAGACCTAGCACGCTATATACATGCTGGTGCCAGTGAGATTGTCCATTCGACAACCTTTGGCAGAGAATGGTGCTCTTCTTCAATGCGCCTGTGCTTTGAGCGCGCTTCAAGCGCGCGTCATCCAGCGCGTCACCCCAGCCGACTTCAACTGCCTGCACTTTCCCATTCCCAGGCGCTTCCCTTGTTCATATACAAGAGGTAGGTACATACAGTGAGAAAGTCTTAATCCTTTCAGTTTCTCACCTCAGCAACAACACTAGTTCAAGGAGCCACCTCGCTTGCTGTCGGGTAACCCAATGCCGCCGAAACGAAAGGTTATCGAGGACGGATCGAGCGTGGACGGCTCTTCTGGACTGTCGTCACCGCTTTCGCAAAGAGACCTAAATCTGGGAGCTGAGGAACAGAACCCTACTGCTGCGAATAAGAGGAGGATTGCTGAGGGCGGACCTATTGCTGGAAAGACTGTTCGGGCGAGCCGGGGAGCCACGGTCAAGAAGGAGATCAAGAAGGAGGATGAGGACGAGGAAGGAGAATCGGAGGTAAAGGAAGACTTGAAAACTGCCCCCAAAAAACGGTCACGGAAGAAGGCAGCGGTCAAAGAGGAGGCAACGGAAGTAGACGGAGACAACACGGCTACTATCGCAAACCCGGCCAAGAAGAAACGCAAGACGAAAGAAGAGAAGGAAGCAGAAGCCATGCCGTTGGCAGCTCGTACCATTGGTCACAAGCTTTTCATCGGAGCACATGTATCTAGCGCTGGAGGTCAGTACGCCTTTTGGTATACAGCTGTATAGCATGCACAAGAGTTCCATATGGAGAATCTCTTTTTTCTTCTTCATTTCATCGACTGACACTATTCCTGCCAGGCGTACAAAATGCTCCACTAGCAAGTGTTCACATTGGCGGCAACGCATTCGCTCTCTTCCTCAAGTCTCAACGAAAATGGGCGAACCCTCCTCTGTTACAAGAAAACGCGGACGGCTTCCACAACAATTGCAAACATCACGGTTATAAGCAAGGCGAGCATGCCTTGCCTCACGGAAGCTACCTGGTCAACCTTGCGCATGTAGATCCCGTCCGGACCAAGCAAGCATACGATAGCTTCGTCGACGACCTCAAACGCTGCGAAACCCTCGGAATCAAGCTCTACAATTTCCACCCGGGCGTTGCAAACTCCACCACCCGCGACAAGGCCATCTCCCACTTGGCCGAAAACCTGAATCAAGCACACGCCCAGACTTCGACCGTCGTCACTGTGTTGGAGAACATGGCTGCCGGTGGCAATGTGCTGGGCAGTTCGTTCGAGGATCTCCGCGACATAATTAACGAAACCACCGACAAATCTCGCGTTGGAGTCTGTCTAGACACATGCCACGCCTTCGCTGCAGGCTACGACCTGCGTACCCCAGAAGCCTTTTCGGCTACGATGGACGAATTCGACCGCATTGTGGGAATCGAATACCTCCGAGCAGTGCACGTCAACGATAGCAAAGCGCCTTTCGCCTCTCATCGCGACTTGCACGCCAATATTGGCACTGGCTTCCTCGGTCTACGTGCTTTCCATAACTTGGTCAACGACGCTCGTTTCGAGGGGTTGCCGCTCATTCTCGAGACGCCCGTTGAGGTGAAGGATGCCGATGGGGTAGTAATGAAAGACGAGAAGGGCAAGGTAAGGGAGGACAAGATGATTTGGGCAGCTGAGATCAAGCTGTTAGAGAGTTTGGTTGGGATGGACGTTGAAGGTGAAGAGTTCAAGAGGTCGGAGGCGGAGTTGGCGAGGAAGGGGAGGCCTGAGCGGGAGAGGTTGGAGGAGCAGATTGGGAAGAAGGTGGAGAAGGAGGCTGCCAAGGTGGCGAGGGCTGCGAAGAAGAAGGTGGCGAAAGGGAAGAAGGGTAAGAAGGAGGAGGCTAGTGATGATGAGAGCGAGCTGAGTGACATAAAGAGCGAGGGTGTTGAGTAAAGGCTGGGAAAGTCGGGTGCTGGGTATCATTATGGCAACTCTCGCTGTCAGCCATCGAAGAATTCTCGCAACGCATTTCCAGCTTGGTTCGCCCGGAGGTCTCGTCGTTGTCATTGTGTTGAACCCCTCACGATTTACTACGACCTCTGTAAGGGAGGGTATTACTCTGGTTCCAGCCAAATATCAAGTATCCAACAAGGAACATCAGACTTTCTCTCCCGAAACAGCCTCATTTCCGACCATGTGATTTTTGTTGCTCACTTTCCCATCCCAGAACAAGTGGAAGATATCGCTCACGAGCAAGCCCGACAGGATAGCCCTGGGTACAACACAAAAGATACCAATGAGGAGACCGGTTCCAAGATAGAGCAGCGGCAGCAGACCAAGTGCTACGGCCGTGACGAGAAAGTGCAGCTGGTACTTGTCGCCCTGATTCCAACTCGAGTACCAGTAAGAGTATAACGAGAAGCATGCAACCTCCACCGCGAATCCGACCTCGGAGTTCCAGAAGTCAGGTCTGATCTTCATATCTCCAACCGGTGCCTGGAAGCGATCACAAATTGCTGGTCAGCCGAGCCGCGAATCTACTCTCCCATTTCTGGGACGGATAGGTGATACGAACAAATAACAGCATGACCCAAGGTGACACCCACCCCGTCAGCTCTTCCCACCTCATCCGGTACGCTTCGTGTGCGTGAGTGAGGGCAAATCTATGCAGACCTCTCAGCTCCGCGTCGGCGAAGATGTAGCAGAAGAATTTCCACAGTCGCGGTCGCGATGTCGCTTTGGGAGCATCGGCGCGGTCCTGATCTTGCTGATCTTGGTCTGTCTTTTCCACCGCTGGCTCAGGGTCGAGGGCGGGTTTCTCGGACATGGTGGTTGCCGGTGTGGCCATTTGAGAATTCATTGTTGGGAGTCAAGGCTGCCGAATAGGCATATATAATCGGCCGATGCAAGCGCGATGGCGGGAGGAAAGAGATCTGTATTTGTTGGAAGGTAGAAGGTGTCAGCTAAGAGTGAGGCTGAGGTGGGGTTGTCTCGTTGTCTCAGGAGGAGCTACAGCTACGAAGCGACCTACTGGATCGGGGATCTGATCTGTTAGAACGATGAACACACATTGATAGGGTAGAGTAAATTCATCTCGTCGAAGGCTTTGTGGTATACTGTAACGAGTCTCACTGTCGCTATCATGTTTTCAATATACTGAAGCTAATGATTGATACCGCCTCATGCGAAGGCTGGACCCCGCGAGATCCGAGGACTATTGTTCTGCGATCCGCGAGTATCTCACTGGCATGAGGGCGGTTTTTACGTTTGTAAATCGCTGATACCAAATCACACCGTTCACCTCAAATCCAATGCAAAACGGCGAATTTGAGTAATGCGACTCCACATTCCATCTTATCGATCACAGCGAGATTATATGAACCGAGTGATTAAAGCATGGAAAAACAGTGGACAGTGATGGTGTGAAGTAGTTCGTGTCTTTCGTGTGAATGGGTATGCCATGTCTATATATCGTCCTGTTCTCTCCATGGAGAGAGCAGCCGTTTCTCGTTGTGCGAAACGAAGGTCGTGTGCCGCTAGGGCAGGAGCACAACAAGAAAGAAGAGAAAAGAAAAACGGCAGGTGATGGCACAGCATCAACCAATGCGACAGTGTACAATAAAGTTTCTCCAAATGAAAGAACTTTTCATGTACCCTAAACCCAATAGAACCCGAGATCGTGAATTGTTCTACAGCCGTGTGTCTGTTGGTCCTTTTCCTGAGAGTCGTGATGGAGATGTCATTTCAAGACTTAGGAGGCGTAAACTTGACCCAGGCTGGACTTTTCGTTGCCCGATACCAGGACTCCATCGGAGGCCATGAAGTACGCGTATCCAGACACTGCGTCGTTGCTGTCCATCCAGGGCATGACGGTCTCAAGGAACTTCTCCTGGTCGCCGGTAGCTGCAAATTCGCTGACGAAGACCGGTTTTCCGGGAGCAAGATCGGCAGCGTCGTTGACGTGCTTCTTGAAGTACTCGACGTTCTCTGCGCTGTCGTACCAGTGGATGTTCAGGCAGTCGATGGTGCAGTCGGAGCAGGACTCGAGGAAGCTCTTCAACCAGTTAAGGCCCATTGATCCACCTCCGTTGGTCACAGATGGCGAGCAGAGCTGCGCCTTACCTGCGAAAGGCTCCATGTACTGCTTCCACGCCGAAGCTGCGGATTCCGGGCTCATGTTTGACTGAGCAGAGTGGTCGGGCTCGTTGAAGGAGAAAAGGTGGGTGGAGCCCGATTCGATGGCGCTCTCAGCATTCTTGGACCATGAGTCGGTGTAGAGAGAGTCAGTGCCCCACAAGGTAGGAACGAACTTCACATGTTCAAGGCCGGCCGGCGAGCTGCCCCAATTGTAACCCCAAGAAATCTTAGAGCTCGAGGTGAGGCAGTCGGTAAGCTTGGCATCATTGTATGCGACACCACGCTTCGAACCTGAGTTCTGGCCACTGCCGTAAGAGCTGGCGCTGGTGGAGGAAGGGGCGGCAGAGGAGCTGGCGCTACCGTAGCCGACGTTGAGATCAACGTTCTTGTTGGCGGCGGAGTAGGTCAGGGTAGGGGAAGCCGCAGAAGAGCTCTCCTCAACGGCCGAGGCGGAGCTGGAGGGAGCAGGCGAAGAGTATGCAGCCTGGGTCACTGCCTCAGCCTTGGAGCTGTAGGAAGTAGGAGCAGCAGAGTAGGCCGGGGCGGACGACTCGCTGGTAGAGAGAATAGGGGAAGCCTCAGAAGAGCTGGAAGACTCGACAGGGGCGACGTCGGAAGAGGCACTCGCGGTGACAGTGACGGTCTTCTTCACGGTGGAGGTGACGGTCACGTCGCTGGTGCAAGTCGTGGTCGCATCAGCGTACGTAGTAGCAACTTCCGTGGTGTACTCGACGTCGGAGACAACGGCAGTCTCGCTGGCAGGGGCAATAGCAGCACCAGTGCCAGTTGCGAAGCCGGTGCCATAGATGCCAGTGCCGTTGGCGTTGGCGTAAGAGTAGACAAAGCCCGAAGGCTTGTTGTTGTGGTACTTTGCGTGGCCGTGGCCGTGTCCTTGGTGGGGAACGGCGAAAGCAGCGGTGGCGAAGGCCAGGACGCTCATGGTGTTGATTGGGGCCATTGTAGTGGTAGTTTGATGAAGACCGGCTTGTTGATGATGGTTTGATATGGATTGATTGAGAGTCGAAAAAGCTGCTGCTAGAGCGCTAGAATGCTGAGCCAACCAGGGCAATTGCTTGGGAAAGAATGTGGTAGTTCTCTGTGAGAACTAAGGGAATGTGATTGAGCGAAGGCTCTGAGGGAATGGCAGCAAGTGTCCAGGGAATGATGAGGAAGGGAGAAAAAGACATTCACGACCGGGCGAACAGTGCAGTTTTGTCTACTGCAGCCGCGTGTGCGGTCGCACCCACGGTCATTTTGCCGTAACTCACATGTGCTGGTCTCCACCTTGGGCAACTGGTACCTGGCCCATCGGAGTCTGGCCATGAGGATTCTCGTGAGCGGTTGCGCTGGCTCAAAGGCCATGTGGGCGACTTACCGTCACGGCCGTGCGAGGACCTAGCGCCCACCATTCAACGCGTAAGCATCCTGCCCTACCACCTATCGGCGCGCCTGACTGTACGGGGAGCACAGCTGGGGGAAGTGTGCACGGCGCAGGAGAACGTAGCAGGCCGCAGATGAGCCACGAAGAACAGGGCAAAGAGAGGCCGAACGGGCAATGATGGAACTCCTGTTTGGAGACATGCAGGCTGGGCGCTTCAACAGGGACGCCGCCATTCGGCACACGAGACAGGAGGGCTGAGGTCGGCGCCTCGCAGATGTTACTCAGTGCTGTACTACTACTGACAGCGACGTGTGTGCAGATGGAAAGACAGAAAGTCACCAAGTATCTGGTCGATGGAAGCGTAGGAAGCTCGCCCATTTGCCCAGCTCCTGAAATTAACGGCCCACAGAATCGACGGGTCTTGACGGGAGAACCGTAGATCGGTGCTAGCATGTCGCACCAGTCCGCGGAAGACGCGTTCCTGCATGAGATCTTCCTTGTCCGAAAGCCACGATTTTGTTCAACCAATTTTTCCGCTGTTGCTGTGCAAAATGCCGCCAAAGCAACCGGATGTCGTCGTGATTCTGGAATACGCCGTTGCAAATATTCTTTCATCCGTCAGCCGTTTACACCGATTTCACGTTGACTTTGGAGTGGTGAGGAAAGGTTAGGTTAAGCTTCGTCTTCGCGTTTCCCTCACACGCGCGCACCCGAGCTCTGGGCTCTGGTTCCCACGTTTCATCTTTTAGCCCTGCACCTTTCAACCATGGTCCACGGAGGATGAAGCGTGTAGCTATAGGCCACCCTCCACCTCGCGTTGTGGTCGTGTAAAGCTTCCAGGAAAGTTCGATAGACGACCTTCCGTGCCAGGGGTTCACTTTAACCTGCACGGTGCAAGTGCACTATCAAGAGATCGACTGCCCGTGAGCGCCGACGTCAGCAGTAGTAGTCTCACCCTGCTGAGCGCATATGTGCAGGTGTTTCCAAGCATTTGTGTCACTACTCTGCGGTGTGTAGTAGACGTCGTCAAGACGGTGTGCCTGCACGAACGTTCTTGAGACATTGCATCGTCGGCGCTGACGAGGCTATGCCTTCGCACCACAGGCCAACGGGGGAAGGGGCATTGCAACCGGTGTGATCTTCATACATATACGAGGTCATTGTCGTCATTTTCCTCGTGTTGGTTCCCAGGCCAGCTTAGACTGACTGACCCCTGTGTCTTGTGCATTCTTTGAGCCGCGGCAATTCTTGTCGTTGATGACACGGCGAGTGGGACGGAATGTTGTGCGCTTGTGATTTGACAGCAACTTCAAGCATCACTAAACATCCAAGGCCTTCGATACCAACCAGGCTTGATGTGATCCAAAAGTTGACTAAGTCCACATGCACAGCAAATCGTGGCTTTGCCGAAGCCAACAAGACACTATTGTGGCTCCTATAAGGATGGGAAAGTAGGACAGCTTACCCTCGACGTTTTGACATGTCACGAAGAGCCTGGAGATGGATGAGGTCTTCGTTCATCGTCGTACCGTCCTAGGAGAGTCGTTGACTGGCGGCGAGTCGTTACCCAAACACTAACCCTTTGATGACCTGCTGGTCAGAGTGTAGCCGTTCGCAGCATCGATCTCCAGGATAGTAGTCATGGATCCATCGGGTGTTATTAAGGCTCTCAAGAGAATCAAAGGCTGTGTTATCGCCGACGTGGTGGTTCCTGGCAACGTTAATCTCAATAGCATCCGAGTTTACTCGAGGTAAGTTAATACCTAAAGGCTTCGAGTAGGTTCAACGCCACGTTGCCACCGAGAGCGCGTCATTCGATGGTACGAATCTTAGATGATACTCATGAACCTTAGGCATGTTATCTTCGAATGGTTTCAATTCTATGTTGTCGACGAGATGGTTGTATTGTTAAGGGTTAGTGTTGGGATCGTGTCAAAAGAAGCTACCAAGTTCACCTAACCGTTCCATGAATCTCGATGAGCCTTCCTCGGAAGACGGAACATGCAGCATGATATGACGCTGCAGTGATGGCGCCAGCATACAGTCCTGCATATGTCGCACTACATCTACCCGTGCCTTTCACAGGAGCAGATCAGACCGACACGCTGCAATCTTCCCTCACTCGACTTTACCGACCATGACCCAACCTAACCAACCCAACGCCGCCGATGGCTTAAAGGTCTTCATGGCATTTTCCGGTTTCTACTACCCACTCGACTGCTTGATCGGCCACAGATACACCCCTCCATCCGAACATCTGTACAGCTGGACGGCGTTTTGGACGAGCTGTTGCTTCGTCTGCACACATTACGGCTATCCCTGGCCGTTTGCCGGCGGTGTTGTAGCCTGGACTGGCTTCATGAAGAACTCGGGAATGCTCTGGAGCTCGTGTCCAAACCAGGGGACTCACTCAACAACGACGGAGAGTTGGCCATTGTGGATCGCTGCACTTGTCGTGACTATCCTGGCGACTGGCAGCACCTTTTACAGAGTCTTTACCGCGCAGTGGACTGTCAACACTGGCAGAGCGGTTCGTCTGGACGAGGAGTCGACCTGATGGGTTGTTGCTCATACTGCTGTTCCAATACTGCTTGAAATACGAACCGATGAAGGTTACAAAAGTCACTCGACAACGATCACGTCTATGCGAGAGCGGATTGTTCCAAAAGATTCCCGCTTTGCTTTGTACGAACTCGGGTATGTGAAGCAGTCAGTAGTACCCTCCCAAATCCTTGGGGACCTCCTCAGCCTCCTCCATCCCCACGCCTGTCTGGAACGACGTGAAACTCTCCAAGCCAGCGATCTCCGAAATCGACACCAGAGCGGCGAAGAATCCGAAAGCCGTGATCATCCAGCTGGCGATGGAGAATCCAGTACTGAAGTCTCCGTCCATGGTGAAGCCATAAGCAAGAGCAACGCCCAAACTCAGCAACGCCGCGATTAGTATGCCGACGTAGACCTTTGCAGAATCGAATGTCTCGATGATTTCGAGGTACAGAATGACTCCAGGCTTGATCAACTTCTCGATAGTCCCTGTCCAGCGGTAGTCGTCCCGAGGGTGGCGGAGGAGGTACATGAACGCGTTTCGTCCTTCCTTGTCGCCTTTCGTCGTGATCGGCATGCTCTTCGCGACGACCCACTTTGGGTCTTCTTTCAGACACCTTGCTTGCAGCACGATCACGTACGCGATCTGCTTGTACGCCACGATTTTCTGGAAGAACCCAACGTCCTGGAGCTTCAAGTTGGCGTACTGGTACTGGAGCTCCTCGGCGAGCTGTCTGTCGTTCCAGCCTTCTTCGTACTCGAACGGTTCGCTCTTGAAGCGACGGCCACGCCGAGTCATCACAAGGGTAGGTTTCAAGGATAGGACTCTGCGCTCCGGGACAGGTTCTCCCCTCGGCCTCATTAGCCGCGCTGCGTACTTCCACTCGCCGCTCTTCCAACTCTGCCCATCAGGCGGCTCCGACAGATAGTCTGCGTCTTCGTCTTTGCGTCTACCTACGTATTGCTTCTGACGGCCATACGGCCTGTCAGTTACGTCGGCAGATGAGGCTGTCGGCCGCTCAACGCGGGTAAATGACTGTCCAGGGCGAGACCATGGTCTTGACGAGCGCGCTCTTCTTTCACCGGCCGCTGGACTAGGCTTCTGGGCGTCTGTATTCGCAGTGCCACCGTAAAAGTCGTTTAAAGCATCTTCCGTGTCTTGTGTTCTGCTTCGATGCTTCCGGCGTTCACCAGGGTCCGCGGCGTAATTCAACGTCCCAAACCTTTTCCATTCTCCTTGTGACCTCTCCATATGTCGTTCGTACCAGTAGTTCTCTCAGATCCACGAGATTGTATGTGGAGCGCATCAGAGTCAAGTCATAATATCTCAGCGAGCTGTGTAAATGTCGTGAGGTAGAGTGCAAGAGGGGCCGAGGGCTGATATGCAGGCTGACCGTTCGGCTATTTGTACGCTTGCAAATGACCAGACGCCACCACAATGCAGAGAGATAACCACTGAAGCTGTCGCCTTCAACAATGGCGACTTGTGTACATAACTTCAAACAGCGAGCATCTTCTCGATGACAACCCTCGCCTGCTCAGGCTCAACAGTCCCTTCCTCTCCCTTCCTCACCATCTGGCCAACAAACCACATGGCCTTGCCCTTTTGACCCTTATCCCTGACCGCCGAAACCATATCAGGGTTCTCTTCCATAATAGAGTGCGCCAGAGCCTCGTACTCTTGCTCCGACAAGGGCCGCAAACGTAGATTGCCCTCGTCGATGAGCTGCTCCACGCTCGGCCGTGCATCGTCTTCAGGCAAATCATTGAGAGTTGCAAGGAGCTGCTTGGCAACTCTTGCGGTGATTTGCTTTTGCGTGACGTTTGCGATAATGTCTGCTAGTTCAGATGAGGTTACCGAGATGGACTCCCAGCTTTCTTCGTTCGATGTCTGCAAGCCGCCAAGCTCGTGGAGGACCCAGTTGCCCACGCTCTTTCCTAGCTTGAGTTGATCTTGTTCTGAGTTGCCGAGTCTTTGGCTCACAATTTGGACAGTCTCTTCCATAAACTCCAGGCGGTCGCCTTCATCCTGGCTGACAATCGTCTTTGCGTCTTTAGCGCTCAGACCGTACGTCCTTTGCACCCTCTCCACAGTCGTGTCGGGTAGTTCAGGCAATGTTGACCTCAAATGTTCAACGAGTTCAGACGCGATGAGCAAGGGTGGCAAGTCAGCATCAGGCATATATCGATAATCAACCTCGCCCTCTTTGCCTCTTAGACGAGTTGTCTCGGTAGAACCAAGTGACCATCCTCGTGTCTCGCCCTCGATGACACCTCCGGCTTCGAGTACAGAGATCTGACGATCACGCTCGGCAACAATGGCGTCTTCCACTGCTTTAAACGAGCTCAAATTCTTGATCTCTGTCCTCTGCCCAAGACCGGACACGCCGCTGTACGACCACGTACCGTCAGTACCGCGCTGACGCACCGATACGTTGACATCGGCTCGTAAACCGCCCAGCTCCATTCCAGTAACGCAGGCGTCGACAGTCTTCAGCGTAGCCTGAATCTTACGCACAACCGCAGCAGCAGTCTGAGGCGAGTGTATGTGCGGCAGAGTGATGACTTCAATCAAAGGATGGCCCGCCCTATTGTAATCGATATGGTAAGTCGACGGAGGGTGCGAAGTCGTCTTCGCGGTGTCCTGCTCCATCTGTATCTGTTTGATTCCAATTTTCAAACTAGAAGCGCCATTGAGCTCTGCAGCCGGCACTCCGTCCTCCGCGGTGAGTTCCAGGACGCCGTCTTTGGCGAAGGGCTGGTAGTACTGCGTAATTTGGTATCCGTTCGGCTGGTCCCAGTGGAAGTAATGCTTCCTGTCCCACCCACTTTTGCGCTGTACTTGGCAACCAAGCGCAATGGCGGCTCGTAATGCCGGCAGCAACGTAGCCTGCTGGAATCGAGGTTGTGCGCCCGGCATCGCCGCATCGAACAACGCTACATGGCTGTTCGGCAGGCTATTGCCTTCAGCCGACGCCGTGGGTGCGTTTGAGAAGAGCTTACAAGCCGTGTTCAACTCGGCGTGCACCTCGATGCCGACCGTGAGCTCCCATTTCTCCAGCCGAGGATCGACTTTTTGCTTCTTGTTCCCGTTGTTCGAGGCTTTTGCTTCCGCCTTCTTGCGCTTTGCTTCATCTTTGAGGTGTTTCCGGAGAGGTACCGCGTCGGGTCCTGGAGCTTGAGCGGTGGTCAGGCCGCGCGAGGAGAGCCATTTCGTAATGTAACAAGCTCTGGGGGCTGTTCTAGGCGCGTATAGTCTTCCAGATATTCCGGAGAGGCAGCGGAGCTGCGCCGTTCGTATAGGTAGTGCAGACATGCCCTGTAGCGAAGTGGTTGAAGCTGCCCATGTTCAATGATTACAATTGTAAGCCAATGGATGCCAACCCTAACCCTGATTGGATCACAGAGCATTCAGTATCACTGCTGTCAAGAGTTACCAGGCATTTCCGATTATATTCACTATACAACATACTCATTGTTACACCAAGTGCACTACTTGCTCAGCTAAGTCATATCACCGTGTATTCCACCTGAAGGCTAGCATTTCAGAACTGCACTCTCGCTGGCGTCCGTTTGAAGGTAGTGTACGTTAGAGTTGAGAATGCTATAATGGGGTCGGATCGACTCAAAATCGTCGACATGCCCTCTACTGCTACACTGTGAAGAGTCACCACGTCAATCACGCTTGTGTCCGACCTTTCCAATCCCCCTCAAACCCCAAATACTCAAGCTCGTCGTGAACACGATACAAGCAAAGCAGAACCAGAAAGTAGCCTTGTAGCCCTCTAGCAGCGCTTCCGGACTCTTCTTGTCTTCATACTCAGACTTGTGAGTGATATCCGCCGCAATAACAGCCACGAGGCCCAAGCCGATGGACTTTCCGATCTAGTGGACCCATTAGCATTGCTGTGTCTAGACACACATTGAACCTTCGACAAGGGAACACGTACCTGAGAGACTGTATTGAACACTCCGCCGGCCAAGGCTTGGGTATTCGCGTGGAAGACGGAAGTGATCAAGAGATTCGAGACGGTGAAGAGCGAATCGGCGCCTGTCGGGTTGAAGATGTTTGCCAGGAAAGCTGTTGTGCCGCACTATTAGCATGCAGCCCTACAAATTGTACTTGTGACAAAGTTCCGCTCACCTGTATACCAGTAGACCGAGTTCGGGGTAGCAGCCACCATCGCCAGAGGCGCGCCGACCGAGACCGCACAGCCGACTATCACGAGCCAGTTTGCCGGTACCTTGTGGACGAGGTAACCTACGGCCAGGTTACAGATAACTCCAGCAATCGGAGCCGGCAAGAAGTAGATGGAAGTCTTTGTAGCCGAGTACTTCTGGACGTCCTGGAAGTAGAAAGTCAACATGGTTTCGATCGAGTTGAAACTTCCCCAAGTGAAGAAGACTGCGATGCAGATGGTTGTGAAGATCCGGTTTCGCCAGAGGGAGTTGGGAACGATGGCTGGTTTGCCCAGTCTCTCCTGACGGCCAACGTGCCAGATGAAGGCAGGTATGAGCGATAGTGCAAGTAGTAGCAACACGATGCTCGAAGGCTGTCTGATCGATGAACGGCTCCCAGCGATGGTAGCGAAGACGTAAGAGAGCATTGCGAGCGAGGTGCTTGCGATGATCGCGCCGATCCAGTCGATCTCGGTCTTCATGCGATGCCACTTCTGCTTCCAGGTAGGGATATTTCCAGCCTCGCCACCTGAAACGCTGTCGATCGATTTGGGCAAGCCGAAAAACGCAATCGCACATATGATGGAGTTGGCGATGGCAGCAAGATGGAGCCCCCACCTCCAGCCAATGGAATCCGTCAACACACCACCCAGTGTGAGACCGATCGAGAACCCAACAGGCTGCCCACCGCCCATGGCCGCGAAGGCGTAGTTCCTGCGCTTGCCATGAAGAGTAGAGGTGATGATGCTGACTGCAGAAGGCAAGCAAAAAGCAATGGCGATACCGCTGAGACCGCGGAAAATGATCAACTCATTCGCGTTGCGTGCCAGTCCACATCCAAGGGTAAAGAAAGATTGGAGGATGGATCCGACCTGGTACATGAACCTAGAGCCAAGAGCGTCCGCGATGGAGCCGGAGAGTAAGAGAACGCAACCACAAGTCAGAGCTTGGATGGAAGACGGCCTGTGTGTTTCGTCAGTTAAGGCATGGAGCCTAGAAGTTCACGAAGGTAAACATACCACAGCAAGAGGTTATCAGGAATGTCGAGATCATTTGCCATGGTCGGCAAGATGACTGTAGTCAAGCCATTGAGCAGCGTGCTGATGCCAGTGACCAAAGTCACCGACGCGATGACAATGGCCGTCGTTCCTTTCGAAGTATTGGTCACCGTCCTCTCAAGCCTCCGCAACGACACCTCATCGCTGCGAGAGTCGTTGGCAATGGTTGAAGGGCGACGCGTGCTGGCCACTCTGCTGGCTTTGGCGAAGACAGCCTGTGGCGCTTGTGGGGTCGCGATGTCGGACAGCTCGATCGATGTTAGAGACATGGCTCTAAGATGCCTACTTTGCGATTGACTGAACGGAAAAAATAATGTAGCCTCTACTAAGATACGTGAGGTTATAGAGTCACTGCGCTTGAAGCGACGCGCCAAGATCTGATTGATAAGGTTGCGGCATAGTAGGGCAAGATGATGGAACATCTCGCGGAAGCATGCCGTTGCCTGATACTTGGTATTTTGCTCGGGGCTATAATTGTCCGGATTACAGTCATCGGACCGAATGTTGTAAGCAGAGACATGACAACACAAGAGACCTTCTGTTGAGTGCAATGCCGTTCACAAGACAGCCTTCGAATTGAGTCTATGTGTATTGATCTTGAAAGAAAACGCTCCACTTTTTCGACTATGTCTCACTGTCTCTCTCTCTCTCCGAGTATCTGCAGTGTTGGGTATAAATGCTCGAATCAAGCAATCGCTGAGCGTGCAATTGAGGCGCCAGGCCTCATCATCGATCCATGTCCAGCACGAACCCGTCGTAAAAGTCGTAAAAATTGCCCTTCCACCCTTTCTCTTTCCTTCTTGCTACTCCAATACTGAAACAGCTCAGGCAAAAGTGGCATAATCCCTCGCCTCCTCATCTTCCGCAGAAGACGCACCTCCACGCTCACCAGGCCCAGATCCCATAACATCTTGCGTCCTAGGTCCTGTGTAGCTCGTGAACCTGTACCATATCATGGAGAAGACAGCAACGAACCCAGCGATGACAATCGCATAGTTCATATTCTCAGCCGTCACAGGCTTGCTCGTCGGGCAGAAAAGCACAACGCTGATGAAAATGACCCACACAATAGCAACAACGTTAAGCAACTTGCTGACTTTCAAAGGCTTAAGCAAAGTGTCGAGATCAAACGGCCCGGGGATGAAGTTGATGCGCTTGGCGTACCAGAGGTGGGCGGCGATGACAGCGATGTAGCTAAGGTCTAGGCAAGGGGCGCACAGGTTGAAGATGGCTGTGATGGTCTGAGTAGAGCCGAGACCGATGAGGTTGAGGCAGGCGCAGAAGATCACCACAAACCACACCGCGTTGACGGGGGTTCCTGTTACGCGCCAGATGCGGCTGAAGAAGTTTGAGAAGGGGAGTGCTTCGTCGCGGGCGAAAGCGTAGGTCATACGGGAGTTGGCCAGGAGGGCGGAAGCGCCGGTGAAGAATTGGACTAGAATGACCAGGAAAAGCATCGCGGTACCGCCGCTGCGACCTCCAGCATTGAGGAAGATCTGAGCAACTGGGAAACCGGTGGGTGAGTTGACAATATCGTCCATGTAGCTCTCGGTGAGGCAGAAGCCAAAAGTGACGTTGAGCAAGAATCCAAGAATGCCAGTAACGAAGATAGCGTTGACGATTGCGTACGGGCCTCTGATGGCAGCGTCGTGTGTTTCCTCGGAAAGATGCGTTGTAGCATCATAGTCGGTCATACACCAAGCCACGTTCAGAAATCCGAGGAGGAAGGACCAGCCCTTGCTACCCCAGCCAGAATCATCTGTGAAGTGTGTGAAGACGAACGAGGCACTTCGCTTGTCTGGCGTACAGATCAGGAGAGCGATGCAGATGCCAATGGTTGCCAGAATGTTGATAGGTGCGAACCAAAGAATGATCTGGTGTAGCTTCTTGGTCGTCAGAGTGCAGATGATGCCAAAAATGACAAGCACTGCCAATGAGAGAAGTACTGTATGAGTAGGTGTTCTAGATCCTGTCAGCTTGTGTAGTGATCGAAATGGCAAGTGTCGACCTACGGCGAGTACTGATAGCCCGTCTCGATGATACCAGAGTTCATGCTTGCTGCGGCAAGAACCATTTGACCGATCGTATATGCTAGCGATGCCACACCAGCTGCTTGTCCAAGGAAGTTCGCCCATCCGATAACCCAGCCCCATATCGCAACATGCTCGGGTGGCACCACATGCTTGGTGACGAAATAGATACCGCCAGCGGTAGGGTACGCAGAGACCAGCTCTGCTACTGAACTTGCGATGATGGCAGACATGCAGGATCCAACAAGCCAAGCCCATACTGCAGTCGCTGGTCCACCGACACTGAGTGGAACTCCATATGTGGCGGGCTGTGATCCGAGGACACCGAGGACCGAGATTGCATAGGAGACGGTTGACCACTTATTGAATTCGCGTCGAAGCTCCTGTCGAAAGTCAATGGATGCGCTGAGATCAACGACCTGTGGTTGTCAGCTTACCTGTTTGTATCCAAGCCGCGCCAGCAGTTGTTCGTCATCGTTGCCGGCATGTGTGGTCGTGGTAGAAAGATCGGAGTAGGCGGGCAGGCCATTGGGATCCGGGTAACTTGTCGATGGCTTTCCCGATGTCAGTTGCTTCTCATTAGGCCGCATTGAATCCATGACGGCTAATTCGTAACAGAGGAGGACTTGAAAAGGACAGGACAAAGGGACACAGCCCGTTATTAAATCACACAGAACACCATAAGAACCACAGGGTCATAACGAAGGGTACCCTTCAATGGCGGTCAGACCGCGGAGGGAGGCGGGCATGGAGGGCAATTCTGTGCCGGGTTGGTGGAACAAAGAGCATAGAGCTTCGATAGCATCCCAGACAGGGTGTAGGGATATGCTCACACAGGCAATTGTTCTAGCGTGGCGCGAACCCGGCAGCTACGAGGTGACAACAGCTCAGGGCTGAAACTATGGGAAAGAGAGCGGCGTACCGGATGGTCCGGGACTGTTTGGTAGCGGCCCCTCGAGTCATTGTGAGAGAGTAGTCGGGCTCTGATGGAATTAGCGTTTGGTGCCATTTCTTGAGAGTTGTCCAGCATCAAGAGTCATCCAGATGTGTCGTGAGCTCCAAGAGAGACGCGGCTGGCACAAGTGAAGTTGGATAGGTAGCAACCAAGGAATACCAGGCGGGACTGCCGGCGCATGCACAGGGCAGCACTTGAGGTTTCCGGGGATGTCAGTCCGATACACAGATTTCTGGGAACAGATGGCGTCTGCGGCCGGGATGCGGTCGGAGCCCGCAGCAGTCGAGTTAGCGAATCAATTGCCTCGCCGAGTCCTCGCCATGTGGTGTAGTAGTGGAGATGCGTCTTGACATCTGCATCGGTGATGATGGATGACGAGCAAGGGGGTTTCTTGAGAACAGCCGTTGGAAATTGTCAAAGGACACGCTAGAAGTTTATGGTCGGACGGCGTTTCGGCAGGAGTGGAAGAGAAAGTTTGTGTGAGTGTGTTACGGTGCTATCAAACGGATAACGTCGTGTTCGGCCGTCAGTGCGGATATTCTGATGGTGTAACCGCAGCACCATTGTCACGGACTCGTGTTAGAGGCCAAGGGCAAAAAGGGCTTCGATGTTCATCAGTCCCACCAGCCCCAGTCAAGAGTTATCGCGCCCAGACGTGCAGTCAGCGGTGAGGAGTGATGACACGTCAAGTAGACAATGTCAAGGTGTAAGCACTAGACAACAACTGCCAGAACATCGCTTCCCGTACTACGTTTGACAGCAGCGCGTGGCATGTGGAACGTGGGGACCTTGACCGGAACTCGCATGCCATGCCGGTGTGCTTAAACCCTGCATCATTGCGATCGATTGGTATCGTTCAATCTGCCACTATCTCCACCATCACGGACGCAAGATGATGGTGGGCTGCATAGTGCATGTTACCTATTACTGTATACGAGGTCTAGCATGAAGGTCCAGTCATGAGTGCAGGAAGCGGTCAAGATGGAATATAGTGCTGCCCGAAACTCTATTGCATCCGACAACGATTCGACCGACCCGAGAACGGCAACGTGCATACAGATGCCGACCTGTGGACTCCACTCGGGAGCCTGCAGGAATCGTCTGACATCTTTGGGGACTACTCTTGGTGGTTGTATGGAGGTTGCTCCGATTATCGGCAGCTTGAGGTCCCGATCAAAGCAGGCGTAACACCTTTATCGCAAGTTACTATTCCTTTGGTGGGTATGTTCGCAGTACTCGGAGTTTGATCGTGTGTTCGTTGCAAGTATGCGATGCCGTCCATCTATCGATCTGATCCGTTTCGATCCTTACGCCTTGACTTTTGCGTTCACCTTCTTCCGCGGTTCCAGCAACAACTGTCCTCCAGGCACGGCCTCGGCTCCAAATCCTCCGTCCCTCTCATGCACTAGGCGTCCCCTCAGCCATGTCGCCTTAGCAACACCCTTCAGAACCTTGCCCTGATACGGGCTGCACTTGTTTCTGAACAGCATCTTGCTCGGCTCGACCTCAAACTCGGCTTCTGGGTCAAAAACCGCAACATCGCCGTCCATTCCCACCTTCAAGGCACCCTTGCTGCCTTCCAGTCCAACTTGCAGGGCAGTGTTTACACAACACCAGCGCACGAGGTCGACGAGCGTAGTCTCCGGGTCAAGCTCACGGCGGCTTGCTTCGGTCCATAAGATGCTTAGACCAAGGCCGACTGAACTGATGCCACCCCAGGCTGAGAAGAAGTCACCTTTGCCCTCACCGTTCTGTGCACCACAGCTCGCTGTCTTACCCTTGGCTTCCAGGTTACCCGGCACGTGAGATGGCAGCAGCTTCAGATCGGGTGTGCATGGCGAGTGGTCACTGACGATGGTCTTGATCACGCTGTCTTCCTCGTACATCTCATCCCACAGTCCATCCTGATTCGCCTGACTGCGAATTGGCGGGCAGCATTTGTGTCGGGTATCACCTGTCTGGATCGACTCCGCCGCTAGCGAAAGGTAGTGAAAACACGTTTCAGCAGTCACGTTGACGCCCTTTGCCCGAGCGTCCCGTAGCATGGGAATCGCTTCAATCGCACTAAGATGCACGATGTGCAGCGGCAGTTTCGGCGCCAGGTGTGCGAGGGACAGGATCTCCAGAATGGCGTAAGTCTCGAAACTGCTCGGTCTCGAGTCAAGGAAGGTCTGATACGTGTCCAAGGGTCCAGTGGGGACGAGTGGTGGTTGCGACCACTGCACATCGTCGCCCACCGATTTCGTGACGGGAGGGATCATCTCGGCGTGGAACATGACGGTTGTCGGCTCCTCGGCCAGCTCCTCGAAGACTTTTGCAATATCCTGGGAGGAGACGGCTGGGAATTCCTCCACGCCGCTGTCGATCAAGAAGCCCTTGAAGCCGCGCACGCCCTCGTGGATGAGAGGCTTCAGCTCGGAGACGTTGCCTGGCACGATGCCGCCGTAAAAGCCAACATCAACCCAGCACTTTCCCTGCGCAGCTGCTAACTTCTCTTTCATGCCAGCGACCGTTGTAGTGGGAGGGATAGCATTCAGTGGCATATCGATAACTGTTGTCACTCCTCCAAAAGCCGCGGCCTTTGTACCTGTCCAGAAGCCCTCCCATTCTGTTCTTCCGGGCTCATTCAAGTGCACGTGTGCATCCACCAGTCCGGGAAGCAACACAGCTGGGCTGTAATCTGTGTAAGGCGTTCCTTGAGGGAAATCTGAGGAAGGGAGTACTGATTCGGAGACGGAGGTGATTTTGCCAGTGATCGTAGAGATCACGATGGTCGCGGGGGTCAGTCGTTCGTTGACCACAGCGCGGGAAGATGTGAGGACGGTGATCTTGGAAACATCGTTGTTGGCGGGAACGTGGGGTGGTGTTGCTGTGCCTGTTGCGTGGGGTGCCATGATAGCTCTGTGATGTTGCTTCTTGTCGGGGCCTTGCCAACGAATAGCTCGTTTGTGTTGTTGCAGTGTTTGTGGATTGGAGAGTGAAGAAGGGATCGTGGTGGAAAGTGGAAGGAAGAGCAACAATGAACGAACTAGACCTTGAGTAATTGGAATGCGAACGGACCCGAGTCACAGGCCGTCACCACCCTTACCTTAACGTATACGAGGACAGCGAAGGAAGTGGAGGCGTCTTCCGTGCATGAGTGGAACGTGGAGACCCCAGTGAATGCGGCCACCAGGTGGTCACCCATGAAATGGTCCTCGACGTGGGTGTGAGTGAAGAAAAGTACTGTCGGAGTTGGCCGCCATCGAGTAATAGAAATTCAGATGCGCCCCAACCAAAACGGCCAGAAGTGAGGCCGGCGTGAAACTCTGATCGTTCTTACTCGATAGAGATAGGTAAGTTGCAGCTGCGACCGCGGGTAAGTGAAATGTGGTTGAGATTCACGATAAGGGACTTGGCGCGACATCACGGGCCGAGGTCCAACCTTAGGTAATCCTGCATTCAGAGCATCTCAGAATTGGAAAGCCATCAAGGTGCCACTGTTGCAGAGTACTGTCGTACCACCTAGAATTACAGGTAATAGTAAGTACCTGGTTTGATCTCCGCGTGCCATCTACGAAGACGTAACAGACAGGCTCCCTCAAAGCTCAAAGTAAAGCCAGCGACCTAGAAATGCCCCCCTATGAATATGCGTCCGAAGGGACATCGCGCTTCTTCAATCTCGTGATCACACCCTCCCTGTACTTCACTCTGTCTTCGAGCACCTCTTCGCTCGACCATAGACTGGCTGGAAGCTTGTACGCGTTGCCGGACTTGATGTCGAGATACGTGTGCGCATCGCACTTGTAATATATCTTCGACTCCCGTTTGGCGATGCCGCAATCGATCAGGGCGCGCATCACCCGCTTCACATCATCCAAGTCCGAAAAGTCTCTGGTATAGATGCATATAAGCGTGCACCCTTTGATGGCGTCTTCTGGAGTCCACGTCCCAAATTTGCTCGTAGGGCCGAGTTTGCCCTCCGCGGTAGCCTCTGCGACGAGACGCCTTACACGAGAGAGATCGTCTAGCTTAGGGAAGAGCATCCATTTGCTCGATGTTACACCGAGTTTCTGCGCAGTGTTAAGCAGGTCGACTTCAAGCTGATCGCGATAAGGGTTTGGCTTGCGGGTGATTGTGCCGACCGCCTTGCCAGGATTC
>Ga0265780_10000727_pt1 | contig 49803 bp, 43 predicted proteins | sample P1T30metagenome_FD_192432 | JGI IMG/M metagenome (GOLD analysis project Ga0265780, IMG submission 192432) | Plant litter microbial communities from East Loma Ridge, Irvine, California - P1 T30 | ecosystem: Environmental > Terrestrial > Plant litter > Unclassified | place: USA: California... | reverse complement strand
GCTTTAAGTTCAGACATGGCTTTCCAGCATACGGGTGCGCTCTGCTTCAGTACGGGCCACTTCTTCGGCCGGAATGTAGTAGTCGCGCTTGTAGTTGAAGGTATGGATGATGATCGCGGCCATCATGACGACGAAGGCAGCCACGGTCAGCGCCCACATGTGCCAGATGATGCCGAAGCCGACCACGCACGAGATCGCGGAGATCACGAAACCGGCGCCGGTGTTCTTCGGCATGTGGATCGCCACGAAGTCCTTCAGCGGACGACGGTAGCCGTTTTTCTTCATGTCGGCGAAGGTGTCGTTGTCGTGCACCACCGGGGTGAAGGCGAAGTTGTAGTCTGGCGGTGGCGACGAGGTCGCCCACTCCAGGGTACGGCCTTCCCATGGGTCGCCGGTGAAGTCACGCAGGCGAGCGGTGTTGCGGTCGCGGAAGCTGACATAGACCTGCATCAGCAGCGCGCCGATACCACCGGCGATCATCAGGGTGCCCACGAACGAGATCTGGAACAGCCACTGCACCGAAGGATCGTCGAAATGGCTGACGCGACGGGTGTAGCCCATGAAGCCCAGGATGTACGGTGGGGTGAACGCGACCCAGAAGCCGATCGACCACAGCCAGAACGAGACCAGGCCCCAGAAACGGTCCAGCTTGTAGCCGAAGGCTTTCGGGAACCAGTAGTTGAGGCCCGCGAAGATACCGAACACGACGCCGCCGATGATCACGTTGTGGAAGTGCGCGATCAGGAACAGCGAGTTGTGCAGCACGAAGTCGGCCGCCGGGATCGCCAGCATGACGCCGGTCATGCCACCGATGGTGAAGGTCAGCATGAACGACACGGTCCACATCATCGGCAGTTCGAAGCGGATACGGCCGCGGTACATGGTGAACAGCCAGTTGAAGATCTTGGCCCCGGTCGGGATCGAGATGATCATCGTGGTGATGCCGAAGAACGCGTTGACGCTGGCGCCCGAACCCATGGTGAAGAAGTGGTGCAGCCACACCAGGTAGGACAGGACCATGATGACGCAGGTCGCGTACACCATCGAGGTATAGCCGAACAGGCGCTTGCCGCAGAAGGTCGAGACCACTTCGGAGAAGATACCGAAGGCCGGCAGGATCAGGATGTAAACCTCGGGGTGGCCCCAGATCCAGATCAGGTTCACGTACATCATCGGGTTACCGCCACGATCGCTCGTGAAGAAGGCGGTGTCGAGCAGGCGGTCCATGCCCAGCATGGCCAGCACGGCGGTCAGGATCGGGAAGGTGATCACGATCAGGATGTTGGTGCACAGCGAGGTCCAGGTGAAGACTGGCATCTTCATCATGTCCATGCCTGGCGCGCGCATCTTGATGATGGTGACGATCAGGTTGACACCGGACAGCGTGGTGCCGACACCGGCCACCTGCAGCGCCCAGATATAGTAGTCGACGCCGACGCCCGGACTTGCCAGGATGCCCGACAGCGGCGGATACGCCAGCCAGCCGGTACGCGCGAATTCACCGACGAACAGCGACGCCATGATCAGCACGGCGCCCATGGCGGTCATCCAGAACGAGAAGTTGTTCAGGAACGGGAATGCCACGTCGCGCGCGCCGATCTGCAGCGGCACCACGTAGTTCATCAGGCCCGTCACGAACGGCATCGCCACGAAGAAGATCATGATCACGCCGTGGGCGGTGAAGATCTGGTCGTAGTGGTGCGGCGGCAGGAAGCCGGCATTGTCGCCGAAGGCGATGGCTTGCTGGGCGCGCATCATGAATGCGTCGGCGAAGCCGCGCAGGAACATGATCAGGCCCAGGATCATGTACATGATACCGATTTTCTTGTGGTCGATACTGGTGATCCAGTCCTTCCACAGGGTGCCCCACAGGCGGAAGTAGGAGATCAGGCCCACGAGGGCCAGACCGCCGACGATCACACCGGCGAAGGTAGCGAGCAGAATCGGCTCATGGAGCGGGATTGCATCCCAGCCCAGCCGACCGAAGATAAACTTCGTCAAGTCGAATGATTCTTGCATGATTACTTCATCAAGGTATTAATAGGAGCCACGCACATTTCCAGCGCTTCGGCCAGCTGCGACTTGCCGTCCTTCGGCAATTGGCGGATCGCCGCAGCCATCTGGTTGCGCTTCATGTCTTCGTGCATCTGCTGGTTCATGCACATCGAACCTTCCGCGACGCAGCGGTTCAGCACGCGGTTGAACAGCGCAGGCTCGACCTGGCCGTAGTGGCGCACGGCCTCCTTGGCGGTCGGCTTCTCGAGGACCAGGTAGTCGGCGCGGTCCAGCACCGCCGGCTCGGCCTTCATCTGCTGCACCCAGCTGTTGAACTCGTCGGCGGTCACGCCCTTGTAGGCGAACTTCATGTGCGAGAAACCGTCGCCGCTGAAGTTGGCCGACAGGCCCTGGTAGTCACCGGTCTTGTTCAGCACCGCGTTCAATTCGGTCTGCATGCCCGGCATCGTGTAGATCATGCCGGCCAGCGTCGGGATATAGAACGTGTTCATCACGGTCGACGAGGTCATCTTGAAGCGGATCGGGGTGTCGATCGGGGTCACCAGCTGGTTGACCGAGGCGATGCCCTGCTCTGGATAGATGAACAGCCATTTCCAGTCCAGCGCGACGACCTGCACTTCGAGTGGCTTGGTCGAGGCCGGGATCGGACGCTGCGCATCCAGGCGTTCGAGCGGACGATACGGATCGAGCTTGTGGGTGCTGACCCAGGTGATCAGGCCCAGCACGATGATGATCAGGAGCGGCGCGCCCCAGATAACGAGCTCGAGCTTGGTCGAGTGGTCCCAGTCGGGTTCGTACTTCGCGTTGGCGCTCTTGCGGTAGCGCCAGGCGAACAGGATCGTCAACAACATCACGGGGACGATGATCAACAACATCAGCACGACCGATACGGTGATCAGATCGGCCTGCTGCTTCGCAATATCGCCGGAAGGGTTCAAGACGACCGCGTTGCAGCCGGCCAGCGCTGCAAGCAGAAGTAATGGGAGTCCGCGGCGGACAATTTTAGGAATCATGCTAGGTATCTAACGTTACATGGAATGGGAACATGCTACTGTACTGCCAACGGTCGCCAAAGAACATTGGACAGTTTGTCCCACCTTTGCCGAAGTGCAATTTTATCAACAATGCCGGCGACCGTGGACATCACCTCTGGAGAACACAATATGCAAAGCACGACACCGTACGGCGGCGCAGGGGCCGCTCCGATCACTTCCCCGCACGGCGGGGCACGCAATATCAATGCCAGGGATGGGCATGTCGATCCGGGCGACATCGCCGTTGGCGTCGTCGTGGGCCGCTCGGCGGAATACTTCGAGTTCTTCACGTACGCAATCGCGTCCGCACTCGTGTTCCCGGCAATTTTCTTCCCGTTTGCCGACCGGCTCAACGCCACGCTGTATTCGTTCGCCATCTTCGCCCTCGCCTTCATTGCGCGCCCGATCGGCACCGTGGTGTTCATGGCGATCCAGAAGCGCTGGAGCCGCGACATGAAGCTCGGCATTTCACTGCTCATGATGGGCACCAGCACCGTCGTCATCGCCATGCTCCCGAGCTATAGCGAAATCGGGACCACCGCCATCATCCTGCTGGCGGCCCTGCGTATCGCCCAGGGCTTCGCCCAGGGCGGTTCATGGGATGGCCTGCCGTCGCTGCTGGCCCTCTCGGCCCCGGAAAACAAGCGCGGATGGTACGCCATGCTGGGACAATTGAGCGCACCGCTTGGCTTCGTCATCGCGGCCGGCGTGTTCTCGTTCTTGCTGGCAAACCTGAGCCAGGAAGAACTGCTGACCTATGGCTGGCGTTATCCGTTCTTCGTGGCCTTCGCCATCAACGTGGTCGGCACCTTCGCCCGCCTGCGCCTGGCAAGCACCCCTGAATACTCGCGCCTGCTCGATTCGAACAACCTCGATCCGGCCCCGGTCGGCGAACTGGTCAGCAAGCAGGGCAGCAATATCGTGATCGGTGCGATGGCCGCTCTCGCCAGCTATGCCCTGTTCCACCTGGTGACCGTGTTCCCCATGTCGTGGATCCAGCTGTACGACACCCGCCCGATGGATGAGTTCCTCCACATCCAGATGTGGGGCGCTGGCCTCGCGGCGCTCGCGATGCTGGCCTCGGGCATCGTGGCGGACAAGCTCGGCCGTCGCACGACCCTGGGCACGGCCGCCGCGCTGATCGCCCTGTTCTCGGCAGCGATCCCGTTCCTGATCGATAGCGGCACCGCCGGCCAGAACGCCTTCATCCTGATCGGCTTCGCCCTGCTCGGCTTCTCGTACGGTCAGGCTGCCGGCGCGACGACCTCGAACTTCCAGAAGCAGTTCCGCTACACCGGCGCTGCGCTGACGTCCGACCTGGCCTGGCTGGTGGGCGCCGCGTTCGCGCCGCTGGTCGCGCTGGGCCTGTCGGCCAACTTCGGCCTCGGCTACGTGAGCCTGTACCTGCTGTCGGGTGCGGTCGCTTCGCTGGCTGCGCTGAGCCTGAACCGCAAGCTGGAAATCCGTGACTGATCGTTCCGTCTCGATGCAGTAAGCACAGCGGCCCTTCGGGGCCGTTGTTGTTTTATGCCTGCGCAGGCGTTCAATCGCGCGCCGTACGCCACTCCTGCGGATTCACCGGCTGCTCATGTTCGTGGCCGCAGTTGGTGATCCCCTGCCTGCCGTGCTTCTCGATCATGTCGATGCTGGTCGCGGGCGAGCGCTCGGTGATGCAATAGATTCCCGCCGCCGTCAGGACGCGAAAGCGCCGTGCGCCGTCGCCGCCGTCGTTGACCAGTTCCACGATCTTGGGCGCTTCCCACCAACGGTTCGGCGCAAGTGCGGCGGCCTCTCTGAACTTGTTGGCCATGCGTATTTCCGGACTGTCGGGCGGGACGACGATAGTCGGCGTGCTTTCCTTGCGCAGCGCCTTGTCGATGGCGCCAGCCGATCGCCTGGCGCGCTCGGCCAGCGTGGAATCGTCATCACCTCGCATGCCCGAGGCGGCCTGCGCGGATGGCGAAACTTCAGGGATGTCGACGGTCGCGAACACGGAGGCCGACGGCGCAACGCTGGAAAATGGCTGTTCCCGAGGCGTTGGCGCCGGTTTGCCGCGTCTGGCGTCATGCCAAGGCACGCCCTCGTCCGGAGCCCCTATCCCGTCCACGCGCTTGACGGGCGATGGCGACGGTGGCGACGGTGGCGGCACCTGAACCCATTGGACGGACTCGGGCTCGGGCCAATGCAAGGGCGGCATCTTGCGCGCATGCTGCCAGGCTAGCAGCAAGATCACGTGCAGGATGGCAGTCCCGGCGACGCCGGCATGGCAGATGTTCGGCGATGATCGCGTCGGTAATGGCTGGCTCATGCGAAGCCGGTATAACGACCGGCCGAGCGCGCTTCATCACGCCTTATTGCGCGCCGCGGAATGCCGCAGCCTTGAATGGCAGGCCTGGATCAGGCCAGCGCCGTGTCGAGCACAGTCATGAGGATGAAACCGAATACCAGGGCCACGCTGGCCTGGGTGCCGTTGCCCGACTGGCGCGATTCGGGGATCACGTCGTTGACGATCACCAGCAGCATCGCGCCGGCGGCCGCCGCGAGCGCATAGGGCAGCATGCCGGCCGAGATGCCGATCAGGGCGACGCCGAACACGGCCGCGATCGGCTCGATCAGGCCGGAAGCAATGCCCAGGCCCACCGCCGTCAGGCGGCTGTAGCCCACCGCATGCAGTGCGAGCGCCACCACCAGGCCTTCGGGCACATCCTGGATCGACACGCCGGTGGCCAGCGAGGTCGCCTTTTCGGCGTCGATGCCGGCGAACGCGACACCGATCGCCAGGCCTTCGGGCAGGTTATGCAGGGCCACGGCCCAGACGAACAGCCAGGCGCGGCGCAGGGACACCTGGTCTGGCGCGCTCGGCAGCACGCCCTCGGTGCGCACCGCGCGCCCGAGCAGCAGGATGGCGCCGGCGCCGAACATGATGCCGGCGCCGACCATGAGGCTCGATTCCCAGCTGCCGGCGCCCGCCGTCTTGGCGGCGTTCAGGGCGGGAATCACGAGCGAGAAAGCAGTAGCGCCGAGCATGACGCCTGCGCCGAATCCGAGGAAGCAGTCGTAGGTGCGCTTGGTGAAGTTTTGCGCGAACAAAACAGGCAATGTGCCCAGTGCGGTCGCAGCGGCGGCGGTGCTGCCGCCGGCAAGCGCGGCCAGCATCTTGGGATTGGCATTCATGATCTGTTCGACCATGCTGCCGAGCAAAACCAGGAAACCGATGGCGCAGATGCCGAAACCGATGGCGCGGCGCGGCGTGAGCCAGCGCGGCATGCCTTGAGGATGGGTGCTCTTGTCGGTCTGGATATCCATGCATCTTCCTGTAGAGACGGCGCCGGGACCGCGCGGCAGCGCGGTCGCCGGCGCACGGTATTACTTCAGCGGCTTGCCGCTACCCATCGGGTTGCCCGTACCGGTGTCGTCCAGCGGACCGCCGCGCGACGCAACCGATGCGCCGCCGGAACCCGACCCGCCGCCCATGGCATTTCCGCCACTGTTGGCCATCGTACCACCGGTGGCCGATTGCATCATGCCCAATTCAGCGCCGGTGCGCGGCATCGCGGCCGGATTCGAGATGGTGCGCGCGGCCATCTGCTGGAGGATGTCGATATCCTCGTTCGGCAGGGCTACCTCGGCCTGGCCCGAACCTCCGTCGACGGCCATCTGCTTCTCGCGGTCGCTGACGAAGTCCCAGTCAGGTCCCTGGTTCCAGGGGCCGCGCATCTCGCCTTCGCCCTGCGACATATTGTAGTAGACGCTGGCGAAGGCTGGCACCGCCGGCATTTTCCCTGGCGGGAAATTCGGCTCCATCGAGTACAGGGCTTTTTCGAACGACTTCAGGTGCGCCACTTCGCGCGTCATCAGGAAGCCCAGCGCCTCCTTGACGCCCGGGTCGTCGGTCAGCGAGATCAGGCGCTCGTAGACGATCTTCGCGCGTGCTTCTGCGGCGATATTCGAGCGCAGGTCGGCGGTCGGCTCGGTGATCGAATCGATGTAGGCGGCCGTCCAGGGCACCCCGGCCGAGTTGGTCAGCGGCGCTCCGGCGCCGTACAGCACCTGGGTGATGTGGCTGTCATTGCCGGCGCCGGTAATCGACTTGTACATCTCCGCTTCTTCGTCCACGGCCTCCGACAGGCGGCCCTTCGCGCCCTTGTTCAGCATCGCGACGATATGGCCGATCACCTCCAGGTGGCTCAGCTCTTCAGTGGCGATATCGAACAGCATGTCCTTGCGGCCTGGATCGTCCTCGGCCACGGCCTGGGTGAAGTAGCGCATGGCGGCGGCGAGCTCGCCCTGCGGTCCGCCGAATTGTTCGAGCATCAGGTTGGCCAGGCCGGGGTTGGGTCCGCTGACCCGCACGGTGTACTGCAAGCGCTTGTTGTGTGCAAACATGCTGTGTCCTCCGATTGAAGTGGAAATCCAGCGGCCACGCGTGGTGCGTGCGCCGCCATGGACGAGCTGTGACCGGGATCGGCAGCTCTTTGATGAAGACCTGTTGGCTAAGACCTTTGGTGAAGACCGTTAGTGCAGACTATGTTCGCAGGTTGAGCAGGCCGAGGCCGTCAGGTATGGTCCCGTGTCCGTGTAGGACTTATGTGACAATTTTGCATTCAAGATACATAATGATGGTGCCGATCCTGCTCTGCGGACCAGACTGACAGGCGCTCGGCGCGCACGCCTACATGAACGCACTGCCCGGCAGGTCTACCATGGTGGTCAAACAACCACGAACGGGGGTAGTAACCATGTTTAACTTGAAACAGCTGAGCCCATCCATCACCGACATGATCCGCTTCGATCATTCCCACGTGATGGTCACCTTCCATCAGTACTCGAAGGACAAGAGCCCGACCGTCAAGAAAGCGTTGGCCGACACCATTTGCGACGGCCTGGAAATCCACGCCACGCTCGAGGAAGAGATCTTCTATCCCGTCATGCGCCAGCGCGACAGTGGCGAGCCATTCATCCACGAGGCCGAGCCGGAACACGACGAAATGCGGCGCCTGATCGCGGAACTGCGGCGCACCAGCGGCGCCGATCCGCGCCACGACGACCTGGTCATGGAATTGATGCGCGACGTGATGCACCACGTGGCTGAAGAGGAAACCAAGCTGCTGCCGGACGCCGAAGCGATCCTCGGCAAGCAGCGGCTGTCCGAACTGGGCGCCGACATGACCCGCCGCCGCCTGCAGCTGGTCAAGCCCAAGATGGGCAAGCTGGCCAAGGAACACGCGGTCGGCTTCTCGGGCAGTACGGCGGCGATGGTGGTCGGCGTGGCCGGCGCGCTGGTCGCGGCCTTCGCCCTGACGCCGAAGAAAACCTGGAAGTCGAACCAGGCCAACTCCTGATCGATCTGGCGTCACAAGGCGCCCGCGACGCCGCGCCCGCTTGCGGGACGCGGCGTCTTGTTTTCATGCCTGGTCGGGATAGAACACGGGCATCGGGTCGAGCGTAGACCGGACGCCAATATCGCCACGGTGCCGGTCCAGCCAGCGTTCGGCCGACTGCACACCCTGGTCGTGCAGCATCTGCAAGAACGGCATCTCGGCGTTGAACTTGGCCGAGATGCCGTGGTCGTTCAACCTGTCGTTGCCGCTCACCAAGTGTAGGCGCACCGTGTTTGGCACCATGCCGGCCCCACGAAGCTCGTCCGGCACGCCAGCCAGCGTTTGCAGCGCACTCACCTCGCGCACGAAACTGATATTGAAGGCGATTTCGTTGGCGCGGTTCGCGATGTCCGCCATCGTGCGCGGCATGTCGCTGCGCGCGATCGGGTTGTTCTGGACAATTACCATGTCGCCCGCCGTCGAATGCTGGATCAGCGGGGCCAGCGGCGGATTGGCCACATAGCTGCCATCCCAGTACATCTCGCCCTCCACTTCCACCGCCGCGAACACGGTCGGCAGGCAGGCCGACGCAATCAGGCGCTGCACGTCCAGCTCCTCGCGCCTGAACAGCTTGCCAGTGCCGGTGCGGACATTCGTCGCTGCGATGAACAGTTGGAGCGCGTCGCAATCGCGCACCCGCTCGAAGTCGATGGTGGCAGAAAGAAAATTGCGCAGCGGGTTGAACGACACCGGTCCTTCGCGCACGGGACCCGCCATCGCGCCGGCCAGCTCGAGCAGGTGGTAGGCCGGCGAATATGCCATGGTGAAGGTCGGCGCCAGCCGGTCGAGCGGGGTACGTTGCAGTGGACTGAGCGTGGCGGTCGTGCCGAGTGCGCGCCAGAACTTGTCGAGTGCCTTGCGTGCGCCTTCGGGCCCGCCGCCGCGTGCGTAGCCATCGGCCAGCACCACCGCATTGATCGCGCCCGCGCTCGAGCCGCTCAGGGCGTCGATCACGAGGTCATCCTCTTGCAGAAGCCGGTCGAGCACTCCCCAACCGAAGGCGCCGTAAGTGCCGCCGCCCTGCAGGGCGACGCTGATCGTCTTGAAGGTAGTCACCATCTGCTCCAGTTACCCATCACACGGCCAGATTAGCGGGATCGGGGACATCGTGGCGCAACGTTCCGCGCCTCGTGCAGCGCCCTGCGGGGGAACTTGCCCGCTGCAGGATTGCCCTGCCGCCGAGGCGCTTCGGGCGCCAGGCCGGTTTTTCCTTGTAGACCTGTTTGTATGTCGATGGGTTGGCTCTTGTCGTTGGCCGTGAATTTCGAGGTTGTCGGGTTTCGCTGTGTTGGTTAGTTACGTTTTATACTAACAGCAAGGGGCCAGCGTCCTTCCCGGTTGGCCCGCCCGCCCTGTCCTAGGCGAGCCAGCCCATCACCAGCGGCACGAGCCAGGGCGCCAGCAAGGCCGTCAACGCCCCATTCAGCCCCATCGCCAGGCCCGCGAATGCCCCCGCCTCGGCGTTCACCTGGAAGGCGCGCGCCGTGCCGATGCCGTGCGATGCCAGCCCCCAGGCGAATCCACGCGCGGCGTGAGAGCGAACGCCGAGCTTGTCGAACAGGTAGTTCCCTATCACCGCCCCGAAGATCCCCGTGACGATCACCAGCGCCGCCGTGAACGCGGGTATGCCCCCCATCCGCTCGGCCACCGCCATCGCGATCGGCGACGTTGCCGACTTCGGCCCCAGCGTATAGGCCAATTCCGGCGTCGCGCCCAGCAGCACCGCCACCGCCACTGCCGACACGATCGCCGTCACGCACCCCAGCAGCAGCGCGGCACCGAGTGGGAGCACGGCCCGCCGCAACCGTGGCAACTGGCGCACCAGCGGCACGGCCAGGGCCACCGTCGCCGGTCCGAGCAGGAAATGCACGAACTGTGCGCCGGCGAAATACCGCTCATAGGACATGTTTGAGAGCCACAGCACGCCGGCGATGAGCGCCACCGAGATGGCGACGGGATTGGCCAGCGGCGAGCCCTTGCACAAGGCAAAGATGCGCTGCGCCGCCAGGTAGGCGCACAGCGTCATCGTCAGGCCCAGCAGCGGCGACGCGGAAAGATAGACCCAGAAATGGCTGAATTCGGCAAAATCAGGCATTGCCGTCCTTCGACTGGCCGCGGTCGATGCCGCGCAACAGCAGGCCCGTCACCGCCAGCGCGAGCACGGTGCTGACCACGAGCGAGGCGATGATCGCGACCCAATGCCCGCTGCCGCTGCTGGCCGCGACCACGATGCCGACACCGGCCGGAATGAACAGCAGCGACAGGTGCGACAGCAGCATGTTCGCCGCCTGCTCCACCAGCGCCAGCAGCGCGGGAAACGCGATCAGCGCCGCCATCAGCAGCAGCATGCCGGCAACGGGGCCCGGCAAGGGTAGATGAAAGACGAATACGATGCCTTCGCCCAGGCACTGGAACAATAACAGGACCGCGAAGGCAGCCAGCATGATCTCTCCCGATAAGACGACGGCGGCCACGGGCCGCCGACAAACAGCGCAGGATACCAAGTTTGCCGGTTTGCCGCCGCCGCGGCGGCCTCAGGCGGCGGCTTGCGCGCCCTGGATCGCGCCGCGCTTGAGCTGGTCGCGCTCGATCGATTCGAACAGCGCCTTGAAGTTGCCTTCGCCGAAGCCGTCGTCGCCCTTGCGCTGGATGAACTCGAAGAACACCGGGCCCAGCTGCGGGACGCCGAAGATCTGCACCAGCAGCCGCGCCTTGCCGTCGCTGGCGGCGCCGTCGAGCAGCAGGCCGCGCACCTTGAGCTGCTCGGCATCCTGGCCGTGGCCCGGGATGCGCTCGTCGAGCATCTCGTAATACGTGTCCGGCGGCGGGCTCATCAGCGGGACGCCGGCCGCGCGCAGCTTGTCGACGGTCGCGATCAGGTCGTCCGTCAGCAGGGCGATGTGCTGGATGCCTTCGCCGTTGAACTGCATCAGGAATTCCTCGATCTGGCCGCCGCCGGCCTTGCCTTCCTCGTTGAGCGGGATGCGGATCATGCCGTCCGGCGCCGTCATCGCCTTCGAGGTCAGGCCCGTGTATTCGCCCTTGATGTCGAAATAGCGGATCTCGCGGAAGTTGAACAGCTTCTCGTAGAAGCCGGCCCAGTACGACATCCGGCCGCGGTAGACATTGTGGGTCAGGTGGTCGATGATGCCCAGGCCGTGGCCCTCGGGATTGCGCGGCACCCCGTCGATGAATTCGAAGTCGATGTCATAGATCGACTTGCCGTCTTCGAAGCGGTCGATCAGGTACAGCGGCGCCCCGCCGATGCCGCGGATCGCCGGCAGGCGCAGCTCCATCGGACCGGTCGGGATCTCGACCGGATGGGCGCCGAGCTCAAGCGCGCGCGCGTAGGCCTTGTGCGCATCCTTGACGCGAAACGCCATGCCGCAGGCCGACGGGCCGTGCTCGGCCGCGAAATACGCGGCGTGGCTCTTGGGCTCGTTGTTGATGATGAAATTGATGGCGCCCTGGCGGTACAGCGCCACGTCTTTCGAGCGGTGGGTGGCCACCTTGGTGAAACCCAGCGCTTCGAACACGGGCTCGAGCACGCCCGGCGTGGGCGAGGCGAATTCGACGAACTCGAAGCCCATCAGGCCCATGGGATTCTCAAACAGGTCTGCCATTGTCTCTTCCTTTGTATGTCGTTGTAGTGTTGGTCGTCATTCCGCGAACACGTCGGCCAGCAAGCCGCGCAACCACTGGTTGCCCGGGTCCTGGTTGAAGCGCCGGTGCCAGAATAGTTTCGTCTGCAGCGCCGGCAGCTCGAGCGGCGGCGTCACCCACGCGAGCCCGAACGGCGGCCCTGCCCGCTCGGCCAGCTTCTGCGGCACCGTCACCACCAGGTCCGTCGTGCTCACGATATACGGCACCGCCGTAAAATGCGGCACACGGAAGCGGATCGGGCGCCCCTCCTCGCCGATGCCGGCCCTGGCCAGCGCCGTATTGACGCGGTCGTAAGGGCTGTCGGCAGCATCGACCAGCAGGTGTTCGGCCTGCGCGAAGCGCGCCAGCGTCAGTTCGCCCTTGCCCAGCGGATGGCCCTTGCGGAACATGCTCACGAACGGCTGGCGGAACAGGTGCCGCTGGTACAGCGCTTCGGACACGTCCTCGAACGGCCCCAGCGCCAGGTCGACCCGCCCGCCTTCCATCTCTTGCTTGAGCGCAGCCGATCCCACCCGCAGCGAACTGATCTCGACATGCGGCGCGAGCAGGCGGCAGCGCTCGATCAGCGTCGGCATGAAATACAGCTCGCCGACGTCGGTCATGGCCAGCACGAAGCGGCGGCTGCTGGTGGCCGGATCGAAGCGGCTGCGCTGGTTCAGGGCCAGCGCCACCTGCGCCATCGCCGCCCCGATCGGCTCGGCCATCTGGCTGGCCAGCGGCGTCGGCTGCATGCCGCTCGCGGTGCGCACGAACAGCTCGTCGCCGAAGCTGCGCCGCAACCTGGCCAGTGCATTGCTCACCGCCGACTGCGACAGCCCCAGGCGCCGCGCGGCGGAGGAAATCTGGCGCTCCCGGTAGACTTCCTGGAACACCGACAGCAGGTTCAGGTCAATGGCGTGCGGCTCGATCATTGGTTTCCCAGGCTGCGCCGTGGCAAGGCGACCGGCGCATGGTGCAGGATGCATTGTCCACGCCTGCCGGGCCAGCCGAACAGCAGTATTCACAAAATGAATAGTGTACATTTTTCTATTCATCTCGTAAAACATGGCCGATTATTCTAGAGTGGCGCCAATACCGACACCGATCATCGCCCTGGAGACCCGCCACATGCGCCAACCGCCCGGAACGCCGGCCGCCTATATGAGCGGTTTTGGCAACGAATTTGCCACCGAAGCGCTGCCCGGCGCCCTGCCCCGGCACCGCAACTCGCCGCAGCGCGTGGCCTATGGCCTGTACGCCGAGCAGATTTCCGGCACCGCTTTCACAGCGCCGCGCAGCCACAACCGACGCTCCTGGCTGTACCGCATCCGCCCGGCGGCGGTGCACGGCAGCTTTGCGCCGCTGGCCGCGCCGCGCCTGATGGGCCGTTTCGACAACGCCTTCCCGCCCAACCAGCTGCGCTGGAGCCCGCTGCCGATGCCGGACGCGCCGACCGACTTCATCGACGGCTGGGTCACCATGGCCGGTAATGGGTCGCCCGACAGCATGAGCGGCTGCGCCATCCACCTGTACGCGGCGAACCGCCCGATGCAGGATCGCTACTTCTACAACACCGATGGCGAACTGCTGATCGTGCCGCAACTGGGGCGGCTGTCGATCGCCACCGAGATGGGCCTGCTCGACGTCGAGCCGCAAGAGATCGCCGTCATCCCGCGCGGCGTGCGCTTCCAGGTGCACCTGCCCGACGGCGAGGCGCGCGGCTATCTGTGCGAGAACTTCGGCGCCCTGCTCCAGTTGCCGGACATGGGCCCGATCGGCTCCAACGGCCTGGCCAACCCGCGCGACTTCCTGACGCCAGAGGCGCGCTACGAGGACCTCGAGGGCGACTTCGAACTGGTCACCAAGTTCGGGGGGAGCCTGTGGCGCGCCCCGATCGGCCACTCGCCGCTGGACGTGGTGGCCTGGCACGGCAACTACGCGCCGTACAAGTACGACCTGCGCCACTTCAACACCATCGGCTCGATCAGCTACGACCACCCCGATCCTTCGATCTTCCTGGTGCTGCAGGCGCCCTCGGACACTCCCGGCGTGGATACGCTCGACTTCGTGATCTTCCCGCCGCGCTGGCTGGCGGCCGAAGACACCTTCCGTCCGCCCTGGTTCCACCGCAACGTGGCGAGCGAGTTCATGGGGCTGATCCACGGCGCCTACGACGCCAAGGCCGAGGGTTTCGTGCCGGGCGGCGCCAGCGTCCACAACTGCATGAGCGGGCACGGCCCGGACGCCGCCACCTTCGACAAGGCCAGCGGCGCCGACACCAGCCAGCCGCACAAGGTGGGCGACACGATGGCCTTCATGTTCGAGACCCGCAACGTCCTCGTGCCCACCGCCCAGGCGCTGGCCTCGCCCCAGCTGCAAGCGGATTACCAGCAGTGCTGGGCCGGCATCGCCAGACATTTCCGGCCCACGCCCTGAACGGCGTGGCCGCGCCCGGTCGCTGGCGCCCCACTCCGCCCGGCCGCTGGGGCAGCCGAGCGGGTGGCGGCGGGCCCTGAACGGCAGCGTGGCGTGTACCGTGGTTTTGTCACTTATGCCATGATTCGGCAGTACGCTCTCCTGGCGTACCCGGCCACGGCCCGGAATGCCCGGCTATTCCTATGTCCGACATACTGATCATCCTCGTTCTCATCCTCCTGAACGGGGTCTTCGCAATGAGCGAACTCGCGCTCGTCTCCGCCAAACGCCTGCGCCTCGAACGGCGCGCCGAAGAAGGCAGCCGCGGCGCACGGACCGCCATCGAACTGGCCGACAATCCCAGCCACTTCCTGTCCACGGTCCAGGTCGGCATCACCCTGATCGGCATCTTCACCGGCGCCTTCGGCGAAGCCTCGCTGGTCTCGCGCCTCACGCCGCAGATCGAAGGCATCGGCCTGCTGGCGCCGTACGCCTACGAGATCGCGCTGTTCCTGGTGGTGCTGGGGATTACCTTCACCTCGATCATCCTGGGGGAGCTGGTCCCGAAGCGCATCGCGATGCGTCACCCGGAAACGATGGCGACGCTGATCGCGCCCCCACTGAGCCTGCTTTCGAAGATCATGTCGCCCTTCGTGAAAGTGCTGTCGCTCACGACCGAGGCGATCGTGCGCCTGCTGGGCATCCACGAGGCCAAGGAAGACGCGCCGACCGAGGAAGATATCGCCGGCATGTTCAAGGAAGGCACCGATGCCGGCCTGTTCGAGAAGACCGAGTACGACATCGTCTCGCGCGCCCTGCGCCTGGACGACCGCCACCTGAAGGCCTTGATGACGCCGCGGGTCGACCTGGTGATGATCGACCTCGACGCCGAACGGCGCGACACGCTCGAACTGATTACCTGCCATACCTACAGCCGCTTCCCGGTCTACCGGGGCGAGCGCGCCCAGATCCTGGGCTACGTCAAGGTGCGCGACCTGCTGGCGCAGTCGGTGCGCCATGGTTCGCTCGAGGCGGTGAACATCGAGCATGCGGTGCAGGAGGTGCTGTTCGTGCCCGAGACGGTCAGTGCGATGGTGCTGCTCGAACTGTTCAAGAAGAACCGCGCCGAACTGGCCCTGATCGTCGACGAATACGGCGATATCCAGGGCATGGTGACGCTGTCGGACGTCATGAGCGCGCTGGTGGGCGACGTCACCGTGATCGGCGAGGAACACGATCCCGACGCGGTGCAGCGCCAGGACGGCAGCTGGCTGCTCGACGGCGGCGTCGACCTCGACCGCTTCCGCGACCTGATGAACACCGACGTGCGCTTCCCGAGTGAAGAAACCGGGGCCTACCACACGCTGGCCGGTTTCGTGCTGTACCAGTTCGGCTATATTCCCAAGACCTCGGAGTTCTTCGACTGGGGCCCCTACCGGATCGAGGTGGTCGACATGGACGGCAACCGGATCGACCGCATTCTGGTAGCCCGCCAGAGCGAGCCGGAGCCGGCGCCGGCGCAGGCAACCGCAGAGGATTGACCGGCGACCGTCTTTGCGCCGCGATCGACTTGTGGTACAACATCGGCGCACCGAGGAGAAGCCATGCACGTCAACCCGATCCAGCTGTTCGACGCCGAATCGTCGACCTTCACCTACATCCTGGCTGCGGCGGACAGCCACGACGCCGTCATCATCGACCCGGTCGAGCGCCACTTCGCGCGCGACCTGGCCCATCTCGAGCGGCTGGGCCTGACGCTGACCCATGTGCTGGAAACCCACGCCCACGCCGACCACGTGACCTCGGCCGGCCGGCTGCGCGAACGCACCGGCGCCAAGGCCTGCGTGCCGAGCGGCTGCGACATCCCACCGGCCGAGATGCAGCTCGAGGACGGCGACCGGATCAGCTTTGGCGAGCACGAGCAGATCGCGGTGATCCATACGCCTGGCCACACGGCGGGCAGCATGTGCTACCTGTGGCGCGGCAACCTGTTCACCGGAGACACGCTGCTCATCGACGGCTGCGGACGCACCGACTTCCAGAGCGGCAGCGCCGAGGCGCTCTACGACAGCGTGACGCGCAAGCTGTTCACGCTCGACGACCACACGCGCGTCTGGCCCGGACACGATTACCACGGCCAGTCGGTGTCGAGCATCGGCTGGGAGCGCCGCCACAACGCGCGCCTGGCCGGGCGCGGGCGCGACGAGTTCATCGCGCTGATGGCGGCGCTCGACCTGCCGCGCCCCAGGCTGATCGATATCGCCGTGCCGGCCAACCGCAACCTCGGGCTGGCCCACAGCGTCTGATTCGACGCCGCGTCGACGAAACCTAGTAACGCCAGGTCCGCTTGTTCGCGACCGGGCGCTTGAGCACCCGGGTCTGGATCTGCTTCCAGATCAGCCCTGCCAGGGCCATCATGATCATCTTGCGCATCATTGCTCCTTCGATAGTTTGCGGCGACATGCCGTTTGCGCCAGCTTAGCGTGTTGCGCTTGCACGCGGCGCAGGTTTGCCGCCACCCCGGGATGCAGTAGAATCCCTGTCTTTCTGGCAAGATCACAGGGCCGACGATGGACGACAGCCAACACCAACTGAAACGCGGTCTCAAGAACCGCCACATCCAACTGATCGCCCTCGGCGGCGCGATCGGCACCGGCCTGTTCCTCGGCATCGCCTCGACCATCCAGATGGCCGGGCCGTCGGTGCTGCTCGGGTATGCGATCGCGGGCGCCGTGGCCTTCCTGATCATGCGCCAGCTGGGCGAGATGATCGTCGACGAGCCGGTCGCCGGCTCGTTCAGCCACTTTGCCGACAAGTATTGCGGGCGCTGGGCCGGCTTCGTCTCGGGCTGGAACTACTGGGTGATGTACATCCTCGTCAGCCTGGCGGAGCTGACCGCGCTCGGCATCTATATGCAGTACTGGTTCCCCGGCCTGCCCACCTGGGTGTCGGCGCTGGGCTTCTTCGTGCTGGTCAACGCCATCAGCCTGCTGAATGTGAAAGCCTTCGGCGAGATGGAGTTCTGGTTTGCCGTCGTCAAGGTGGCGGCCGTGGTGGGCATGATCGTGTTCGGGCTGTATCTGTTGATCGGCGGCGGCGCCGGTCCCGAGGCGGGGGTTGCCAACCTGTGGCGGCACGGCGGCTTCTTCCCGCACGGCGTCGCCGGCCTGGCGATGGCGATGGGGGTGATCATGTTCTCGTTCGGCGGCCTGGAGCTGATCGGCATCACCGCCGCCGAGGCCGACGATCCGTCGCGCACCATCCCGCGCGCCACCAACAACGCGCTGTACCGCATCCTGATCTTCTATATCGGCGCACTGGCCGTGCTGCTGATGCTGTACCCGTGGCAGAAGGTCGTCACCGGCGGCAGCCCGTTCGTGCTGATCTTCCAGGCCCTCGACAGCTCCCTGGTCGCCAATGTGCTGAACCTGGTCGTGCTGACGGCCGCGCTGTCGGTCTACAACGGCTGCGTGTACGCGAACAGCCGCATGCTGTTCGGCCTGGCCGAACAGGGCAACGCGCCGGCCGCGCTGAGATACACCAACCGCCGCGGCGTGCCGCTGGTGGCGCTGGGCGTGTCGGCGCTCGCCACCGGCTCGGCCATCCTGATCAATTATTTCCTGCCGGGCGAGGCGCTGGGCCTGATGATGACGCTGGCCACCGCGGCGCTGGTCGTCAACTGGGCGATGATTTCGTGGAGCCACCTGCGTTTCCGGCGCCACAAGGACAATACCGGCCAGACCACCCTGTTCCGCAGCCCGTGGTTCCCGCTGTCGAACTACGTGTGCCTGGCCTTCGTCGCCATCCTGTTGATCATCATGCTGCTCACGCCGGGCCTGCGCCTCTCGGTATTCCTGATCCCGCTGTGGCTGGCGCTTCTGGGGCTGGGCTACTGGCTGCGCGAACGGCGCGCGGCCGCGGCCACTGCTGCTGCTTCTGCTTCCGCCGATCAGGCGTAACGTCCAACCGTCGGGCGCCTGGCGCCCCCCCCCCCCGCTCACGGGCGCGCCCTGGAATTGGCCAGGTGCGCCCACATAGGGCCGCGACCACCGATTCATTGAATCCGGGAAAGCCTTCCCATGCGGCGTTGCAACGTAAGGCGCTGGGCGCCGCCAATACGGTACCGGGAAGGCCCACGGCCGTTGCCCCGAGCGGGGCGACGCCGCCGGTCCGCTCGGCCCGGCGTGCCTGCCGCTTCACGGTCTGTCCTATGGAGCACCACATCGTGACACCCACTCCTGAGTACAGTTCGACCTGGATTAACGCTCGACAATCGCTACCTCATCCGCGCGCTCGCGGCGCGCGCTGGCGCAAGCCGTTTCCCGTGCCGCGCGCATGACGCCCGGGTATGTTGCATAGCAATATGAAAATAGTTGGGCTTGATTGACGTTTACGTCAATTAGCCAGTTATGATCTTCCTGCTGCACACACCTCACAAGGGAAAGCATAATTATGAGCCAGAGCAATCCTCTGTCGCTGCACGTTCCGGAGCCTACCGGCCGCCCGGGCTGCAAGACCGATTTTTCGTATCTACACCTGAGCCCTGCCGGGTCGGTCCGGCGTCCACCCATCGATGTCGCACCGCTGGAGACCAGCGACATCGCCCAACAAATGATCCGCGTGCTCGACGAGCACGGCAACGCCGTCGGCCCCTGGGCCGAAGAGCCCGACCGCGAGCTGTTGCGCTTCGGCCTGCGCACCATGATGAAGACGCGCATCTTCGACGCGCGCATGGTCATCGCCCAGCGCCAGAAGAAAATGTCGTTCTACATGATCTCGCTGGGCGAAGAGGCGATCGGCACCGCCCACGCCCTCGCCCTGCAGGACGGCGACATGAATTTCCCGACCTACCGCCAGCAAAGCCTCTTGATGGCGCGCCAGGTGCCGCTGGTCGACATGATCTGCCAGCTGCTGTCGAACGAGCGCGATCCGCTCAAGGGCCGCCAGCTCCCGGTGATGTATTCGGTGCGCGGCGCCGGCTTCTTCACCATCTCGGGCAATCTCGCGACCCAGTACCCACAGGCCGTGGGCTGGGCGATGGCCAGCGCCATCAAGGGTGACACCAAAATCGCCTCGGCCTGGATCGGCGACGGCGCCACCGCGGAATCCGATTTCTCGACCGCCCTCACCTTCGCCCATGTGTACCGCGCACCGGTCATCCTCAACGTGGTCAACAACCAGTGGGCGATCTCGAGCTTCCAGGCGATCGCCGGCGGCGAGAGCGTCACCTTCGCCACCCGCGGCATCGGCAGCGGCATCGCCTCGCTGCGCGTGGACGGCAATGATTTCCTGGCCGTGCTGTCGGTGTCGCGCTGGGCCGCCGAGCGCGCGCGCAGCAATCTCGGCCCGACCCTGATCGAATGGGTCACCTACCGCGCCGGCCCGCACTCGACGTCGGACGACCCGACCCGCTACCGTCCGGCCGACGACTACGCCCGCTTCCCGCTGGGCGACCCGATCGCGCGCCTGCGCCAGTACCTGACGAATATGGGTTGGTGGTCGGATGCCGAGCACGAGGCGGCCCAGGCCGAGCTCGAAGCCGAGGTGCTGGCCGCGCAAAAAGAAGCGGAGAGCTACGGCATCCTGGGCGACGAACGCGGGCCGAGCGCCGCGACCATGTTCGAGGACGTTTATAAAGACATGCCGGAGCACTTGCGCCGTCAGCGTCAGCAGTTGGGAGTATGAGCATGGCAAGAGACGATCAAGCAAAAGACAATCCGGTGGCGCAGAGCACCATGCCGATGACCATGATCCAGGCCCTGCGCTCGGCCATGGACGTGGTGATGGAACGCGACCCCGATGTCGTGGTGTATGGCCAGGACGTGGGCTATTTCGGGGGCGTGTTCCGCGTCACCGATGGCCTGCAGGCCAAGTACGGCAAATCGCGCGTGTTCGATGCGCCGATCTCGGAGGGCGGCATCGTCGGCACCGCGGTCGGCATGGCCGCCTACGGCTTGCGGCCGGTGGTCGAGATCCAGTTCGCCGATTATTTTTATCCGGCGACCGACCAGATCGTGTCCGAAGCCGCGCGCCTGCGCTACCGCTCGGCCGGCGAATTCACCGCCTCGATGGTGATCCGCATGCCGTGCGGCGGCGGCATCTGGGGCGGCCAGACCCATAGCCAGAGCCCGGAAGCGTTCTTTACCCACGTGTGCGGCCTGCGCACCGTGATGCCGTCGAATCCCTATGACGCCAAGGGGCTCCTGATCGCGTCGATCGAGAACGACGATCCGGTTATCTTCCTGGAGCCAAAGCGCCTGTACAACGGCCCGTTCGACGGCCACCACGACCGTCCGGTGGTGCCGTGGTCGGGCCACCCGAAAGGCGAGGTCCCGACCGGCCACTACACGGTCGACCTGGACAAGGCCGCCATCGTCCGCCCCGGCAACGCCGTCACCGTGCTGGCCTACGGCACCATGGTCTGGGTCGCCGAGGCGGCGGCGCGCGAGACCGGCGTCGACGCCGAAGTGATCGACCTGCGCAGCATCTGGCCACTCGACCTCGACACCATCGTCGAGTCGGTCAAGAAGACGGGCCGCTGCGTGATCGTGCACGAGGCGACGCAGACCAGCGGCTTCGGCGCCGAGCTGTCGGCGCTGGTGCAGGAACACTGCTTCTACCACCTGGAGGCGCCGATCGGCCGCGTCGCCGGCTGGGACACCCCGTATCCGCATGCGCAGGAATGGGCTTACTTCCCGGGCCCCGACCGCGTCGGCGCGGCCCTCAAACGCGTGATGGAGGGTTGACATGGGTATCCACGTAATCAAGATGCCGGACCTTGGCGAAGGCATCGCCGAGGTCGAGGTCGTGGCCTGGCATGTGCAGCCGGGCGATACGGTCAAGGAAGACCAGGTGCTGGCCGATGTCATGACCGACAAGGCCACCGTCGAAATCCCGTCGCCGGTGGCGGGCACGATCACCAGCCTGGGCGGCGCGATCGGGCAATCGCTGGCCGTGGGCGCCGAACTGATCCGTCTCGAGGTCGAGGGCGCCGGCAACCTCAGCGCCGCCAAGGCGCGCCAGGAGCCGGTGCAATCGGCGGCGCCGACCGCACCGGCCGAGGAAGTGGCCGAGCCGCAACTGGAAGCGCTGGCGCACGCGGGCGCGCCGCCGCAGGCGGTGGCCGCGGCGCCGGCGCCATCGGTGTCGAAACCGGTCTCGAATCCGGCCTCGAATCCGGCCTCGAATCCGGCTTCGAGCCGGGCCACGAACCCGGCAGCAAGGCCGGCGCCGCAGGGCGCCGCCCCGATGCGCGCCGAAGGCGACAAGCCGCTGGCCCCGCCGGCCGTGCGCCAGCGCGCCTGGGACCTGGGTGTGGAGCTGCAGTTCGTGAGCGGCAGCGGCCCCGCCGGCCGCATCACCCATGCCGACCTGGACGCCCACGTCGAAGGACGCCGCAATGGCGCCGGCGGCGGCAGCGACGAACGCTACGCCGAGCAGCATGGCGAGCACGCCACGCAGGTGATCGGCCTGCGCCGCAAGATCGCCGAGAAGATGCAGGAAGCCAAGCGCAACATCCCGCACTTCACCTATGTCGAGGAAGTCGACGTCACCGAGCTGGAAGCCCTGCGCATCCAGCTCAACGCCAGGTATGGCGCCGAACGGGGCAAGTTGACGCTGCTGCCGCTGCTGATGCGCGCCGTGGTCCTGGCCCTGCGCAGCTATCCGATGATGAGCGCGCGCTACGACGACGAGCACAACCTGCTCACGACCTACGACGCGGCCCACATCGGCATCGCCGCCCAGACCGACAACGGCCTGATGGTGCCGGTGGTGCGCCATGCCGAATCGCGCGACCCATGGTCGAGCGCGGCCGAGATCGCGCGCCTGGCCGAGGCCGCGCGCAGCGGCCGCGCCTCGCGCGACGAACTGACCGGGTCGACGATCACGATCACCAGCCTGGGCGCGCTCGGCGGCATCGTCACCACCCCGGTGATCAACCGTCCCGAAGTGGCGATCGTCGGCGTCAACCGCATCGTCGACCGTCCGGTGATCCGCGACGGCGCCATGGTGGCGCGCAAGATGATGAACCTGTCGTCCTCGTTCGACCATCGCGTGATCGACGGCATGGTGGCGGCCCAGTTCGTGCAGGCGATCCGCGGCTACCTCGAATTCCCTGCAACCCTGTTCGTGGAGTAAGCAGATGGAGACGATCAATACGACACTGCTCATCATCGGCGCCGGACCCGGCGGGTATATCGCAGGGATCCGGGCCGGCCAGCTCGGCGTCGACGCCATCGTGGTCGAAGGCGCGCAGCCCGGCGGCACCTGCCTGAACATCGGGTGCATCCCGTCCAAGGCGCTGATCCATGCGGCCGACGAATATAGCAAGGCCGTCACCTACGCGGCCCAGGAGTCGCCGCTCGGGATCACGGTCGACTCGCCGCGGATCGACCTGGCGCGCACCATCGCCTGGAAGGACGGCATCGTCAAGCGCCTGACGGGCGGCGTCGGTGCACTGCTCAAGAAACAGGGTGTGCGCGTGGTACATGGCTGGGCGCGCGTGCTGGACGGCAAGACGGTCGAAGTCACGCCGCCGGCCGGCGGCGAACCGGTGCGCATCCGCTGCGAACACCTGCTGCTGGCCAGCGGCTCGCATCCGGTCGAACTGCCCTTCATGCCGTTCGGCGGCCCGGTGATCTCGTCGACCGGGGCGCTGTCGCAAGACAGCGTGCCGCGCCGCCTGGTGGTGGTCGGCGCCGGCTATATCGGCCTCGAGCTCGGGATCGCCTACCGCAAGCTGGGCGCCCAGGTCACCGTGGTCGAGGCGGCCGAACGGATCCTGCCGGCCTACGATGCCGACCTGGTGAAACCGGTGGCCAATTCGCTGGCCCGCCTCGGCGTCGAGCTGCGCCTGGCCACGCAAGTGGCGGGCATGGAGGGCGAGCGCGTGAAGTTGCGCGACGCATCCGGCGTCGAGGGCTACCTCGAGGCCGACAAGGTGCTGGTCGCGGTGGGCCGCACGCCCGCCACGACTGGCTGGGGCCTGGAGAACCTGATGCTCGACATGGCGGGACGCGCCCTCAAGGTCGACGCCCAATGCCGCACCTCGATGCGCAATGTGTGGGCGATCGGCGACCTCACGGGCGAGCCGATGCTGGCGCACCGCGCCATGGCCCAGGGCGAGATGGTGGCCGAGATCATCGCCGGCAAGCGGCGCGAGTTCGCGCCGGCGGCGATCCCCGCCGTGTGCTACACCGATCCCGAGATCGTGGTCGCGGGCCTGTCGCCCAGCGAGGCGGCAGCGGCCGGCATCGACGCCATCGCCGCCAGCTTCCCGTTCAGCGCCAATGGCCGCGCGATGACCATCGAGGGCACCGACGGCTTCGTGCGCGTGGTAGCGCGCAAGGACAACCATGTGATCGTCGGCTGGCAGGCGGTGGGCGTGGGGGTGTCGGAACTGGCGGGCGGCTTCACCCAGTCGATCGAACTGGGCGCGCAACTGGAAGACGTGGCGCGCACCATCCACGCCCATCCGACGCTGGGCGAGGCGGTGCAGGAAGCGGCGCTACGCGCGCTCGGCCACGCGCTGCATATCTAGCAGCCGCTGGCGGCCGGTTCCGGGCATGCCCGAACCGGTCTAGGCGGCGCGCCGCCCTGCGCGGGGCGGCGTCGCCAGCACCGTCCCCAGGCGCAGCGCCGTGTCGACCGCCGTGCCGATCGGCGGCTGGTAGCCGCTGTCGATCCAGCGCAGCGCGATGTGGATCACGCCGCCGATCACCCCTGCCTGCAGCAGCTCGTCGTCGGCCGCATGCGGCGCCACCAGGCGCGCCACCTCACGCCCGATCGTACGCAGCGAGGCGTCGAACGCCAGGTCGACCGCCCGGCTCACGCCGCGGATCTCGACCAGGAACACGCGCGCCGATTGCGGCTCGCGCTGCAGGGCGGCGAAATAGGCGGTCAGCATGGCGCGCGAGCGCACGGCGTTGTCGCGCCCGGCTGATTCGCCGGCGCGCAGGATCTCTCCCAGCACCGAATAGGCGACCGCGTTATAGGAGTCGATCAGCAGTGCTTCGCTGTTCGCGAACGATTCGTAGAAGTAGCGCTCGGTCAGGCCGGCGGCCTCGCAGACGGCCTTGACGGTCGCCTGCTGGTAGCCGCGTTCACCGTAGACGGCGATCGCGGCGGCAATCAGACGGCTGCGCCGCTCTGCACGGCGCTGCTCTTGTGATTGGCCACGGTAGGGGCGCGTGGTGGATGGCTCTGCGTTCATTGCAACATTTTGACACAAACTTGCCTGTGGTAATCAGACAATATTGAATGTCAGTCGCAAAGCGTCATCCAGCACGCTGGGGCACCCGTGCACTCGCCGCCTGGATCAGCCCGGCTTGGTGTCATCCTCGCCCTGACGGTTGCCCTTGAAACCCTTGTCCGCCTGCTCGTCGTTCGAGCCGCCGGCCAGCAGGTCGTCGGTACGGCCAGCGTCGCCCTGCCCGCCTTGCTGCAGCGCGCCGCTATCCTGGCGCTGGGCCGAATCCTTGCGTTCGGCACTCGAGCCGACGTCGCCGGTCGAGCCCGCGCCCATCGTGGCGGCGCTCGTGGTGCCATCGGTAATCTGGTCCCAGCTACGGCCCAGCTTGCCCTTGTTATCAGTCTGGTCTGGCATGACGATCTCCTTGTAGTGTTGTACGTGATATCCATCTTAGACCAGCGGCGAATCGGGACAATAGGCCGGCGACTCCGGTTGCTGTAGGACTAGGAGCAGGCAGAGGAGCACACCCGACTTGCGCCTCCCCGTCCGTTCAGCCACGCGTGATTGCAAACTGCAACATCCCGGAATTTATATGTTGCGTTTTTGCCGCAATGCAATCATTTTGCCGGTCTTGCGGGTTATACTGACAATTCTTCGCCATGACGCGGCGTCCAGGTTCCAGCAGGAACGCCCATGCCGCGCCATACTGGTCCGACCGCGCACGCGGTCATCGAAACAGCCTGCAAAACTACCCGCGAAAAAACTGACTATCGGCGCCCGCCTGGCGCTCGGCTTTGCCATTGTGCTTGCACTTCTGCTCGTGATGAGCGCCACCGCCCTGACGCGCATGCAGTCGGCCGCGGACCTGACCCACCGCCTGGTCAACACCAGCATCAAGAACCAGCGCAGCCTGGCCGAATGGCGGCGCAATATCGAGATCAGCAGCGCGCTCAACGAAACCGTCTACTACGCCGTCGACGCCGGCATCCTGGACGTGATCGGCGCGCGCCGCCAGGCGATCACGACCCGCTCGAACGCGCTCCAGCGCGAAATCGAGGAGTCGCTGCGCAACCCCGCCGTTCGCGACCAGTTCAAGCTGGTCAAGGACGAACGCCTCGCCTACATGGCGGCGCGCGACGCCCTGTTCGCAGCCAAGCGGGCCGGCGACCATAGCGAGCTCGACCGGATTTATCGCGCGCAGTTGACGCCGCGCACGGCTTCCTACCTGGCCACCGTCGACAAGCTGGCCACCATGCAGATTACCGCGGCCGACGCCGTCGCCGCCGCGATCCTGGAGTCCTACGCCAGCACCCGCGTGATCCTGTTCGCGCTGGGCGGCGCCGCCCTCGCGCTGGGCATCGGCTGTGCCTGGTTCATCGGCCGCTCGATCACGGCCCCCCTGCGCCAGGCGGTCGACGTGGCCGAGCGCGTCGCCGGCGGCGACCTGTCGAGCCGCTTCACCGTGGAACGCCGCGACGAAGTGGGCCAACTGATGGCGGCGCTGGGCCGCATGAACGCCAGCCTGGCGCGCATTGTCGGCCAGGTGCGAGACGGCACCGCGACCATCGCCACCGCCTCGGGCGAAATCGCCAGCGGCAACCAGGACCTTTCCAGCCGCACCGAGCAGCAAGCCAGTTCGCTGGAAGAAACGGCGGCATCGATGGAGGAGCTGACCTCGACCGTGCGCCAGAACACCGAGCATGCCCGCCGCGCCAACACCCTGGCGGCCAGTGCCGCCGGCGTGGCCGCCGATGGCGGGCGCATGGTCGCCGACGTGGTCGCCACCATGGGCCGCATCGACGCGGCGTCTCAGCGCATCGTCGACATCATCGGCGTGATCGACGGCATCGCCTTCCAGACCAATATCCTGGCGCTGAACGCGGCCGTGGAAGCGGCCCGCGCCGGTGAACAGGGTCGTGGTTTCGCCGTGGTGGCGGGCGAGGTGCGCACGCTGGCGCAGCGCTCGGCCGCAGCCGCCCGGGAGATCAAGGGGCTGATCGACGACTCGGTCGGGCAGGTACAGCAAGGCACCGGCCAGGTGGCGCGCGCCGGCGCGACCATGGAACAGATCGTCGACAGCATCGCGCAAGTGACCGTCATCATGGGCGAGATCGCCGCCGCCAGCGAAGAGCAGACCGCGGGCATCGATCAGGTCAACGCCGCGATCATCGAGATGGACCGGGTCACGCAGCAGAACGCCGCCCTGGTCGAAGAGGCGGCGGCCGCCGCCGACGCCATGCGCGACCAGGCGGCCCAGTTGGCCGCGGTCGTGGGCACCTTCCGCCTGGACGATGCGGCGCCGCTCAAGCCGCAGCATACCCGGGCGCGCGCCCAGCAGAAGGCGCTGGCCGCATGAGCGACGCGTTGCCAAGCATGCAATCCTGTGCGCGCCTGTTTGTTAACACTCTTGCTTGACTAATGGTGCGCCGGCGTTGCTGCGACGCGCCATTTTTGTTCAATATCTTATTGGGCCCCTATTGCCTGTAATCATCAACTGCTACACTGGCAGACTTTGCATCCTCTCACGCAATTTCGATTGCTAAAAAGAACAATACAGGATGCCTCGCCCAGGACGGGCGGGCACAAGTCACATCAGGGAGTGGTTCACATGAAAGCAGCACCGTTTCGCCCAGCCCGGAGAATGCTGGTCGCGGCAGTCTCCGGCATCGCTTGCAGCCTGGTCCAGGCCCAGCAAGTACCCACCGGCGACGCCACCGAGCCGGGCGACGCCGGCTTTCGCGAGGTCGTCGTGACCGCCCAGCGCACCGCCGCGCCGGCCTCGCGCACGCCGCTCGCGATGAGCGTGCTCAGCGGCGAACAGCTGCGCGACCTTGGCGCCGACAGCCCGGCCACCATCGGTCCGCGCTTGCCGAACGTTCACATCGACCAGGCCTTCTCGGGCCTGCGCGTGACCATCCGCGGCATCAGCAACAGCGACACCACCGACAAGGGCGACCCGTCGGCCGCCTTCATGCTCGACGGCGTCTACATTGCGCGCCCGGCCGGCCAGAGCGCCAACATCCTCGACGTCGACCGTATCGAAGTGCTGCGCGGCCCGCAAGGCACGCTGTACGGCCGCAACACCACGGCCGGCCTGGTCAACGTGATCTCGAACGCCCCGACCGACCGCCTCGAGGGCAACCTCGGCCTGGAGCTGGGCACCTACGGCAAGCGCAAGATCGACGGCGTCGTCAACGTTCCCGTGAACGACGCGCTGGCCCTGCGCGCGGCAGTCAGCACGATTCGCCAGGATCCTTTCTTGAAGAACGGCCAGGGCACCGGCCTGCGTCCCGGCATGGACCGCGACGAACGCGACGCGCGCCTGAGCGCCCGCCTCAGGTTCAACAGCGACGCCACGCTGGTGGTGCGCTACGACCACGGCGAGACCGAGGGCAATAACGACCGCTTCGTGCCGGACACGAACTTCTTCACGGGCGTCTCCAGCGGCAATCCGGTCTGGCGCGACGGCACCACCGACGCCCGCCTGACCAATGGTTTCCGCCCGCCGAACCTGGCGCCGGTACAAGGCTGGCACGATCGCCTGGCGCGCGGCCTGTCCGCCGACTTGAGCTGGAACCTGGGCCCGGCCACCCTGTATTACCTGGGTGCGCACCGCAAGCTCGACCAGGAAATCCGCCAGAACTACTACTACCGCGTGGCCCCGGCGATCGCGCTCGGCGTGATCAACAACTACGACGGCCACAACGCACAGGATTCGCACGAGCTGCGCCTTGCCACCAATGGCAGCGGCCCGCTCAGCGCCCAGGCCGGCCTGTACTACTTCAGCGAGGAATCCGACACCTCGTACGCCTTCCAGGGCCTGCAGCCGGTCGGCCTGCCGCCCTACTACGCCTTCCCGCTGGTGACCAGGGCCGAGAGCCGCGCGGTGTTCGGCCAGTTGACCTGGCGCGTATTGGACGGCCTGCGCCTGACGGCGGGCGCGCGCCGCACCGAGGACGACAAGGACCGCGTCGGCTCGACCGATTTCCGCCAGGGCCCGGTGTTCAATCCGGCCACCGACCGCCGCCAGCTGAATGCGGCCCAGCTGTCGACCGCGCGCACCACCTGGCGCCTGGGCGTCGACTACGACCTGGCGCCGGCCACCCTGGCATACGCCAGCCTGGCCACCGGCTACAAGGCCGGCGGCTTCAACGACGGCTGCATCGCCGGCAGCAGCGCGCTGGGCGTGTCGTGCCCGGCCGCCGTGGCGGTGACGGAGGCGGCGCTGTACTACCAGCCCGAAGAACTGCGCGCCTACGAGGCCGGCGTCAAGAGCCGCCTGCTGGGCGGGCGCCTGGCGGTGAACGCCGCCGCCTTCGTGTACGACTACACCAACCTGCAGCTGTCCGGCACCGCGATCGTCCAGGGCGCCCCGCGCATCCTGACCACCAATGCCGGCGTGGCCCGCTCGCGCGGCCTGGAACTGGACGGGGAACTGCGCGTCGGCGGCAATGGACGCCTCAGCTATGGGGCGACACTGCTCGACGCGCACTACGACACCTACAGCCCGCGCCCTGGCGTGTCCTGGGCCGGACGCAAGCTCGACCGCGCGCCGAGCCATGTCTACACCCTCGGCTACGAGCACCGCTTCGGTGTGTTCGGCGGCGAGCTGCGCGCCGGGATCTTCTCGCGCCGCAGCGATGGCTACGTGATCACCATCCCGAGCCAGCTGCTCGAGTACCGGATCCCGGCCCATACCACCAGCGACGCCACGCTGCGCTACCAGAGCGCCGGCGCCAGCTGGAGCCTGCTGGGCCGGGTGCGCAACCTGGAAAACGCGGTGCGGCCGGCGATCATCGACAGTTTCGGCATGACCACCCCGACCGCGCCGCGCACCGCGGACCTGCGGCTGGACCTGCGCTTTTAACCCTTGCCACTTGCCACGCCCGGAGGCCACATGAACCGCGATGCATCCCAGCTGCCGTCCCCGTCCATGCGCGCCGATCCGGCCGCCGACGACACCGTCGCCCGCATGCTGGCCGGCGCCGAAGGGCCGCACCAGCTGACCGAACGCATCGCCGCGATCAACCGCGAACTGGTGCGCTGGGACACAAACGGCGGCCTGGCCGCCTGGCAGGGCGAGCCCGACCTGGACCCACGTGCGGCCACCGCCTTGCGCGACTACCTGGCCGCCTGCCAGGCCCTGCCCGACTGGGCCGATCCGGCACGCATCGCGCGCGCGGAAGCGCTGTTCATGGACATGAGCATGCTGTCGTGCACCCTGCTGTTCTGCGCCAGCCTGCCCGAATGCTATGTGCTGCCCGACCTGTCGGCGGTGCTGCACGCGGCCGGCCAGCTCGAAGCCCACACCGACTACCGGGTGCGCTCGACGGCGGCGATGATCTTCCCGGTCATGCTCGCGGGCGGCTTGAGCACGCCCGCCGGCGCCGGCGTGGCCCAGACCCTCAAGGTACGCCTGATCCATGCCACCATCCGCCACCTGATCCTGCGCGGCTCGCCCGAGGACTCGCTGGGCGCCGGCCCTGTGCGCCCGCTGGCGGCGGCCGGCGGCGGCATCTATCACGTGCTGTACGCCCACGGCTGGGACACGGCGCGCAACGGCCTGCCCTGCAACCAGGAGGAATTGGCCTACACCCTGCTCACGTTCGGCTATGTGTTCCTGCGCGGCCTGCGCACGCTGGGGCTGGGACTGGCGCGCGAGGACGAGGAAGACTACCTGCATGCCTGGAACGTGGTGGGCCACGTGCTCGGCATCGAGCGCTCGCTGATGGCCGACACCTACGACGAGGCGCACGCCCGGTTCGAGGCGATGCAGGCGCGCGGGCGCGAGCTGGTGCGCACGCCCGATCCGCGTCCCAGCCTTGCGGCGGCCCTGTTGCGGGCGATGGAGAACGAGATCCCGCTGCGATTGCTGAAACCGTTCCCGACCCTGCTGACGCGCCTGCTGTGCGGGCGCGCCGCCAGCGCCGACCTGGGATTGCATTGGCGCGTGCCGCTGGTCTCGCGGCTGCTGTTCGGCGCCGGCCTGGCCCTGGTGCGCACGGTCGACGCCGTCGTGCGCCAGGTCGTGCCCGGATTCTCGATCAGCCGTATGCTGACCCGGGCCTTCGGCTACCGCCTGGTAACCCGTTTCCTGCTCGACCAGACCCGCCCGCTGCGCCTGCCGCCGGCGCTGTTGAACCAGGTCGGCGAAGCGGCCGGCGCCTGGCGCCACGACGCCAGGGCGCCGCGCTGGATGAACCGGATCGAGGCGCGCCTGGCCGGACGCACGGCGGCAGTCGCCCCCGCGCCCGAGCAATCGTCCGCCACTTGATTCCCATCGGCGCCATGGAGCAAAACATGGAGCGAGACATGGAGCGAGACACCGTGCCAAGCCACCCAGCCAGGCGCGCCCGCCGTCCCGGGTTCGCGCACGCCGCGTTGCCAGCGGAGCCGGCGGACCAAGGTAGCGAACCGTACTACCACTGTGCTCCGAGAATTGTTCCGTCGTAGCATCTAATGCTGTCTATGGCAGAGCCTTGATGCTAGACTGCAAACCACTTGCGGTCCCGGTGTCCTGGCGCGTGGGCAGCAGCAATCCGTATCGAACCGTCGGCCGGTCGCGGCCGGAACGCACACCGCACACGCCCAACAAGATGACGTCAACGCCACCCATTCTTTCGCGCCTCGCCCTCGGACTCTTCGGCCTGGCCCTGCTCGCGCTATTCCTGCGCGGCTGGAATTTCCAGACCCAGCTGATCGTCGTCAGTTCGGTGCTGATGTTCGCCGCCTGCCTGGCCAGCGCCGCCCACGTACTGGGCCTGCGCCAGGCCCTCCACCTGGCGCTGATCGCGCTGCCGGTCGGCTGGTTCGCCGAACAGATGGGCGCCTCGTACGGCTGGTTCTTCGGCAGCTACGACTACACCGACGTGCTCGGCCCGCGCCTGGGCCAGGTGCCGGTGGTGATCCCGCTGATGTGGTTCGCCCTGTCGTACACCGGCTACGTGCTGGCCAACCTGATCGTGTGGCAGACGCCCGCCGACGGCGCCACTTCGCTGCGCCGCAGCGCCGTGATGGCGTTCCTGGCGGCGCTGGTCGTCACCGCCTACGACCTCGGCGTCGATCCGTACATGGTGTACAAGCTCAAGGCCTGGATCATGGTCAAGCAGGACGGCTGGTGGTTCGGCGAGACCCTGCAGGGATTCGTCGGCTGGATGCTGGTCGCCTTCGTGATCGTGTTCGCGTTTCGCCTCACGCTGCGCCGGCCAGTCCCGGCGCCGCACCCCAGGCCGCGCACGCGCGACGTGCTGGTCCCGCTCGGCCTGTACGGCGCCCTGATGCTGTACGAGGCGACCCAGGGCGTGCCCGTGGAGACCCGCACCATCGCCCTGTTCGTGATGGGCATCCCGCTGTTCTGCGCCGCCTGCGGCCTGGCTCGCTGGCATGCGGAGAGCGCCGCATGACGTTGGCCGCGCTAGCCTTCCATGCCTTCCGGCGCTGCGAGCGGCGCCGCTGGCGCGCGGCGCGCGCCTGGCTCGCCCTGGCCTGCCTGATGCTGTGGGCGCTCGCGCCGGCGCATGCCGCCCCGCTGCAACTGGCGCGCGACGCCCAGATCGTCGAAGCCTGGCCGGCCGTCACCGTGCTGCACGATCCCGGCAGCCGCCTGGACGCCGCCGGCGCGCTGGCCGCCGGCAACCGCTTCGTGCGGCCCGATTCCGCCTACGCCAGCCTGGGCATGCTGCCCGGCACCACCTGGCTGCGGATCCCGGTTTTCGTGCCGCAGGACGCGACCAATGGCTGGGTGATGCAGGTCGATTACGCCCTGCTCGACGAGCTCGACGTGTTCATCGAGGGGCCCGGAGGCCTGCGCAAGATCGCCAGCCTGGGACGCATGCAGCAGGCATCCGGCGACAACCTCAAGGGCCGCGTGCCCGCCACCCTGCTGCGCCTGACGCCCGGGACCGGATACACGCTGCTGCTGCGCGTGACCTCGGTCGGCCCCAAGATCCTGCCGATCAGCTTCATGGAGCCCAATGCGGTCCTCGACGAAGCGCTCGGCGAGCAGCTCCTGCAAGGCCTGCTGCTGGGCCTGCGCATCACGCTGTTCCTGTACGCGATCGGCCAGTGGGTGACGCTGCGCGAGCACCTGTTCGGCAAATACGCCCTGCTGGCGGGCGGCGTGACCATCTACTCGGCGGCCTGGTTCGGCACCGCCGGCCAGTACCTGTGGCCGGGCAACCTGTGGCTGCTCGAGCATGGCGCCGGCCTGGCCTCGATCCTGGCGTCCTGCGGCGCGTACCTGTTCGTCGAGCAGGCCCTGGCGCGGCCAGGCCAGGACCGCCTGTTCAGCCGGGTAATGAAGACCTTCGCCGGCCTGTGCCTGGTGACGGCGGTCGGCTTCGGCGCAGGCCTGATCAGCCACCGCTACCTGGTCTTGATCGTCGGCACCCTCGGCATCATGCCGATGCTGCTGGGCCTGCCGGGCGCGTTCCGGCGCGCCCGCGCGGGCGACCTGGTCGGGACCTACCTGCTGATCGGCTGGGCGGTGGCCTTCGTATCCTCGCTGGTGACGGCCCAGATGATCAACGGCAAACTGCCGGCCAATTTCTGGACCATGCACGCGCTGGTGCTCGGCAGCACCTTCGACATGCTGATCTTCATGCGCATCCTGGGCCTGCGCACCAAGACCATGCAGTCGGCCATGCTGCGCGCCGAGGCCAGCACCCGCATGAAGTCCGAATTCCTGGCCAAGATGAGCCACGAGATCCGCACACCGATGAACGCCATCATCGGCATGAGCCGCCTGGCCCTGATGAGCGAGCCGGCGCCCAGCCTGCGCAACTACCTGGGCAAGATCCTGGGCGCGAGCGAGCACCTGATGGGCATCATCAACGACATCCTCGACCTGTCGCGCATCGAAGCCGGCAAGATGCACCTCGAAGAGGTCCCGTTCGACCTCGACGAGATGCTCGAACACCTGTCGAGCCTGATGGGGGTGAAGACCGAGGCCAAGGGCATCGAGCTGATCTTCCGCATCGGTCCCGGCGTGCCGCAGCGCCTGGTGGGCGATCCGCTGCGCCTGGGGCAGATCCTGATCAACCTGACCGGCAACGCCGTCAAGTTCACAGAGCGCGGCGAGATCGTGGTGGCGGTCGAGGCGGAGCAAGCCGATCACGACCGCATCACGCTCGCCTTCTCGGTGAGCGACACCGGCATCGGCATGACCCAGGCCCAGATCGGACGCCTGTTCCAGTCCTTCAGCCAGGCCGACAACTCGACGACCCGCAAGTACGGCGGCACCGGCCTGGGGCTGTCGATCTCGCGCCAGCTGGTCGAACTGATGGGCGGCGAGATCGCCGTGCGCAGTACCCCGCACCAGGGCAGCTGTTTCACGTTCAGCGTCCCGCTCGGCGTGGCCGACGGCCAGGCGGCCGCCAGCGCCGTACGCAAGGCCTTGCTGCTCGATGTGCGGGCGCTAGTGGTCGACGACAGCCCGGCCGCGCGCGCCGCGCTGACCGAGATGCTCGAGACGCTCGGCGTGCGCGCCGACAGCGCCGCGTCGGGCGAGGAATGCCTGGCGCTGCTGGCGCGCGCCGACGCCAGCGGCGCGCCCTACCAGATCGTGCTGATGGATTACCTGATGCCCGGCCTGGACGGCATGGCGACGATCCGCCGCATCCGCCAGGGCGACAGTCCTCCGCCCGCGATCCTGATGATCTCGGCCTGCACCCGCGAGACCGTGATGGAAGAAGAAGGCGAATTGCCGGTCGACGCCTTCCTGCACAAGCCGGTCGGACCGGCGCTCCTCTACCACAGCCTGCTGCAGGTCCTGCACCCGCAGCTGGGCCAAGCCCAAACGATGGAAAAATACCTGCCGGCGCTGGCCGACCTGCCGCGCCTGGACGGCGCCCGCATCCTGCTCGCCGAGGACAACGCCAACAACCGCGAGGTGGCGCTCGACTTCATGGCCGCTGCCCGCATGCAGGTCGACGTGGCCTTCAATGGCGTGGAAGCGGTGCGCATGGCGCGCGAGGGCGACTACGATCTGGTGCTGATGGATATCCAGATGCCCGAGATGGACGGTCTCAGCGCGACCCGCGTCATCCGCCAGGACCCGCGCCTGGCCGAGCTGCCGGTGGTGGCCATGACGGCGCACGCCCTGGCCAGCGACCGCGCGCTGTCGCGCCTGGCCGGCATGAACGACCATGTCACCAAGCCGATCGATCCCGACCTGCTGTTCTGCACGCTGCTCAAGTGGATCGATCCGGCACGCCTCGAGGGCCGGGCGCTGCCGCCGCTGGCGCGCGCGCCGGCGCCGGCGCCGGCGGGGTCGAACGCCATGCTGCCGGCGGTGCCCGGGATCGACTGGCGCATGGCGCTCGAAGGGGTGGACGGCCAGCGCGGCCGGTTGGAGAAACGCGCCGGCAGCTTCGTGCGCGAATACGCCTCGGCCCCGCGCATCCTGCGCGACGCCCTGGGCAGCGGCGACCATGCGCGCCTGCAGTCGCTGGCCCACAACCTCAAGTCGAGCGCGGCCTACGTCGGCGCCTTCGACCTGGCCGCCGCCGCCGCCCGCCTCGAGCAGGAATTGCGCGCCGGTCACCTCGAGCAGGTCGGGGTCCAGGTCTCGACACTGGTATCGGCCGCCGAAGGGGCGCTGGCCGGCCTGGCCCAACTGGCGGCCGCGGCCCTGCCCAAGCCGCCCGATCCGCAGGCGCTGGCCGAGGTGCTGGCGCGCCTGGACGGCTATCTGCGCAGCGACGACGCGCGCGCCGAGGACCTGCTGGCGCAGCTCGAACTATTGCTGGGCGCCGGCCCGCACGAGGACGCGCTCGATGCCGTGCGGCGCGCCGTGACCGAGATCGAGTATGCTGCGGCGCTGGCGCCGCTATCCGTGCTGGCCGCGCGACTCGACCTCAGCCTCAGCCTCGAAAGTAGCCGATGAATATAGTGGAGACGCAAAAAGTCCTGGTGGCCGACGACGACGCCATCAACCGCGAAGTGCTGGGCGACCTGCTCAAGCCCGAGTACACGGTGCTGCTGGCGCGCAATGGCGAGCAGACCCTGGAACGGGCCCAGCGCCACCTGCCCGACCTGATCCTGCTCGACGTGATGATGCCCGACATGGACGGCTACGAGGTCTTGCGGCGCCTGCGCGCCGACCCGCAGACCGCGCACATCGCGGTGATCTTCATCTCGGGCCTGGACCGGCCCGAGGACGAGGCCAACGGCCTCAAGATGGGCGCCTCCGACTACATCGTCAAGCCATTCAACCCGACCGTCGTGATGGCGCGCGTGGCGCTGCACCTGCAAGTGGTGCGCCAGCAGCGCATGCTCGAGCGCCTGGCGCACATCGACGGCCTGACCGAGCTGGCCAACCGGCGCCGCTTCGACGCAGTCTACGAGCGCGAATGGGCGCGCGCGCGCCGTGCGCGCCGTCCGCTGTCGCTGGCGCTGCTCGATATCGATGCCTTCAAGCAGTACAACGACCGCTACGGCCATCCGGCCGGCGACCGCGCGCTGCGCTCGGTGGCGCGCGTCGCCGGCGCCGCCATGCGCCGCCCGAGCGACCTGGCGGCGCGCTACGGCGGCGAGGAATTGCTGCTGCTGATGCCCGAAACCGATGCGCTCGAAGGGCAGCGGGTGGCCGACGCCGTACGCGACGCGGTGGCGACCCTGGAAATCAACCATGAAGCCTCGAGCGTGGCGCGCGTGCTCACCGTCAGCATCGGCGGCGCGACCTACGATCCCGACAGCGGGGAACAGCAGTCGGAACTGTTCGAGGCGGCCGACGCGCTGCTGTACCGCGCCAAGCAGGCCGGCCGCAACCGGGTCTGCTGGCGCGGCCAGGCGTAAAAATGGTTACGCCTTGGCGCGTTTCTTGAAAGTCGCCACGCGGTACAGGTACCAGCCCACCAGGCCGATCAGGATCGCCTTCGAGACCGGATCGACGTACTCCGCCACGCGCTCGTACTGGCTCTCGAGCAGGTAGCCGGCGCCCGTCAGGACCCCGGTCCAGACCAGCGAGCCGACCGTCGAATACAGCAGGAACTGCCCCATCGGCATCTTGGCCAGCCCGGCCGGCACCGAGATCAGCGTGCGAATGGCGGGGATCAGGCGACCCAGCAGCACGACCTTGCGGCCGTGCTTTTCGAACGATTCCATGGCGTGCTCGATATCGCCGTGGGTCACCGTCATCCAGCGCGCATGCTTGTCGGCAAAGGCTTCCAGGCGCTCCTTGCCATACACCTTGCCGGCGTAATACCAGGGCAAGGCCCCGGCCACCGACCCGGCGGTGCCGGCCACCAGCACGCCTATCACGTTCAGGTCGCCGCGCGCGGCGACGAAGCCGGCGAAGGGCATGATCAGCTCGGACGGGATCGGCGGGAAGATGTTCTCCAGCGCCATCAGCGCGAACACGGCCAGGTAGCCGCCGCTCTGCATGAATTCGGTAATGAAGTCGAACACGGAACACTCCGTCTGGTTAGCCAACCTCCACCGTATCGAGTTCCAGGGCCGCGCTCCGTTCGTTCACGCACGCTTGCTCCTTAGCGTCCTCAATCAGAGATTCGTTGAATAAATGCGGCGAGCGTCGCCCTGATACTGCGTCGCAAATGCGCGCAAGGCCCCGGCCTCGCTGTGCTTTGCTCCTTGTTTCAGGCCGACTTCGCCACATTTATTATTCAACGAACTTGCAATTCAGGACACTAGCGCAACGTGTATTGCGGCAACGCCAGGCATGGGGCGACACGCCGATCACCTCGTGGAAGGTGCGGGTGAAATGCGACTGGTCGCAAAAGCCATGCGCATGGGCGATCGTCGTCAGCGGCGTGCTCGAGGTGACCATCGCCTCGCAAGCCGCGGCCAGCCGGCGCCGGATCACGTAGACCCGCGGCGGCACTCCGACGCTATGCTTGAAGGCGCGCGTGAAATGGCTGACGCTCAGGCCCAGGGTCGCGGCCAGGCTGGCGGTGCGCAGGGTCGCGCCCAGGTTGGCGTCGATGTAATCGGTGACGCGCCGCACCTGCCAGCGCGGCAGGCCGCCGTGGATTGCCTCGGGCGGCATGTGCTCCGGCGACGGAATGGGCGGCAGTGAAAGCGCGGTGTGCATGGGCCTCTCCAGGATAAGCGTTCTAGGAACGTTGCAGAGACCATGTTGCAGTGCGGCAGAGATTGTGAAAAGACAAGATAGGGGCGCTGGCCCACCCCACGAAAGTGGGGGGTGGCGCCTGCCTGTGACGATCGGCTGCGGCGTGCGCGAGCGAGCCTGCCCTGTCGGTTCGCGCCCCGCTCCGGTATCATGTCGGGATGAATCAGCATTCCTTACCCCCGTCCTCCACCTCCCCCTTCATCATTGGCGTCGCCGGCGGCAGCGGCAGTGGCAAGTCGACCGTATCGCAACAGGTCCTGTCGTCGTTCGGCGGCGACATGGTCTCGGTGGTGATGCAGGACGATTACTACCGCGACCAGTCCGACCTCAGCCCCGAGGTACGCCGCCAGCAGAACTACGACCACCCGGACGCCTTCGACTGGCCGCTGCTGGTGCAGCACGTGCAATCCCTGCGAAGCGGCAACACGATCGCGATGCCGGTGTACGACTTCACGATAGACAACCGCTCCGACCGGACCATCGCCGTCAAGCCGGCCCCGGTGATCGTGATCGAAGGCCTGTTCGCGCTCTACGACGCCGAACTGCGCGCGCAGATGTCGCTCAAGATCTTCGTCGACACGGCTTCCGACGTGCGCTTCATCCGCCGCATGCAGCGGGATATCCAGGAGCGCGGCCGCTCAGTCGAGAGCATCGTGGGCCAGTACCTGGAGACGGTGCGCCCGATGCACAAGCAGTTCATCGAGCCGACCAAGCGCCACGCCGACGTCATCCTGCCCCACGGCGCGAACAACCCGGCGGTCGATGTCATCACGACCAAGGTCGCCAGCGTGATCGGACAGCGCAACCCGTCCTGATCGCCGCGCAGCCGGGCGGCGCCATCGGCGATGGCTAGGCTTCGCTAGATCTCCAGGAAGCCGCGCTCGATCCCGATGGTGACCGCATGCGTGCGGTTATTCGCGCCGAGCTTTTCCATGATGCTGCGCAGATGGCCCTTGACCGTGTCTTCCGACAGGTTCAGCAAGGCGCCGATCTGCTTGTTGGCGTTGCCGCGCGCGATCAGCTCGAGCACCTGCAGCTCGCGCACGGTCAGGGTCTCCTGGCCCAGGTGGCGCGCCAGCTCGCCGGCAATCTCGGAGGGAATGTAGCGGTGGCCGGCGGCCAGCACGCGGATCGCGTCGGTCAGCTCCTTGCGCAGCGAGCTTTTCAGCAGATAGCCCTGGGCGCCGCCCTTGATCGCCTGCATCGCGCGCGCGTCGCCGCGGAAGGTGGTCAGAATGGCCAGGCAGGCCTGGGGGAATTCGGCGCGGATCGCCGCGATCGCGTCCATGCCGTTCAGGTGCGGCATCTGCAGGTCGACCAGCGTCACGTCGGGGCGCAGCTGGCGGTATAGCGCAATCGCCTCGTTGCCGTCGGCCGCCTCGCCCACCACCTGCATATCGGGCTGGCCGCCGATCACGGCGGCGATCCCCTCGCGCATCAAGGGATGGTCGTCGGCGATCAACACATTGATCATGCGGGGTTGACTGTTCACGGTGCTCCTCTATTGTTCTTGCTGCCGGCGCCACGCATGATGCCAGCGCCCTGCCGCCGCGTCCAGTCAGGCGCGCCGCGCTGGATCGTCCTCCTGCCTGCCCTGTCCGCGCCCAGGCGCCAGCCACAAGGCCGCCAGCAGCACATGGATCACGGCCCCCAGCGGCGCGTACCACAGCGACAGAGCGATCGCCAGCGCATACAGCGCCACCGACAGCCGGTTCTTGGCGTTCTGCCAGGTGTGCGCACGGTCGACCCCTGCCGTCCGCCCCAGCCGCCACGACAGCAGCATGAACGAGACCGAGCACATCAGCAGCACCACGCCGTACAGCGCGACCGGCGCCGGCGCCATCGGGTGTTCGCCGGCCCAGGCCGTGACGAACGGGATCAGCGACATCCAGAACAGCAGGTGCAGATTGGCCCACTGCGCCGCCCAGTCGACCCGTTCCACGCGCTCGAACAGCGCGTGGTGGTTGACCCAGTAGATGCCGACATACACGAAGCTCAGCGCGTAGCGCAGCCAGCCCGGCGCCACCGCCAGCACATCGTGCAGCGCGGTGCCGTGCGGGGGCTTGAGCTCCAGCACCATGATCGTGAGGATGATCGCGATCACGCCGTCGCTGAAGGCCTCGAGCCGGGTCTTCTTCATGCGCCACCGAGCGCCGGGCGCACCAGGTACAGGCACAGCAGCGCCACCGGCACGAGCAAGGCAATGAAGCCGAGCGCCAGGAAAAGGAAGGCGGCGCCGGCGCAGCCGATGGCAAAACCCAGCACCGGCCAGAAGAACTTGCTGCAGCGCGCACCGGTGGCCGCATCGCCCGCGCCGCGCAACTGGTCGACGCCGTCGATCACCAGCTGCGTGACGTTCCCGGTCATCATCGAGGTCGGCGCCAGGTGCGCCAGCAGCAGCTTGCTGGCGGCGCTGTGGGCGCCCATCGCAACCGTGCCCAGCAGGCCGGCGACCAGCGCCAGCAGCGACATGTCGCGCGGCACCGGCTCGGCCAGCATCCCGCACACCATGAAGCCGACCAGGAACACCAGTTGCAGCAGGTAGGACGGACGGTGGGCATCGACGCCGCGCCGCTCGCAGCGCGCTACCAGCAGCCGCGCCATGGCCACGCCGATGATGAAGGCCGGGAAGGCCAGGATCTTCAGCAGCGACGGGATGTTCGCCGGGTCGGCCAGCGAGGCGCCGAGCAGGACGAAGTTGCCGGTCACGTGGGCCGTGAACAGGCCGAACAGCGCGATGAAGCCCAGCGTGTCGACATAGCCGCCCAGGAAGCCCATATTGAAGCCCTGCAGCCGTGACGGCGCAGGCGGCATTGGAGAAGTCGCCATCGTCAGAACGCGAAGCAGCTGCAGCCCAGCGCTCCCCAGAAGCCGCTGAAGTCCGACACCGGCATGCTGGAACGGCGCGCCGCGTCGTGGCCGTGCGCGTGCACGCCGCAGGGGCCGCTGCACTGGTGCGGCAGCGCTTGCTGCAGGGTTGGCTGCAGCGCTTGCGGCGCGGCCTTGCGCCAGTGGCCGGGCACCTTGCGCACCGGCGACCAGTCGGGCAGCACCGGGATCGGCGGCGGGCCGAGATCGGTGAACTCGGCGGCGCCGTAGACGATGCGCCCGCCCACCACGGTCAGCACCGATTCGATCGATTTGATTTCTTCGGCGTCGACGCTGAAGAAATCCTTCGACAGCACCGCCAGGTCGGCCAGCATGCCCTCGCGGATACGGCCCTTGCGATCCTGCTCGTTCGAGAACCAGGCGCTGCCGGCGCTCCACAGTTCCAGTGCGACCTGGCGCGGCAGGTGGCCGGCGCTGCCGTACAGCGCCAGCCCACCCACGGTGCGGCCGGTGACCAGCCAGTACAGCGCGGTCCACGGGTTGTAGCTGGCCACGCGGGTGGCGTCGGTGCCGGCGCCGACCGGCACGCCGCTCGCCAGCATCTGCTTGACCGGCGGCGTCGCGCGCGCCGCATCGGCCCCATAGCGCTCGACGAAGTACTCGCCCTGGAAAGCCATCCGGTGCTGGATCGCGATCCCGCCGCCGAGCGCCGCGACGCGCTCGATATTGCGCTGGGTGATCGTCTCGCAATGGTCGAACAGCCAGTGCAGGCCATTGAACGGCACCTCGCGGTTAACCTTCTCGAACACGTCGAGCATGCGCGAGATCGATTCGTCGTAGGTCGCGTGCAGGCGGAACGGCCAGCGCTGCTCGACCAGGTGGCGCACCACTTTCTCGAGCTCGCCCTCCATGCCGGGGTCGAGATCGGGACGCGGCTCGAGGAAATCCTCGAAGTCGGCGGCCGAGAACACCAGCATCTCGCCGGCGCCGTTGTGGCGGTAGTAGTCGCTGCCCTGCCCCGGCGTCACCATCCCCGTCCAGCGCTGGAAGTCTTCCAGTTCCTGGCCCTTGTTCTGGGTGAACAGGTTGTAGGCGATGCGGATGGTCAGCTGGTTCGCCTTGTCCAGTTCCTCGATGACGGCGTAGTCCTCGGGATAGTTCTGGAAGCCGCCGCCGGCGTCGATCGCGCTGGTCAGGCCCAGGCGATTGAGTTCGCGCATGAACTGGCGGGTCGAATTCACCTGCAGGTCGTACGGCAGCTTCGGGCCGCGCGCCAGCGTGGCGTACAGGATCATCGCATTCGGGCGCGCGATCAGCATGCCGGTCGGGTTGCCGGCGCCGTCGCGCACGATCTCGCCGCCCGGCGGGTTCGGGGTGTCTTTGGTGTAGCCGACGGCGCGCAGGGCCGCGCGGTTGAGCAGCGCGCGGTCGTACAGGTGCAGGATGAATACCGGGGTATCGGGCGCGGCGGCGTTGATCTCGTCGAGCGTCGGCAGGCGGCGCTCGGCGAACTGGAATTCGTTCCAGCCGCCCACCACGCGCACCCATTGCGGGTTGGGCGTGCGCTGCGCCTGCTCCTTGAGCATGCGCAGCGCATCGGCCAGCGAGGGCACGCCTTCCCAGCGCAGCTCGAGGTTGTAGTTGAGCCCGCCGCGGATGAGGTGCAGGTGCGAGTCGTTCAGGCCGGGAATCGCGGTGCGCCCGTTGAGGTCGATCACCTGGGTCTCGGGCGTGCGGTGGCGCATCACGTCGTCGGTGTCGCCCACGGCCAGGAAGCGGCCGTCGCGGATCGCGACCGCGCTCGCCTGCGGCTGTTCGCGGTCGATGGTCGCGAAGCAGCCGTTGATGAGGATGAGCGTGGGGCTGGCGCCGCCAGCCTGCGGGATGGGGTTCATACGGGTGCTCCAGGTAGCGCCGGGCGGCAGCGGCCCGGCCGGGTTTGCGGCAGCCGGCGCACGCTGGAGGGCGCGCGCCGGCAAGACTGGCAGGCGGCTCAGCGCGCCGGGACCGGGGCCAGCACTTCGTGCGTGCCCGCCGCGCGTGCCGGGGCCTTGTGCACCATCGTGTAGGCATAGTCGACGCCCATGCCGTAGGCGCCCGAATGCTCGGTGACGATCTTCATGACGTCGTTATAGGTGTCGCGGTGGGCCCAGTCGCGCTGCCATTCGAGCAGCACCTGCTGCCAGGTCACCGGCACCACGCCGGCCTGCACCATGCGCAGCATCGCCATGTCGTGCGCTTCCTTGGTCGTGCCGCCCGAGGCGTCCGACACCATGTAGATCTCGTAGTCGCCTTCGAGCATCGCGCACAGGGCGAAGGTGGTGTTGCAGACCTCGGTCCAGAGGCCGGCCACGACCACCTTCTTGCGGCCGTTGGCCTTGAGCGCGTCGCGCACCTTCTGGTCGTCCCACGAGTTCATCGAGGTGCGCTCGAGGATCTGGTGGCCAGGGAAGACGTCGAGCAGCTCGGGGTAGGTATTGCCCGAGAACGACTGGGTTTCCACGGTGGTGATCGTGGTCGGGATATTGAATACCTTGGCGGCCTTGGCCAGCCCGACCACATTGTTCTTCAGCGCCTGGCGGTCGATCGACTGCACGCCGAACGCCATTTGCGGCTGGTGGTCGATGATGATCAGTTGCGCGTTCTGCGGGGTCAGGACTTCGAGTTTTGGATTGGACATCATGTTCTCCTTGGGTGGTAATGGTTGGCGCAAGCCTGGTGTCCTGAATTGGAAGTTGGTTGAACAATCAATGTGGCGAAGTCGGCCTGAAACAAGGAGCAAAGCACAGCGAGGCCGGGGCCTCGCGCGCATTTGCGACGCAGTATCAGGGCGACGCTCGCCGCATTTATTCAACGAATCTCTGATTCAGGACACTAGCCCTGGTGGGGGCCGGCGTCGTCGCTTGGTGCGGCCGGCTTGGCCGCAACGCCGGTGATCTTCGGCGTGCATTCGCTGGCGAACCAGGCGCCGGTCAGCGGCGCGCCGTCGACCAGGCGCTTGGCGACCGGAACAATCTGTTCGCCGACCAGCATGCCGAGCAGCCCGATCAGGGCAATGGCTGGCGGCGCCGGCGAGCGCACATTGATCAGGCCGTACAGCAGGCCGGCCAGGATGCCGGCGCCGAGTGAAATCAGGTACATCGTCATTCTCCTTGCGAGAGACGCCGCAGCCGGCATCGGAACCTGCCAAGTATCGCCAGGCGCGCCGCCGGCCGATAGAATCAGATTGCTATTTTCGTGGCCCCGGGTCTGGCACACGGCCATCCATTGCGGCTACCATGGCGCTACCCTCCAGTACAGGAACTGCAATTGCTCAAGCTCAGCCTCGACGCCCTCCAGATCATCGAAACCATCGCCCGCCGCGGTTCCTTCGCCGGCGCCGCCAAGGAGCTGTTCCGCGTGCCCTCGACGATTTCGTACACCGTGTCCAAGCTCGAGGACGATCTCGGGGTACGGCTGTTCGACCGCTTCGGCCCCAAGGTCACGCTCACCGCGGCCGGCCGGGAACTGCTCAAGGAAGGCCGTTACCTGCTGCGCGCCGCCGGCGACCTCGAGTCGCGGGTGCGCCGGGTGGCCTCGGGCTGGGAGACCGAGATTGCGCTGGGCATGGACTCGATCCTGTCGGCCGGCGCCCTGCAAGCCGATATCGAAGCCTTCTATGCGGTGGCCGACCAGTGCCGCCTGCGCATCGTGCGCGAGTCGCTCTCGGGCACCTGGGACGCCCTGCTCGAGCGCCGCGTCGACCTGTTGATCGGCGCCGCCGGCGAAGGGCCGTCGGGCGGCGGCTATACCGCCGAACCGATCGGCGCGAGCAGCTTTGCCTTCACCGTCGCCCCGCACCATCCGCTGGCCAGGCTCGACCACCCGCTCGACAAGACCGATCTGCTGCCGTACCGGGCGATCTCGGTGTCGGACTCGACCCGGGTGCTGGGCAGCCGCACCGTCGGCCTGCTGTTCGGGCAAGAGACGCTGGCGGTGCCGGATATGCGCACCAAGTACGAATTCCAGGTGCGAGGGCTCGGCTTCGGCTTCCTGCCCGAGGCATGGGCGCGACCGGCCATCGACCGTGGGTTGCTGGTCGAAAAACAGGTGGTGGAGCCCAAGGCCGACGAAACCTTCTACCTGGCCTGGCGCAGCGGCGAGGACGGCGCCGCGCTCAAGTGGTGGATCGACAGGATGCGGACAAGTTCACCCTTTGCGCGCATGCTGCTCGATCCCTGCGCGTTCGGGGTTTAAGCGCCCGCCTCGGTCTGGATGCGGATGGCGCCCGACAGGGTCTTGTGGACCGGGCACTGGTTGGCGATGTCGAGCAGGCGGGCCCGCTCCGCGTCGCTCAGCTGGCCGACAAAGGTGAGGTGTCGGCGCAGGACATAGGCGCCGTCCTGCTGGCCATGGTCGATGGCGACCCGCACGTCGTCCAGCGCCATGCCCTTGCGCCGGGCATACAGCGTCACCGTCAGCGCGGTGCAGGCGGCCAGCGAAGCGGCCAGGAGATCGTGCGGTTCGGGACCGCTGTCCTCGCCGCCGATGGCTGCCGGGACGTCGGTGAGTAACTGGTGCCTGCCGATATCGAGCCGGTATTGCAGCTTGCCGCTGCCGCGGGTGGCCGTGACTTGCATGGTGTTCTCCTCGTTGTCGTTGTCGTCGTGCGTTTGGGTAGGGCGTTCTTGTCGTGCTTTCTTGTCGTGCTTTTTTATGGTCCGTTCTTGCAGTGCGTTCTCGTCCGGCGCTCGGTTCTAACCGCGCCGCCCGGCGAAGGGCGGCGACGGGTCATTATTGCGGCAGGTCGAACAGCAGCACTTCGGCGCCGCTCGCCTGGCCAATGCTGACCGTGTCCTCGGCCGTGACCTTGAGGGCGTCGCCGCCATCGAGCGCCACGCCGTTGACCGTCACCTGGCCACGAATCACGTGCACATACGCCTGGCGCCCGGCGCCCAGGGTGTGGCTCACCGCATCCTGGCCATCGAGGATGGCGGCGTAGATCGCAGCATCCTGGCGCATCGAGACCGATCCTTCGCGGCCGTCGTTCGATGCAATCAGGCGCAGCCGGCCGGTTTTCGAAGCCGCGTCGAAATGCTTCTCCTCGTAGCCAGGTTCGCCGCCGATCACGTTCGGCTCGATCCAGATCTGCAGGAAGTGCACACCCTCGTTGTTCGAATGATTTTTCTCGCTGTGCACCACCCCGCTGCCGGCGCTCATGCGCTGCACGTCGCCGTAGCGCAGCACCGAACCATTGCCCATGCTGTCCTTGTGTTCCAGTGCGCCTTCGAGCACGTAGGAGATGATCTCCATATTGCGGTGGCCGTGGGAATCGAAACCGCGGCCCGGCTGCACATGGTCTTCGTTGATGACGCGCAGTGGACCGAAACCCATGTGTTTCGGATCGTGGTAGTGGCCGAAGGAGAAGGTGTGCTTCGAGTTCAGCCAGCCGAAGCTTGCGCCGCCGCGTTCATTGCTTTTACGTACGTTCAACATGATGTGCTCCTTTCGAGGGTTTGGGATCATCGAACCGCTCGATTCTCGCCGGCCAGTAGCGTCGGCGCTGAATCCTGCGTGTCGTTCGATGCGATGGAGTCATTATGCGCGTCCCGCTCCAGCATGAAAAACGGATAATTTCCTGGCCTATCATCGAAAGTATCGATGATGGTGTTCGGGCGCAAAAAAGGCGCCGGCCTCACGGCGGCGCCTTCGACTGCCGCAAAGCGGCGATCAGAACTTCAGGCTGGCGCGCGCGTAGTAATAGCCGCCATTGATGCCGAACGGCGAAAATGCCGGATAGATCGTCACCGCGCCGTTATCCAGGTTTGCGCGCTGCTCGGCCAGCACCGCCGGATTGACCTGGTCCGGATATTCGTTGAACAGGTTGTTGGCGCCAAGCGACAGGGTCCAGGCCTTGTTGAACTGGTAGCTCACCTCGAGATCGGTCAGAAGCTTTTCCTTGATCTTGTTCTCGTAGTACACCGCGCCGTCGGTCGAGAACTGTTCGGACGATTTGCCGAAGTAGTTTTCGCGCAGGTTGACCGTCCAGGCGCCCATCTTCCACAGCGCGCCCAGGTTCACCCGCACCCGTGGCGAGGCCGTCTCCAGGTGCGAGATCGCGGTAGCGTCCAGCAGGGTCTGCGGCTGCAGCTCGACCGGCGCCTGGTTGATCTTGATGACCTCCACCCGGTTGTAATTGGCGGCGGCGGACCAGTCGACCCGGCCATTCGCGCCGTAGTTGCTGGACAGGGTCGCCACCGCCTCCAGGCCGCGGCTGCGCGTGTTCACGGCGTTCGAGAAAATATTGATCCCGGTTTGCACCACGGTGGGATCGAGCACGTTGCCGTTGGCCAGGATGGCCGCCGTCACCGCCGGCGAATTGACGGCGCCGCCGGAACCGTACAGCGAGCCGCTGCCGACGATGCGGTCGCGGATCGTGATCTGGTAGGCGTCGAGCGTGATCGCCGAATTGGCGCTCGGGGTGAACACCATGCCGGCGCTGATATTGGTCGAGGCTTCCGGCTTGAGGCCGTCGATCCCGACCAGGCGCGCGCCCGGCGAATTCGGCGCCAGCTGCACGAAGGCGCTGCGCGGCGAGACGTTGGTGGCCGAATAGTAGGATTCGGCCAGCGTCGGCGCCCGGAAGCCGTTGCTGTAGGTGGCGCGCACGGCGACCGCCGGCGAGAAATCGTAGCGGCTGGTCAGCTTGCCGACCTTGGCGTTGCCGAAGTCGCTGAAGTCCTCGAAGCGGCCGGCGATATCGACGGTCCAGCCCTTCACCGGCTGGGCCGCCAGGTTGACGTACACCGCCTTGTTGTCGCGGCTGTGACTGCCGGCGTCGGTCAGCGAGAAGCCCGGATACGACTGCGAGCCCTCCTTGTAGCGCGACGCCGCGTCGCCCGCCACGATGGCATAGGTGTCGCGCCGGTGCTCCAGGCCCAGCGCCAGCGTCAGCGGGGTGGCCCAGCCCACCTCGAACTCGCGGCTCAGGTCGAGGTTGTTCGCCCACTGGCTGGCGCGGAATTCGCCGGCCTCGAATTCGAGCGGGGTCGCGCCGGTGTCGGTGTAGAGCGAAATATTGGCCGAGTTGGCCACGCCCAGCTTGGCCACGTCCTTGCCGTAGGTGCTAGACAGATCCCAGCGCCAGTTGCCGAGCACCGTGCCCTTGATGCCGAGCGTGAACGCGTAGTCTTCCTCGTCGAAGGTTTCCTGCGGGCTGAAGCCGAACGGGTAGATCTGCGGCAGGCGGTTGGGCATCCGGTAGTTCTCGAAGGCCCGCGCCTCCTTCTTGCCATAGGTGGCGAAGCTGTACAGGTGGGTGTCGGGCGTCAGGTCGGCGCCGAAATTGGCGGCGAAGATGTGCTGGCGGTACTGGGCGTCGCCCTGGATCTTGTTCAGGTACGGGTAACCGGGCGCGTCGACCAGCGTCGGCATCTGGGCCATCGTCGCCGGATCGACCACGCGCGGGTCGATGCCGCCGCGCTCCGAGAAGCCGTGGTACTTGGTTTCCACGCTCAGGTTGAGGAAGGCGTCGGTGAACGGCGACAGGCCGATATTGGCCATGCCGTCGCCGGTGTGGCCGCCGCCGTCCATGTAGGCGCCGCCATTCACGTTGGCGCTGCCGCCGCTGGCGCTCGACTTGAGGATGATGTTGATCACGCCCGCGATCGCATCGGTGCCGTACTGGGCGGCGGCGCCGTCCTGCAAGACTTCGATACGGTCGATCGCCGCCACCGGGATGTAGTTCAGGTCGGCCGCGGCGCCGCCTTGGTAGGGTCCGCCCAGCACGGCCAGGTTGGCGGTGCCGTGGCGCCGCTTGCCGTTGACCAGCACCAGCGTGTTGTTCGGGCTCAGGCCGCGCAGGCGCGCCGACAGCGTCATGTTCGCCATATCGCTGCCGAAGGCCTGGGCGTTGAGCGACGGCAGGTTCTGGGCCAGGGCCTGGATCAGGTCGGGCTGGCCGGTGCGGCCGAGCGAGGCGGCGTCGAGCACCTGGATCGGCGAGGCGCTGTTCTCGACCGTGAGGCCAGCGGCGCGGGTGCCGGTGACGATCACGACGCTGTTGTTGGTGACGCCTGGCGCTGCCGGGTCGACAGCGGCGGGCGCCGCTTCGGCAGCGTTGTCGGCCGCCTTGTCGGCGCCATGGGCGGTGGCGAATCCACTTGCGAGCAGACCGGCGACGCCGGTGCGCAGTAAGGCCTTGTACATGGTTTTCCCTCGGGTTCTGAAGTGTTATTGGAGTACGATGCCGATCACTTTTTTGCAGCTACTACTTCGATTTCCACCAGCCAGCCCGGATTCGACAGGGCCGCGACCTGCATCACCGCGCGCGCCGGCAGGTTCGGCTGGGCGCCGCCGAAGAACTGGGTGTAGCCGGCCATGAAGCCGCTGACGTCGGCGCGCCCTCCCCGTGCCGGGTCGCCCACCAGGAACACCTGCATCTTGACCACGTCGCCCATGGTCAAGCCCATGCCCTGCAGGATCTCCTTGATCTTCAGGAGCACGCCGGTGGTCTGCGCCCTGGTGTCGCCGAACGCGGCAAGCGTATTGGGATCGGCCGCCTTGTCCCTCACCGGCGGCACCTGGCCGCTGATGAAGTGGATCGTGGCGCCGGGCGGAATCGACACCGCCTGCGCGATCGGGAAATCCGAGTTGGGGAGCTTGTGGCGCACGATCTCCTGGGCGTTGGCGACGGCAGGCACGGACAACAGCAACGACATGGCAAGGCTGGAAGCGGCAAGTTTCATGCGTGGTCTTTCGTGGGTTGGGAAAGTGGTCGACGTGGTCGGTCAATGCTTGTTGCCGAAGCGGCTGCGGCTGGCCGGCGCGACCTGCAGGTCGCTGCGGCGCGCCTCGATCTCGGCGCTGGTAATCGGCGGCGCGCGGTTGCCCCAGCTGCTGCGCGCATAGCTGGCGACCAGCGCGATCTCGGCGTCGTCCAGGCTGCCGCTGAAGTCGGGCATGCCGCCACGTCCCTTGAGCAGCACCTCGGCCAGCTCGGCCGGCGCGCCGGTTACGACGCCGCTGCCGGCCAGCGCCGGGAAGGCGCCGGGAATGCCTTTGCCGTCGGCCCGATGGCAGGCGGCGCAGTTCTTCGCGAACAGCGTCGGGCCGTCTTCGAGCGGCGCCGCTGGGGATTGCGCGCGGGCGGCGCCGGCGCACAGGCACAGCGCAAGCAGGCTGCGCAGCATCAGCCTGTACGACAGCAGGCTATGCAGAATCGCC
>Ga0265780_10000726_pt1 | contig 49832 bp, 51 predicted proteins | sample P1T30metagenome_FD_192432 | JGI IMG/M metagenome (GOLD analysis project Ga0265780, IMG submission 192432) | Plant litter microbial communities from East Loma Ridge, Irvine, California - P1 T30 | ecosystem: Environmental > Terrestrial > Plant litter > Unclassified | place: USA: California... | reverse complement strand
CAAATGGGTCTGCGGGGCCTGGAACGCTTCTTTATATTCCAGACCTGGCCTTTGTCCGTACAATTCGGCTCCCAGCCCTACGTTTTGAGTTTTTACACGCTCTGGGCCAGGAGCGGACGTCGCAATCCGCTCAAATCATGACGTTATAGCGAGGCTGACATGGTGTACTTAGCTCTGACTCCGCAAGGTCTGCAAGAAATCCTTGATAATCCCGAAGCAGCAGAGGCGCATATATGGTGCGGGGCCAATGCGTTGTCCGAAGCTGAGTTTGCGAAGCTGGAGCGTAGCAATGTCGCCCGGTTCACTTACTCGCTCGCCAATGCCGAAAAGGCGACAATCCAACGTGCCTTATGGACAATCGAAGAGCATCACGCGGGAGAGCGCATCTGGGTTGAGAGCGTGGTTTTCGAGGACTAACTGCGCGGTTTGGGAACGTCTGCAATGGGTCGATTCCTGCCCTTTATGACAGTCTGCGCTGTGCCTGCTGATAACTAATTACTTTAACCTTGGACCTCGTGAAAATCTCCATCATATTAACTATTCTGTCAGCACTCTTCGCTATAGCTGCTGCGGTCCTTTGGTTCGTGAGTGCAGTGGTAAAAACTCCGGACAGCTTCAATATTTATGTAGTACGTCCTCACGGGGTCATGCCACTTAGTCCTATGGGTGCTACGTATCTCGGTCAAGGTCAAAGCCCTGATCTCGTTGCACTAGCAGGCGCATTGCGTCGGCAAAGCAAATTCAGCGCGTTGGCCGCAGGATGCGCGGGCATTTCGGCGCTCTTACAAACAGCTTCCCTCTTAGTCTGAGGGGATGAGTGTGTATTCGCCCGGCGCTAATGGGCGTCGTAACTGATGAGTAATAACTTGTGTAGTCAGGTGCAGCTCTTCGGCAACGTCTGCTTCGGGTCGGGAGCTGCCTGTCGTGATAGTCCATGAACTTTGCGGATCTGCAACCTGCTATGCTGCCGCATTGCCCACCTTTGCGCCGAAGATGCTGGCCGCCCCGGGCGCATTTGTGCGCGAAAATCCACGCTACCTGAACACCACGAAAGCCGGACCATCAGTTACCGGCCCCACTGCAACCGCGCTTATCTCGCGAGCTATCCGACTGAGCGCGTGCTGGCCTGCCTGCGCGCGCTCGGTCGGGCCGAGCCGATGCCCGTCACACCGCGCATGGCTTAGCAAACGCCAGCACCATGCGCTGCTCGACCTGGTCGGAGCCCGGCCGCATCGGTTCGCGCACGCCCACATCGACGAAGCCGGCGCGCTCGTACAGGCGCAGCGCCGTCGCATTGGCGCAATTCACGCCGAGCCGCAGCGCCTGTGCGCCGCGCGCACGCGACCAGCGCACCGCTTCCTCGAGCAAGGCGCCGGCGACGCCCTGCCCGCGCGCTTCGGGCGCCACCCACATCTGGAACAGGTTCACCAGCAGCGGATCGTCGCCGTCGACCTTGGCCCAGGCCAGGCCGACCAGTTGCCCATCCATCTCGGCGGCCAGAGCGCGATCGATGCCGGACAAGGTCGACCGGGCCATCCGCGTCGACCAGGTGTCCGGCGCCAGCGCCTGCTCGGCCGCCAGCGTACTGCCGAATGCGTCCGGCGCATCCGCCAGCGCGCGGAGGCGGATGGCACGATAGGCTGGCCATTCGTCGGCCGTGAAAGGGCGAATCAGGAATGCGGCGGCGTGCACCATGGCGGGACGTGGTTCGTGGAAGAAGGACCATTCTAGCAGGCAAGAACTGTCCGCAGCCGAGCGCCCTGCATGCGCAATCGTTGCTAACTTGGGGCTATCCGAACCAAGGAGAGCGATCATGTCCGAACTGAACAAGAACGTGCTGCGACAGGCCAATGCTGCGGTCACCCGTGGCGACAATGAAGGCTTTCTTGCCCACTGCACCGACGACCTGGTCTGGTCGACGGTCGGCGGCGAAACCTTGCGCGGCAAGGAGGCGGTACGTGCCTGGATGGCGGACGGCTATGCCCAGCCGCCGACGTTCACGGTGCGCGAGCTGGTTGCCGAAGGCGATCTGGTCGTGGCCATCGGCGACATCGCATCGACGGGCGACGATGGCCAGCCGGTGCAGAACGCCTATTGCGACGTCTGGCGCTTGCGCGACGGCAAACTGGCCGAACTGCGCGCCTTCGTCATTCCGGTGCACGATTAACCCGGTGCGCGATCAATCGCGCTCCCAGTCTTCCAGGCGGCGCTTCTGCGCGCGGCCGACCGCGATCCGGTTGCGCGTGGTGAAGGCGATCAGGCGCGCCACCACCACCGCCAGGTACATCAGTCCGACCAGCATCTCGACGCTGGCCAGTGCCCGGGCATGCACGGTCAGCGGGATCACGTCGCCGATGCCGGTGCTCGACAGCAGCGCGAAGCTCAGGTAGTTCAGCTCGGTCCAGGTGCGCGGCGACGCGGCATTCACCGCGGCGGCGAAGGTGCCGGGATGGACTTCCTGCAGCAGGATGTACATGTGCGTGAAGCCCCAGGCGATCAGGGTGAAGGTGGCGGCCGCCGCGAACAGCTCGTCGGTGGTGGCCAGCTCGTCGTCCATCATGTAGGCGATCAGGCTACCTGCCGCATAAAAATAGAACAGCGCTTCCAGGCCGGACGACCAGGCCAGCAGATCGTGCAGCCCGAACAGGATCTGCGCCAGCAGCAGGCCGATGATCGGCACCGCCAGCGCCCAGCTCACCCGCACCTCGCCCGGCGTGCGCCGCACCATGCGGATGGTGAACGCCAGCACCACGATGCCGAAGGCATTCAGCGTGACCCGGCCGGCCGGCGTGCCCTCGATGAAGGGATAGGCCAGCATGCCGACCAGCTGTACCAGGAACAGGATGGCGGACGGATGGCGGCGGGTGTGGACGAACAGGCGCGGTGGTCGCATGGCATGGGAACGGTGAACACGATGCGCCCATTGTAGGGCTAGGCAGGCGCAAACAGCGCGCCGAATGCGCGCACCGCCGCGCCCGGATCGCGCGCGCCATACACGCTCGTGATCGCCGCCACCATGTCGACGCCGCGCGCCACCAGCGGCGCGGCGTTCGCCGGCGTCATGCCGCCGATGACCACGAGCGGCAGCGTGAACTCGGCGCGCGCCTGGTCGAGCAACTCGGGCGACGTCACGAAGGTGTATTTCTTGACCGGCGACGGATAGAAGCCGCCGAAGGCCACATAGCTGGCGCCGGCCGCCTGCGCGCTGCGCGCCAGTGCCAGCTCGCCATAGCACGAGGCGCCGACGATCTTGCCCTGGCCGAGCGCCGCGCGCGCCTGCGCGATGTCCTGGTCGGTGTGGCCGAGATGCACGCCGTCGGCGTCGATCGCCTGGCACAGTGCCAGGTGGTCGTTGATGACCAGCGGCCGGCCGTGACGGCGGCACAACGCCAGCAGCGCCCCTGCCTGTTCCTGGCGCAATTCGGGGCTGGCTTGCTTGTGGCGATACTGGACCAGCACCGCGCCAGCCGCGAGCGCGGCATCGGTCGTGGCCAGCAGTTTGTCGGTGTCGTCCCATTCGGGAGTGACGAGATACAGGCCGCGCATGATGGCTCCTTTCAACTTGTTCGTTGCAGCAGGCGGCGCGGGATGCGCTGCCCGGGGGCCAGCGCATACGACTGCGCCAGCGAGTGATGGGTGTAGGTCTGGGCGGCGTCGAGCGCCGCCTCCATGGATTCGCCCAGGGCCAGGCGCGCCGCCAGCGCCGCGGCCAGCGTGCAGCCGCTGCCGTGGTACGCGTCGGGCAGGCGCGGCCAGCTCCACGCGCGCCGCTCCACGCCGTCCACCAGCCAGCGGTTGACGACGACGTCGCCCGCGGCATGGCCGCCGGTCTCGAGCAGCTGGCGGCCTGCCAGCGCACCCAGCGCCGCACGTTCCGGCAGGTTGGGCAGCACGATCGAGGCCAGCGGCAGCAAGGCGCGCAGGACGTCGACGGCGTCGCCCTGCCCCAGCGCGTCGCCATGGCCGCTGGCCAATACCGGATCGAGAACCACCGGCAGCCCGGGCTGGCGCGCGCGCAGGCCACCGACGATGTCCGCGATCGCGGCGGCATTTGCGGCGCTGCCCGGGATGCCGAGCTTGACCGCCGCGATCTCGAAAGCGGCCAGCAGCGGCGCGGCCTGGCGCACGACCAGTCCGGCGTCGACCGGGGCCGACGCGAACACCCGGTTGTTATCCTGGCAGGTCAAGGCGGTGGCCACCGGCAGCGGGTGCGCTCCCTGCGCGGCGATGGCCAGGATGTCGGCCGCCAGCCCGGCGCCGGCGCCCGGATCGAGTCCGGCGAACACCAGCACGCACGGGGTCCCGGCCGGGGTCACGGCATGCGTCATGCCGTGATCTTCCCTTCCACGGGCGACGATGGCGAAGCCGCGAAACGCTTCGGCATGCGGCCCGCGAGGAAAGCATCGCGCCCGGCCAGCACCGCATGCTTCATCGCGCGCGCCATGCGCACCGGGTCGCGCGCGCCGGCGATCGCGGTGTTCATCAGCACGCCGTCGCAGCCCAGTTCCATCGCGATCGCCGCATCCGACGCCGTGCCGACGCCGGCGTCGACCAGCACCGGCACCGTGGCCTGCTCGATGATCAGCGACAGGTTCCAGGGATTGAGGATGCCCATGCCCGAGCCGATGAGCGAGGCCAGCGGCATCACCGCCACGCAGCCGATCTCCTGCAGGATGCGGGCCTGGATCGGATCGTCGCTGCAGTAGACCATCACGTCGAAGCCGTCCCTGACCAGCGTCTCGGCCGCGGCCAGGGTTTCCGGCATGTGCGGGAACAGCGTCTTCTGGTCACCCAGTACCTCGAGCTTGACCAGCTTGTGCCCGCCCAGCAGCTCGCGCGCCATCTGCAGCGTGTACACCGCGTCCTTCGCGTTGAAGCAGCCGGCCGTATTGGGCAGGATCGTGAATTCGGACGGCGGCAGCACGTCCAGCAGGCTCGGCGCGTTCGGGTCCTGGCCGATGTTCACGCGCCGGATCGCCACCGTGATGATCTCGGCGCCGGCGGCCAGCGTGGCCTCGCGGGTCTGTTCCAGGTCGCGGTACTTGCCGCTGCCCACCAGCAGGCGCGAGCCATAGGCGCGGCCGGCAATGGTCAGCACATCGTCGTCGTTCAAATCAGTCATTGCATTCATGAGAGTCTCCTTGTCAGCCGCCGCCGATGGCGCGCACGATATCCACCCGGTCCTGCTCCTGCAGGCGCCGCTGCAGCCACTGCTGGCGCGGCACCACTTCGCGGTTCACCGCCAGCGCCATCCCCTGGCCGTCCAGGCCGAGCTGTTCGAGCAGGCCGAACAGGGTCTGGCCGGGGGGCACGGCGCATGGCGCGCCGTTGACTTCAATGCCGGTCATTCACACCTCCCGGTACAGCTGGGCGCCGCTGCGCACGAACTCGATCGCCTTTTCCTGCATCCCCTGCTGCAGGGCGGTCGCGTCCCCCATGCCGTTGGCGGCGGCGTACTCGCGCACTTCCTGGGTGATCTTCATCGAACAGAAATGCGGGCCGCACATCGAGCAGAAGTGTGCCACCTTGGCCGAATCCTTGGGCAGCGTCTCGTCGTGGAATTCGCGTGCCTTGTCGGGATCGAGCCCGAGGTTGAACTGGTCTTCCCAGCGGAACTCGAAGCGCGCTTTCGATAACGCGTTGTCGCGCAGCTGGGCGCCCGGATGGCCCTTGGCCAGGTCGGCGGCGTGGGCCGCGATCTTGTAGGTGATGATGCCGTCCTTGACGTCGTTCTTGTCGGGCAGGCCCAGGTGCTCCTTCGGCGTCACGTAGCACAGCATGGCGGTGCCGTACCAGCCGATATTGGCCGCGCCAATGCCCGAGGTGATGTGGTCGTAGCCGGGCGCGATGTCGGTGGTGAGCGGCCCGAGCGTGTAGAACGGCGCCTCGTGGCACTGCTCCAGCTGCAGCTCCATGTTTTCCTTGATCAGGTGCAGCGGCACGTGGCCGGGGCCCTCGATGATGGTCTGCACGTCGTGCCTCCAGGCGACCTGGGTCAGTTCGCCCAGGGTCTTCAGTTCGGCCAGCTGGGCCTCGTCGTTGGCGTCGTAGATCGAGCCGGGACGCAGGCCGTCGCCCAGGCTGAACGAGACGTCATAGGCCTTCATGATCTCGCAGATGTCCTCGAAATGCGTGTACAGGAAGGATTCGCGATGGTGCGCCAGGCACCACTTGGCCATGATCGAGCCGCCGCGCGAGACGATGCCCGTCAGGCGCTTGGCCGTCAGCGGCACATACCGCAGCAGCACGCCGGCATGGATGGTGAAGTAGTCGACGCCCTGCTCGGCCTGTTCGATCAGTGTGTCGCGGAAGATCTCCCAGGTCAGGTCCTCGGCCTTGCCGTTGACCTTTTCCAGCGCCTGGTAGATCGGTACGGTCCCGATCGGCACCGGGCTGTTACGGATGATCCATTCGCGCGTCTCGTGGATATGCTTGCCGGTCGAGAGGTCCATCACCGTGTCGGCGCCCCAGCGGATGGCCCAGGTCATCTTCTCGACTTCCTCGCCGATCGACGAGGTCACGGCCGAATTGCCGATGTTCGCATTGACCTTCACCAGGAAGTTGCGGCCGATGATCATCGGCTCGAGTTCCGGATGGTTGATATTGGCCGGGATGACGGCGCGCCCGCGCGCGACTTCGGCGCGCACGAATTCGGGCGTGATCTCGGCAGGAATGCTGGCGCCGAACGACTGGCCCGGATGCTGGCGGCCCATCAGGTCGGCCACGCGCTGGCCCATCGGGCCGGATGCCTGCAGCGAGGCGATGTATTCCTTGCGCTGCAGGTTCTCGCGCAGGGCGATGAATTCCATCTCGGGCGTGATGATTCCCTGGCGCGCGTAGTGCATCTGGGTGACGTTCGCGCCGCGGCTGGCGCGGCGCGGCGTGCGCTGCAGGTTGAAGCGCAGCGCCGCCAGGGCCGGATCGGCCAGGCGCGCCTGGCCGAAGTGCGAGGACGGCCCGTCCAGCTGCACCGTGTCGCCGCGGCCCGCGATCCATCCCTGGCGCATGGGCGCGAGGCCGCTGCGAATATCGATCGTGGTGGTCGGCTCGGTGTACGGGCCGGAGGTATCGTAGACGAACAGCGGAGGATTGGGCTCGGCGCCGAAGCTGTCGGGCGTCGGCGACTGGTGGATTTCGCGCATGGGCACGCGGATATCGGGGCGGCTGCCCTCGATGTACACCTTGCGCGAGTTGGGTAGTGGCTTGATGGCCGCCTGGTCCACCGTGGCGGTGGCGGAATCGAACAGGCGAGAAGACTTCGGCGTTGCGTTCATATGGCTCCCTAGCGTGCGGAGCCAGCTAAGGAGGTGCCGGGCACGAACGGGCGAGCGCGTGTGCGCATGCCCTGCTGTGAACCGGCTGCTTCCCTTCGCTGGCATTATCCAGATCAGGTTCGGAGGGTATTTCTCACCCACGTGTCGTTTGAACGACACGCAGGACCCCTAGCGTGTGCCGGACCGGGTTTCCCCGGTCCAGCGCGGCAAATTATACGCGCATGTAATTTATAATGGTCGTTTTCGCACATCACACTCCACCACATCATGGAATTAGCCAAGTCTTTCGAGCCAGCCGACATTGAACAATTCTGGCGCGCCGAGTGGGAACAGCGCGGTTACTTCACCGCCACCATGGACGAGGGCAAGCCGTCGTTCAGCATCCAATTGCCGCCGCCGAACGTGACCGGCACCCTGCACATGGGCCACGCGTTCAACCAGACCATCATGGACGGCCTGACGCGCTACTACCGCATGCGCGGCTACAACACCGCCTGGGTGCCGGGCACCGACCACGCCGGCATCGCGACCCAGATCGTGGTCGAGCGCCAGCTCGACGCGCAGAAGATCTCGCGCCACGACCTGGGCCGCGACGCGTTCCTGGAAAAGGTGTGGGAGTGGAAGGAAAAGTCGGGAAACACCATCACCGGCCAGATGCGCCGCCTGGGCGCCTCGGCCGACTGGCAACGCGAATACTTCACGATGGACGACGCCCGCTCCAAGTCCGTGGTCGAAGTCTTCGTGCGCCTGTACGAGCAGGGCCTGATCTACCGCGGCAAGCGCCTGGTCAACTGGGACCCGGTGCTGGGCACCGCGGTGTCCGACCTCGAAGTCGACTCGCAAGAAGAAGACGGCTCGATGTGGTACATCCAGTACCCGCTGGCGGACGGCAGCGGCCACCTGACGGTCGCCACCACCCGTCCAGAGACGATGCTGGGCGACGTCGCCGTGGCGGTCGATCCGCTCGATGAGCGCTATGCCCACCTGCACGGCAAGATGATCAAGCTGCCGCTGTCGGATCGCGAAATCCCGATCATCGCCGACAGCTACGTCGACAAGGAATTCGGCACCGGCTGCGTGAAGATCACCCCGGCCCACGATTTCAACGACTACGCCGTCGGCCAGCGCGCCGGCCTGGCGCCGATCAGCATCTTCACGCTCGACGCCAAGATCAACGAGAACGGCCCCGCCCAATACCAGGGACTGGACCGCTTCGCCGCGCGCAAGCAGATCGTCGCTGACCTCGAAGCGCTCGGCCTGATGGAAGCGGTCAAGCCGCACAAGCTGATGGTCCCGCGCGGCGACCGCACCAACGTCGTGATCGAGCCGATGCTCACCGACCAGTGGTTCGTGGCGATGACCAAGCCGGCCCCGGAAGGCACGTTCAACCCGGGCAAGTCGATCACCGACGTGGCGCTCGAAAAAGTCGCCAGCGGCGAGATCAAGTTCGTCCCCGAGAACTGGAGCACGACCTACAACCAGTGGCTCGGCAACATCCAGGACTGGTGCATCTCGCGCCAGCTGTGGTGGGGCCACCGCATTCCGGCCTGGTTCGCCGAGGACGGCAGCATCGTCGTCGCGCGCGATGAAGACGAGGCCAGGGCCAAGGCCGCCGCCCAGGGCATCACCGGCGAGCTGCGCCGCGACGACGACGTGCTCGATACCTGGTTCTCGTCGGCGCTGGTGCCATTCTCGACCATGGGCTGGCCACAAGAGACCCCGGACATGAAGATGTTCCTGCCGTCGTCGGTGCTGGTGACCGGCTTCGACATCATCTTCTTCTGGGTGGCGCGGATGGTCATGATGACCGCTCACTTCACCGGCAAGGTGCCGTTCGAGACCGTGTACGTGCACGGCCTGGTGCGCGATTCGCAGGGCCAGAAGATGTCGAAGTCGAAGGGCAACACGCTCGACCCGATCGACCTGATCGATGGCATCGACGTCGAGACCCTGGTGGGCAAGCGCACCACCGGCCTGATGGACCCGCGCGCGGCCGAGAAAATCGCCAAGGCGACCCGCAAGGAATTTCCTGAAGGCATCCCGGCGTTCGGCACCGACGCCGTGCGCTTCACCATGGCGAGCTACGCTTCGCTGGGCCGCAATATCAACTTCGACCTGGGCCGCGCGGAAGGCTATCGCAACTTCTGCAACAAGCTGTGGAACGCGACCCGCTTCGTGATGATGAACACCGAGGGCAAGGATTGCAGCGCGCCGAAGCCCGAGGACCTGGCGCCAAGCGACCGCTGGATCATCTCGCTGATGAACCGCGTCGAGCAGGACATCGCCAAGGGCTTCGCCGACTACCGCTTCGACAATATCGCCAGCAGCATCTACAAGTTCGTGTGGGACGAGTACTGCGACTGGTACCTCGAAGTGGCCAAGGTCAGCGTCCAGCAAGGCACCGAAGCCCAGCAGCGCGCCACCCGCCACACCCTGCTGCGCGTGCTCGAAGTGATCCTGCGCCTGGCGCATCCGATCATCCCGTTCGTCACCGAAGCGCTGTGGCAGAGCATCGCGCCGCTGGCCGGCAAGAGCGGCGCGACCATCATGCTGCAGCCGTATCCGCTGTTCGATGCGTCGCAGGTCGACGAAGAGGCCGAAGCCTGGATGGCGCAATTCAAGGCGCTGACCGACGCCACCCGCAACCTGCGCGGCGAGATGTCGCTGTCGCCGTCGCTGCGCGTGCCGCTGATCGTCGAGCCGGGCAACGCGGCGGACCGCGCCAATATGGCCGTGTTCGCACCCTACATCCAGCTGCTGGGCAAGCTCGCCGAGGTGCAGATCGTCGATGCGCTGCCGGAGTCGCCGGCCGCCGTGTCGATCGTCGGCACCACCAAGCTGATGCTGAAGGTCGAGATCGACGTCGCCGCCGAGCGCGAGCGCCTGTCGAAGGAGATCGCGCGGGTGAGCGGCGAGATCGCCAAGGCCAATGGCAAGCTGTCGAACGAGAGCTTTGTCGCGCGCGCCCCGGCCGCCGTGGTGGCGCAGGAGCAGGAGCGCGTGGCGAACTTCTCGGCCACGCTGGCCAAGATGCAGGAACAGCTCGAAAAGCTGCCGGCGGCGTAAGCAGCCGTTGTGCTCGACGAACAACGCGGCTTCGGCCGCGTTGTTCGTTGGGACCGCGGTGTGCGGCGAATGCTTTCATACCCCGGCGCCAGCGGTGCGTTCGCCACGCCGGCGCATCGGGTACAGTAGGCGGCCCACACATCCGCTCGAACACGGTCCATCAGGCAGGGACCGTTGCCGATTCTCGCTCGAGACCATCATCATGCAGTCGACCGCTACTCCTGACGCCATCCCTTCGATTCCTGTCCGGGAGGCGATGCGATGACGATCGAATTGCTGCTGGCTGCGGCCAGGAGTTTCCTGTTCGTCCTGGTGACGATGCTGCCCATCCTCAATCCGGCAGCCACCGCACCGATATTCCTGAGCATGACCGAAGGCGCATCGTCAGCGACCCGCGCGCTGCTGGCGCGCCGTATTGCGCGCAATATGTTCTGGCTCATGACGGGATCGATGCTGGTTGGCTCGTACGTGCTCGATTTCTTCGGCATTTCCTTGTCCATCGTTAGCATCGGCGGTGGCCTGCTACTGGCTTCCGTTGCCTGGCGCCTGCTAGGCGCGACGCCGGCCACGCCGGACTCCCGGGTAGCGCTGGCCGAAGCATTCACGCCGGACCATGCCCACCGCCAGGCGTTTTATCCGCTGACCTTTCCGATTAGTTGCGGCCCGGCCTCGATCTCGGTCGCCATCACGGTGGGCGTTACCCTGCACGATGTGCAGCTCGTGGTATCGCTGGCGCGCATGGGCGCCGCCCTGCTCGCGCTGGTGCTCATCGGCGTGCTGCTGTATCTGGCGTTTCGCTACGGGGAACATTTCCTGCGCCTGATCGGCGAGGCGGGAACGGCGGTGTTCTTGCGCCTGACGGCATTCATCCTGCTGTGCCTTGGCGTGCAGATCGTCTGGGATGGCTTGCGTGAGCTGCTGCTTGAGGTGACGTCGGTCTCGACGCAGCTCGCCGCCGTCGGGGCGGGGCTGGTATCGTTCGGATCATTCCTTGCGTGATCCTGAAGCGAACGAGTCGAAAGCCGACTTCACTCCGTGAGCGCCCACGACCGTCGAACGCCCGACTACCTCTCAGCGCGTATCAGCCGGCGCGTTCTGGCGAGCCATTCGCCGCCGTGATATAGGGACGACAATCGACGGGAATGTCGATCAGGAAGGTCGTGCCGGTCTCTTTCGAGCTGTCCACCGCTACGCTGCCGCCGTGGCTTTCGGCGACGCGTTTGACGAACGGCAGGCCGACTCCCCAGCCCACGGTGGACTCGGCGTCCTCGCGCGTCAGGTAGTCGAAAATGGCGCTTTGACGGTCTTTTGGAATGGGAGCGCCGGTGTTGTGCACGGACAGCATCAGCCGTCCGCGCGTCTGCGTCGATGCGATTCTCACGCCGGCGCCGTCGCCATATTTCGACGCGTTGTTGATCAGGTTTTCCAGCGCTCGCCGCATCGAGCCGCGGCACCAGAACCCCTGGACCGGCTCGAGGACGGTCGACACGTCGACGCCACCAGGCTGAATATACTCTGCCGATACCTCGTCCACCATGTCGACGATGTCAAACGATGACAGGGTCAGCGGAAGCTGATCGCCGCCCTTCGAGGTCAGCGCATCGAGCAGCTCTTCCATCATGTCCTTGAGCCGCATGGCATTGGCTGCAATCTTGACGCCCGCCCGTTTCGCCATCGCGGGGTCATGCGTGAGCTGAACGACCTCGGCGCCATTGATGATCACGCCCAGCGGCGTGCGCATATCGTGGGACAGCGCCGCAGCCAATTTGCGGCGCAGGTCATCCTGAGTCGAGACGAATTCGCGCACTGCTTCGCGCACCGCGCGATTGATCGAGCGGTCGATGATCGCCCAGTCGCCCGGCGTCAAACTGATTTTCCCCTCAGCCTCGGTGGCGATCGACTCGCGCAGGATCTGGTACTCGTGGATCAGCTGGTCGGGACCAAACGACGTCATGCGGGCGCGCTCGCCGCCATGGACGGCAGCCGCGTTGGTATTGCTGGTCGCGTCGCGCCGGTTGTGCCCGGGACTGAGCGCTTCGGCAATATTGTCGAAAAAGGCCGGAATCGTGTTGGTCAGCACGGGGCTGCGAAGCGCGTCGGCGCCCTGGACGCGCGAGCGGATTTCGCGCTCCCAACGCGCGATCGTCGCATCACGCAGCGCGACGAATTTTCGTCCCGTATCGGACAATTGCGCGTTGTTCAGATTTTGGTCAGTGGCCAGATTCATATGCAATGGGGTGAGAGGCGTGTCAGTCGCGCGTCGTGCCGCAGTCGTTCCGACCACCGGCGCGCCGTCTGCGGTCAAGGCGACTGTTGGGCTAGGTCGCGATTCTACTCCCTGGCGCTGTTGGCCGCACTGGCCTAGTGGAAAGAAGGACGCCAGCGCCGCGCCGTCGTCGCCCTGTTCGATTGAAGGCGGCGAAAGTTGCGTTCGGTCGGTTCGGGCATAATGAACTCGAGCGTGCAGCCGCCAGATGCGGCACGCCGCAACCCAAGAGAGGCGCATCATGGGTCAACAATATCCTTCTCGCCGAGTATTGGTTGTCGACGACAATCCAGACGCCGCGGAGCTTGTAGCGCAACTGTTGGCGCTGCAGGGCCACGAAGTGGTCTTCACCTGCAGCGGCGCCGAGGCGTTGGCGGCCGCGGATCAACTCGATCCCGAAGTGGTGTTTCTCGATATCAGCATGCCCGACCTCGATGGCTACCAGGTCGCGTCGGCGCTGCGCCGCTCGGGCCGCTTCCCCTTGACACGCATCGTCGCCCTCACCGCGTGGGGCAATACCAAAGCGCGCGAGTGGTCTACGGCAACCGGATTCGACGCGCATATCATCAAACCTGCGTGCGCCGAACTTTTATACAGTGAGGCGATGCGAGGACGTTCTTTGGTCACCTAGCCGACGCCTGCTCACTCCAGGCTGAAGAATGAGGAATCGAGGACGAGCTCGCGCAGCGGCTGGTATTTTTTACTTGCGCGCTCCGCCTCGGCCCGCATGTGTCCGGCGGCTTCGTGGTCCCCCTCGGCATCGGCCAGCTCGGCGCGCTGCTCGAGAAGCAGGATACGCTCCTCGATGGCGCGCACGGCGTCCCACAAGCCCTTGTCGATCGCAGCGTTGACTTCGACCAGCAGCGACTTGAGCGAATAAGCGTGACCGGTGTGGCAGCGAAAGCGCACGAGCTTGCCTTCTACGATCTGCACCAGCACACCGTGGCACTCCGGGCAGGTATATTTGGAAACCTTCCCGAGATCCATCACCCCCGCCTGCACCCCGTTGCCTTCGAGGGCGACCAGGTTTTCGATCTGCTGGCGATGGCTGGGTTCGTCGACCGCAGGCATCGGCGCGTCGCTCATGAGCGCACGCCTTATCTCGACCGCCAGGGTCTCGATCGTGCCGATGCAATCCACCTTGACATGCTCGATCGCGCTGATCGGCATCGACGAATACAGGGCCTCGCCGGGGTTCTGCACGAAGGCAAGGCCGTGGCGGTCCTTGATCTGCCACAGGCCAGCCGTTCCATCGTCCAGGGCGCCAGACAGGATGACACCGATGACGCGCTGCCCGAACGCGATTGCCGCCGAGCGGAACAGGACATCGACCGCCGGCCTGGCGCGGCACTCCTTGGGGCCGCGGGTGACCCGCACGCGGTCTCCTTCGATCATCAGGTGCCGGTCCGGTCCCGCAATATAGACGGTGTTGGGCATGAGAAGCTGGCGATCGTGGGCGAACGCCACATGCATGCCCGTTTGCTTCTGCAAGATCTGGTCCAGCGCGCTCGGCGAATGCGCCGCCATGTGCTGGGTAACGAAAAAACTCGCCGAGGAATCGGACGGCAGGTAGGAGAACAGCGCCCGCAATGCCTCGATGCCGCCCGCCGAACTCCCGATGACAACGATATTGCGCTTGCCGAAATCCATGATGGTGTCCATCCCGTCTCCTCTCAGCAGTATCCGTCGATTCTACGCAGATAGGTAAGCGCGCGTGGGAATCTTCTTGCAGGGAGAGACAAATCAAGTCGACGCACATCGACCAGCCTGATCCGCCCTTTCCGCGAGACCCGTGATGCGATGCTGGCTCAGCGCGCATGGATGCGATGCAGTCGCTAAGGCCCGGCGTCTCAATACAGCCGAGCCCACAGCGCCTTGGTGCAACGCCAGCTTCTTTCCCCAGCGACCCTATTTTCGAGAAGATGCGAACAGGTTTCGATTACCATGGCGGCTCACTCATGGTGTTCTATGCAACCCTTCCAAACCACGTCGGCTCGGGCATCTGCCGAATCCTTTTTTGCGATCTTCTGGATCTTCCTCAAACTTGGTCTCACCTCGTTTGGCGGGCCGATCGCTCATCTGGGATATTTTCGCGACGAATTCGTCGTACGGCGGCGCTGGCTGAGCGAGGAGCGCTACGGCGATCTCGTGGCCCTGTGCCAATTCATGCCGGGGCCGGCATCGAGCCAGGTGGGATTCGCGCTGGGCGTACTGCGCGGTAATGGCCTGGCTGGCGGCATCGCTGCCTGGCTCGGATTTACCATGCCGTCAGCGGCCATATTGTTGGCGTTAAGTCTGGGCGCGTCAGCCTTTACCAGCCCGTTGGAACAGGGACTTGTACACGGGCTCAAGCTTGTCGCAGTCGCCATCGTGGCCCAGGCGGTCTGGGGCATGGCGCGTAGCCTGACCCCTGACCGGCAGCGCGCGGCAATTGCCCTGGTCGCCATGGCGACCGTGGTCGTGTTCGGTGGAGCGATCGGTCAGATGGCTGCGATTGCCCTTGGCGCGCTGGCGGGTGTCTGGCTCTGTCGCGGACAGCATCCTGTCGTCCATGGACATCTGGCTTTTCCCATTTCGCGCCGGGCCGGCATTGCCGCATTCGTGTTGTTCGCTATTCTGCTGCTCGGCATTCCGCTGCTCGTGACGCTCACGGGGAGCGAGCCCCTTTCCCTGTTCGAGTCGTTTTATCGGTCGGGCGCGCTGGTCTTTGGCGGAGGACATGTCGTCCTGCCGCTGCTGCAGGCAGAGATGGTCGCGCCTGGCTGGGTAACGCGTGAGACCTTCCTTGCCGGTTACGGCGTGGCGCAAGCGGTTCCTGGTCCCCTGTTCACCTTTGCCGCCTTTCTTGGTGCAAAGGCCGGCCTGGCTGCCGATCCCGTCAGCGGTTCTGCCATTGCGCTGATTGCCGTGTTTCTTCCAGGCCTGCTGCTGGTCTATGGCATGCTCCCGTTCTGGGACCGCTTCCGTACGCGTGCGACCGCCCACTACGCGATGCGCGGCGCAAATGCCGCCGTCGTCGGCATCCTGGTTTCCGCGCTGTACGACCCGGTCTGGACCAGCGCGGTCAACGACGCCGCCGATTTTTCGGTCGCGCTGACGGGCTTCCTGCTGCTGACCGTCTGGAAGACCGCGCCATGGATCGTCGTCACGCTGCTGGCGGCAGCCGGCATGTTTCTCACGATGCTGTAGGGTTCCCGGGGGCTGGATAACGAGCGCATATCAGCGAGGCGGCGGATTGCGCATCACGAACCGATAGCGGTCGCCATGCGCCAGGAAGGTGACGCGGTCGCCCCAGCCCGCCGCCTTGACCTCGCGCGCGAAATCGGCGAGCGGCGACTTGAACACGTCGTAGTCGTTGTAGTGGATGGGAATGGCATGCCGCGGCTGCACGATCTGCAGCAGTTGTACGCCGTCCTGTGCGTCCATCGTCACCTTGAATACGCCCAGGATGCGGGTGCCGCCAAGATGCAGCAAGGCCAGGTCGATGCCGGGGAAGCGCTGCGGGATGGCCTTGAGATCGTCGTACACCAGGGTATCGCCGGTGACGTACATGCGGTAAACCGGCTGCGCCGGGTCGGGGCCGAAGTCATACACCGCACCCATCACGCTGGGCAGCAGGGCTTGTGCGCCGAACTTGCCATGCCTGCCCGGCGCCGCCGTGATACGCACGCGCGTGGCGCCTTTCTCGACGTCGAGCCGGTCCCAATGCGACAGGCCGATGGTGCGCACAAAACCCAGGCGTTCGAGCGCCTTGGCCGCGCCTGGGGTCGTGACAATCGGGATGTTCTTGTCGAGCTTTTGCTGTACCCGCTTGTCGAAATGGTCTTCGTGCATATGCGACAGCACGACCAGGTCGATGGGTGGCAAGTCCTCGAGCGCGATCGCGGGATCGGTCACCCGTTCAGAGGTCAAGCCGTAGCCAAGGTGCACATGCTCACCCTTGTGCAGGAAATTGGGATCGGTCAGGATGGTCAATCCCCGGTAGCGGATCAGTACCGTCGCCGTGCCGATGAACTGGACGCCATCCTCGTCGCTGGCCGGCGCCGTGGATGTTGCCGGGAGCGTCAGGGAAAAGCTCGCCCCGGCTGCCGCTGGCGGGGGCACCTGCTGCGCCTGGGCGTGTGCAGGGCCGATCATTGCCATGGCCATTGCCACGGCCAGCAGCAGGCTCCCCAGGATACCCGCGCGTTTCATGCAAGATTTCATCATTGCCGTCCTTCAAAAGGGTGCATTGGTCAATGTTGAAAAAGACACTAGCACGATGGGCGCCGCCGTGACATACGGTTCGCACCCAGGTAGCGCCACGGCTGACCCCGCAGGCTAGCTGGGCGATCCCGGCTGGGGAACGGCAGCGGCGGTATCGGCTGCGGCGAACGCAAAGCGCAGGCCGTAATTGTCCAGCGTGCCCGGCAGCCGCGCCGGATCCAGGCGCCCTTGCGGCGCCAGCCGCAGCGCCTTCCCGTCCGCGCCCTCATCGATCAAGGCCCCCAGCATCACGCTGGTCAGCATCAGCACCAGGTTACGCGCCGGGCACGTCACCGGTCCGCTGCTGAACGGAATCAATGGCCAGTCACGATCCTGCGCATCCCTCACCTTGTCGTCCTTCAGCCACAACTCCGGCGCAAAACGGTCGGCGCACGCCATGCGGCGGTCGTCGCGGTGGAAGAACGGCGTGAATACCAGCACGCCGGTCCCGGCCGGCATCGTGCCGCCATTCCATACCGTGTCACGCGTCGTCTGGCGCAGGATGGCCGGCGTCGTCGGCCACAGGCGCAGCGATTCCAGCATGCTGGCGCGCAGGAAAGGCAGGTACTGGCGCGCCATGCCGGGGTTGCTGCGCAATTCTGCACGCGCACGCGCCGCCTGCTCCGGATGCGCGCCCAGCAGCGCGAGCGCGCGGAATGTGGCCATGCCGGCGGCGTCGAAGGCGAACAGCCATTGCGGCACCTGCTGCTCCGGCGCCGTATCGAGTGTCTTGGGGATGCCCGCCGCGACCGCCGCCAGGCTGCCCGGCTCGGCGCGCTCGAGATAAGCATGGATGCGCGCCAGGAAGCGTTCGCGCATGCCGGTCTTCTTCGGATGCATGAATGCCCAGTTGGCCGCCTTGCGCAGCGCAACGATCATGTCGCTGATCTCCTGGTCGCCGGCGGCGCCGTCCCCGAAGACGATGCGCCGCACCAGGCGGGTCCAGCCGGCGTTGAAGCTATCCCAGTCGAGTTCGCCCCGCTGGCGGGCGCCGGCCAGGATGCGCGCCGCCTCGTCGTCGACGGCCGGCAGGAATTTGCCCACCATATGATGCACCGCCCGCTCATGCTCGAGCACGTCCTCGTTGAAACTACGCCGCGCGGCGCGCTCGCGGCCGCACGAAATCAACGCTCCCTTCGGTTCGAAATGCGACAGCGCTGCGCGCTTCTCGCTGCTGGCGGCGCTGAATGGTTCGGGCGACTCGTCCAGCACGCGGCGGACATGTTCCGGCGCCAGCAGGACAGCCTGCTTGCGCACCGGCAGCGGCAGCATCAGCGGACCGTCCCCATATTTGTCGTGCAGCTTCTGCAGGCGCCGCACAGCGCGGCGGTCGAGTTCGAGGCGCTCCGCCAGCGCCACCACCTTGGGGCGGCGCACGATCACGCCCTTGGCAAAGGTCGGGGCCAGCACATCCACGGCCAGGGCAATGGTGTCGCGCATGCCCGCCGTGACCAGGCCGCCATTGCCGGCCAGGCCGCGTGGGCGGGGAGATGGGGACAGCCATTTGGCGGCGACATAGCCGCCTGCCAGGCCGAGCGCGCCGGCCAGCAACAGGTTCTGATGGCGTTTGTTCATGTCAGTGCTTCTCCAGATCAGCGCAGACAGGCACGGCCCGGGCATATGCCTGGCAGTCCAGAATGCAATGTGGACTTTACGACAAGGGCGGCAGTGGCGACGCACGACAAATACTGCTGATGTGACATCTGTCGCATAAATTGCTTGCAAGCCATGTGACAACTGTCGCATAATCGCTTCGACTTCTTGGAGACCCGATGCCTGCCCCGACCGCGATTCCCTCCCCTACCGAGTTGAGCCTGCTGAAAGCCCTGTGGCGCGGCGCGCCGCTCAGCGCCCGCGCGCTCCATGCGCACGTGGTGGAAGAACTGGACTGGTCGTTCTCGTCCACCCGCAAGACTCTCGAACGCATGCTCGACAAGGGCATGGTGGCGCAGCAGAGCGCCGGTGGCGTCCAGGTCTACCGCCCGCTGCTGGAAAAAGTCGGTACGCTGGCCGCCTTTGCGCGCGACTTCAGCCGGCGCGTGATGGAAATGGATGCACCGCTGGCGGCGTCGATGTTCACCGGCAGCAAACTGGTCGACCAGGATGAGCTGGAGCGCCTGGACAGCCTGCTGCACGACTGGCCCGAGGACGAAGCATGAGCGCGCAGTGGTGGCTCGTGGCGCTGCACTTCGGCGCGGCCAGCGCAGGGAGCGTGATGTTCGCGGCCATCCTGCTCGCCGGCCTGCGCCGGGCGCGCGCGCGCTGTCCGGCGCTGCTGGCGCACCGCAGTCCCTGGCTAGGCGCGCAGGCGGCCGTCGTCCTGGTTTTCGCGCTGTCCTTTGTCCCGCGCAGCGAGATCGCGCCCACGGTGACGCTGCCCGCGCCTGCCGTTGCCGACGCGGCGCCTGCCGCAGCCGAGCGCATCCCCGCGACCACACCCACTGCGGCGCCACCGGCGCCGCGCGTCGAGCCGACCGACGTACTATTCCAATGGCTGCCGCTTGCCTGGCTCGGCGTCTATCTCACCGGCCTGGGCTGGCACGCCGCGCGGCGCGTGCGATCCACCCTGCGCTGGCGCTTGCTGTTGCGCCAGGCGCGCGTCGTCGGCGACGCCGAATTGCGCGCGTGCCCTGCCATGACACCTGGCCAGCGCGCCTATATCGCCGCTTCCATGCTGACGGTACGCACGACCGACCTGCCGCTGTCGCCGATGCTGCACGGCGTTCTGCGCCCCGGCCTGCTGCTGCCGGCGCACATGGCGGCGCTGGACAGCGGCCAGCAGCAGATGATCGTCGAGCACGAACTGACCCACTGCCGTCGCGCCGATCCACTGTGGCTGGCGCTGTCCGGTTGCGCCAGCCTGCTGTTCTGGTTCAACCGGCCTTGCCGGATGCTGGGCGAGGCCTTGCGCGAAGCAGTGGAACTCGGCTGCGACGACGCGGTGCTGGCGGGCCGCTCGGCCAGCGAACGCCAAGGCTATGCCGCCGCCCTCCTGGCGCAACTGCGCCTGCAGGCGCAGGCCGCCATCCCGGCCGGCGCCGCATTCGGTAGCCTGGGCGTGGCCGGCAGGGTGCAGCGGATGCGCGCGGCGCAACCGGCGCGCCTGTCCTGGCGCGGCCGGCTGCTGGCCGGCGCCACGCTCGGCGGCCTGGCCTTCGCCGGCGCCGCCCTGCAACCGGCATTTTCCTCGCAAGCCGCGACCGTCCCGGCGCCATCAATGGCCGCACCAGTGGCTGTACCGGTGGCCGCACAACCCATGCCGGACGTCTGGCGGTATCCGCTGGCGCAGGCGCGCGTCACCAGCCTGTACGGCGTACGCAGCCCGAGCCGCCCCAAGGGCCACAAGGGCATCGACTTCGCGGCGCGGCGCGGCACGCCGGTGGTGGCGGTTGCCGCTGGCAGCGTCGCGCAGGCCGGATTCGATGCCGCCTGGGGCCAGTATGTGCGCGTCGACCACGGCGGCGGACGCAGTTCGCTGCTGATCCACCTCGACCGCATCGACGTGGCCACTGGCCAGCAAGTGGCGGCCGGCGATCCGCTCGGCGCTTCCGGCGCCAGCGGCAAGGCCACCGGGCCTCACCTGCACCTCGAGTACTGGCAGGATGGGCAGCGGCTGGATCCCGCCCTGGTCCTGCCCGACCTGCTGGCGCACGCCACCGCCAGGTCCATCGCCCAGCGCGCCGCGCAGGGCTATCCCACTCCCCCATACCGGTAATCCCATGCGATTCATCCTGACCGGCAGCGCTGGCGCGCTGCTGCTGGCGGCGCACGTCCCTGCCCTTGGCCAGTCCCTGCAGCACGCACAATCCATACCCATGCAACAGGTAATCGTCAGCGCAGGCCCGCTGGACGCTTCCGCCGCGCGCGCGCATTCGACGACCGGCGCCATCGTCGTCGGACGCGACGAAATCGTGCGCCATGGCGACGCCAGCCTGGCCGACGTGCTCAAGCGCCAGCCAGGCATTACCATCGACGGCAGCGCGGGAGGCACGCCTGCGATCCGCATGCGCGGCATGGGCGGCGAGCATGTCGCCATCCTGCTCAACGGCATGCCGGCCCCCGCCGGCTTCTCGCTCGAGTCGCTGGGACCGGACCTGGTCGAGCGCATCGAGATCGCCCGCACGGCGACGGCCGAAACCAGCGGCCAGGCAATGGCCGGCACCATCAATGTGATCCTGCGCCGCGCCGGTGTGCCCAAGCGCGCCGACGCCACGGAGATCAAGGTCGGCAGCGCCGCCGTCGACGGCTACGCCGCGCCGCAGCTGCAGGCCCAGTATGGCGGCCGCGCGGGCGCGCTTGCCTACACCGTCACGGCGACGCTGCGGCGCAACCGCAATCCGATCACGGCGCAGACCGTGGAACAAGGCGACCACCCCGCCCTGTTGCGCCGTACCGACTGGACCGATCGCCAGGTCGAGGATGTGCTGGAGCTGGCGCCCCGCCTGTCGTGGCAGCCGAACGCGCGCGACAGCCTTACCCTGCAGGGCTACCTGCGCCGGCGCCGCATCGACAACGTCAAGGCCGAGGATGAAACCACGGTGATCGGCAGCCCGACCGCATACCCGCATGCCGACCAGGTGTATCGGACCGACCCGCTGCATGCGTACGCCGACCTGTCCTGGAATCGCAAGCTGGGCGGCGGCGCGCGCCTGGCCGCCAAGCTCTCGGGGTTCCATACCACGCGCGACGCCGACTTCGTCTACCGCGGCCGCAACCTGCAGGACGATCTGCTGCGCACCAACACGGTCGCCTCGGGCCCGACCGAACGCGAAGCGACGTTCAGCGGCAGCTGGCGCCGCCCGCTGTGGCGCGATCATTTACTGGCCGCCGGCTGGGAACTGGGTCGCAAGACGCGCACCGAATACCGGCGCGAGCGCCAGTCCGGCGCCGACGGGGAGCCCCTGTTCGCGAGCGACGAGGATTACCGGGCCAGGGTAGCGCGCAGCGCTTTCTTCATCCAGGACGAATGGGACATCACCCCTGCCTGGTCGGCCTACCTCGGCCTGCGGCGCGAAGACCTGCGCACCACCGGCGGAGGCAATGCGGCGGCGCCGGTGGATGTCGACGCCGGCGCCTGGAGCCCGATTCTCCAGACCCTGTACCGCTTCAAGGAACGGCAGGGCGGGCCGCGCGACAGCCTGCGCCTGGCCGTGAGCCGCACCTACAAGGCGCCGAACATCCTCCAGCTGATGCCACGCCGCTACAAGGTCGACAACAACAACAGCGCCATCAATCCGGACCAGCAGGGCAATCCGGCGCTGCGGCCCGAACTCGCACTGGGCATCGACCTGGCGTGGGAGCGCACTCTTGGCACTGCCTTCGGCAAGGACGATACCTTCAGCGTCGGCGTGTTCCACAAGCGCATCCGCGACATCACGCTGGTCGACGTCACTGAAAGCGCCGGCATCTGGACCGCCACGCCGTACAACCGCGGCCGGGCCACCGTGCGTGGCCTCGAATTCGACGGCAAGGCAAGGCGCGGCGCGTTTTCAGCCCGCGTCAACCTGGCGCGCAACTGGTCGCGCGTGGACAGTGTTGGCGGCCCGGATAACCGCATCGCGGGCCAGCCGGCCTACAGCGGCAACGTCGGCCTCGACTACGCCCCGGCCGCCGCGCGCGTCGACGCCGGCGCGACCTATACTGTGCGAGGCCGCGCCACCAGCCGCACGAGCGCCTGGCTGGCCAGCGAAGACGGCGCCGAACGTCAGCTCGACCTGTATGCGGTCTGGAAACGCAACGCCAGCGCGCGCCTGCGCCTGTCGGTGACGGAGCTGCTGCACGACGATGTGCGCGAGCGGCGCGCGTTCGACGGGCCCAATGCGCTGGTGCGCACGACGCTGTTCAGGGTGCGCCCGACCTGGCGCCTGATGTGGGAACAAACCTTGTAAGGACCGACGATGACGCCTCTTTCATCCCACCGCAACTTCGGTATCGACTGCCTCCGCGGCCTCGCCATCCTGCTTGTGATCGTGCACCACCTGGCGCTGCCGTTCCGGCTGCCGCTGGGCCCGAGCCTGCTCGGCGAGTGGCTGCCCAGGCGCCTGATCGACGCCGTCAGCTTCAATGGCTACGAAGCGGTGTTCATGTTCTTCGCGATCTCGGGCTTCCTGATCACACTGCGCATCATCGAGCGCGACGGCGATGTCCAACAGGTGGACCTGCGCCGCTTTTACCGGGCGCGCGCCCGGCGCATCCTGCCGTTGCTGGGGCTGGCGCTGGCGCTGTTGTCGTTGCTGGCCTGGTGCGGCATGCCGGGCTTCGCGCCAGAATCCGAACGCCAGTCGCCGGGCGGCCTGCTGCTGTCGGCGCTGACCTTCACCTTCAACTGGTACGAAGGCCAGACCGGCTGGGCGCCGGCGGGCTGGGACGTGCTGTGGTCCCTGTCCATCGAAGAGGTCTTCTACGTCGGCTTTCCGCTGCTTTGCCTGTGGCTGCCGCGTCCACTACTGGTCGGCCTGCTGCTGGCCTGGGCCCTGAGCTTGAACTTCCTGCGCGACCTGGTGCCCGCCAGCGACGAGGTATGGCGCGAAAAAGCCTATTTGCCAGGCATGTCGGCGCTGGCCTGGGGCGTCCTGGGCGCCATGCTGGCGCGCCGCATGCGTGGCCACGGGCTGCGCGTGGCTGGCCTGGCAGGCGCATGCTGCCTGCTGCTGGTGCTGGGTTGGTCCGATATCGTCTACCGGCACCTGTTCAAATCGAACCTGTACTTGCTGTGCCTCGGCACCTGCCTGATGCTGCTGGCCTTCCAGGCGCACCCTCCCGCGCCGGTACGTGGCCTGCGCTGGCTGGCGCGTATGGGCAGCCTCAGTTATGAGCTGTACCTGTTCCACATGTTTGTCGTGCTGGCCGCCGTCGGCCTGTACCGCGGCATGCTGGGCGACGTACAGACCTGGAACTTTGTCGTCTACCTTCCGGTGGTGCTGTGCAGCGTCGCGCTGGCGCGGCTGCTCGAACGCGGGATGGCGCGCCTGGGCTTGCACGACCACATGCCATGGCGCCGCGCCAGCAAGGACAATGCAGTATGAGGACGTCTGGATGGAAGGGGTGGGCGGGCCTGTTCGCCGCCGCCGTGGTGGCGTATCTGCTGGCATATCTGCTGATCGCCGCCGCCTGGGCCTGGTCGACATTCGATACGGCGATCGCGCGCTTCGTCCCATTGCCCCAGATGCCGCTCTCGGCCCGCCAGGTTGCCATCCTGACGCAAGTGGAAGATCCGGCATTTGCCACGCACCGCGGCGTCAGCCTGGGCAACGGCCAGGGATTGGCCACTATCTCGGGCGCGCTGGCACGCGATGTCTACCTGGGCGGCAGCGATGTCGACGGCGTGGCGGGCGCGTTGCAAGGGCTGTACCGCCGCATCCATCGTTGCTGCAAGCGGATCGACCTGGGGCGCGACGTGATGGCCGTGGTGCTCGATGTCCATCTGTCGAAGGAGCGGCAACTGGCGCTGTATGCGTCGCAGGTGTATATGGGCAGCGTTGGCGGGCGGCAGATCCGCGGCTTGCCGCAAGCCGCGCTGACTTACCTGGGCAAACCGCTGGCGGCCACCACGGACCGTGAGTTCATCGGCCTGGCCGCGATGATCAAGGCGCCGAACCACTATCATCCCACGCGCAATCCGGCGGCCTGGTCGATCCGCGTGGCGCGCATCACCGCGCTGCTGGCCGGGACGTGCCAGGCCAGCGGATGGTTCGATACGCAGCTCGACGGCTGCGGCAAGTAAGGCAGAGCTTACTCGATATCCCGCCACCAGGCGCGTCCGGCCTGCGGCTGGCGCAGGTCGACCGCTTCGCCCATCTCGGGCGTGGTCAGCTTGACGCCTTTGTCTTCGGCCAGCTTGACGATGCGGTCGAACGGATCTTGCCAGCGGTGCAGTCCCAGGTCGAAGGTGCCGTTATGCACCGGCAGCAGCCAGAGCGCGTTCAAGTCCTGGAAGGCCTGCATGGTTTCCTCGGGCTGCATGTGGACGTCGGGCCAGCGCTTGTCGTAGGCGCCAGTTTCCAGCAGCGCGACGTCGAACGGGCCGTACTTGGCGCCGATTTCCTTGAAGCCCTTGAAGTAGCCGGTGTCGCCGCTGAAGAACAGCCGCAGGTCGTCGTGCTGGATCACCCACGAGGCCCACAGGGTCTTGCCCGCATCGTGCAGGCCACGGCCCGAGAAGTGCTGCGCCGGCGTGGCGGTGATGCGCACGCCGCCCACCTCGGTTCCCTGCCACCAGTCGAACTGGCGCACCTTGGCGCGGTCCACGCCCCAGTCGACCAGCCGGTCGCCCACGCCCAGCGGCGTCAGGAACATGCTGGTCTTGGCAGCCAGCGCCATCACCGAACCATGGTCCAGGTGGTCGTAGTGGTCGTGCGACAGGATCACCGCCTTGATCGGCGGCAGTTCCTCGATCGAGATCGGCGGCGCATGGAAGCGCGCCGGACCGGCCCATTGCACGGGCGAGGCGCGCTCGGAGAACACGGGATCGGTCAGATAGAACTCGCCGCCCAGCTTGACCAGCATGGTCGAGTGGCCGAGGCGGTACAGCGTGCGGTCGGGCGCGGCGAGCAGCGCCGCCTGGCTCAGGGTCCGCACCGGCACCGCTTGCTGCGGGATGGTGCCCTTCGGTTTATCGAACATGAAAATCCACCAGAGCCTGGCCATCTCGCCAAAGGTCATCTTGTGCATCTCGACCGGATTGCGGTATTTGCCGTCAGAAAATTGCGGCGAGGCCGAGGTGGTAGCGGTGCTGGCAGTGGAGGTGCAGGAAGCCATGATGGCGAGTGCTCCGATCAGGATGGTGCCGAATAGTAGGCGCATGAGTTAATCAATCACGTCGATGGATAGTCGTAAAGTACACTACACAGTGTAGTGTCTACTTTTTGGAAAGTAAACCAGTGAGTGTAAAATTAAGGTATGCCTAATTCGACCCGCCTGACCGACCGGAAACGCAGCGCCATCCTGGCGGCGGCTGCCGAGCAGTTCCGCGTCCATGGTTACGACACCGCCAGCATGGACGACATCGCCGCGCTCGCCGGCGTGTCCAAGCGCACGGTGTACAACCACTTCGGCAGCAAGGAAGAGCTGTTCGGCGAGACCCTGATGCAGATGTTCGAGAGCAGCGCCGGGCTGCTCGAACTGGTTTACCAGCCCGAGCGCGACTTGCGCGAGCAGCTGGTCGAACTGCTGCGGCTCAAGATGCGCACCCTGGACGATCCGGAATTCATCGCGCTGGCGCGGGTGGCGATCGGCGAAGCGATCCACTCGCCCGAGCGCGCCCTGCCGATCATCGCGCGCCTCGGGCAGCGCGAAGAAGGCGTCACGAGCTGGATCCGCGCCGCCCAGATGGATGGCAAGCTCAAGCCCGGCGATCCCACGTTCGCGGCAACGCTGCTGCAGGGCCAGGTCAAGACGTTCGCGTTCTGGCCGCAGATCGCGATGGGCGCCCCGCCCCTGTCGCCGCCACAGCAGGAGCGCGTCATCGACGCCGCGGTGTCGATGTTCCTGTCCTACTTCGCGGCCTAGAAGATTGAATCGGGGTTCGTTGAACCCATGCGGCGGGCGCCGGCCGAGATGGCGTCGCCAATGCGCGCGAAAAGGCCGCATGGCTGGTCATGCCACGGCGACAGACCGGGCCCGCCAGCGCACTCCGCAGTCTGGAGCGTGACCCGGCAGGTCCTTACTTGACCGGCGCGTCGGCGCGCACGCTCGCCTGCGGCGCGTGCCGTGCGGCGGCGCGCTGTTCCCAGTAGTGTGCATTCTCGATGCCGAGCGCCTTCGGATCGAACTCGGGCTCCTTGCCGGCCTTCTTCTGCGCCTCGTAGTCGCGCAGGCATTTGAATGCCACGTTACGCAGCAGGAAGATGGCGACGATGTTCAGCCAGGCCATCAGGCCCACGCCGATATCGCCCAGGCCCCAGGCCACGTCGGCGGTCTTGACCGCGCCGTAGATGGTGGCCGCGACGATGCACAGCTTGAGCACGAAGCCGAGCCATGGATGGCGGCCGTGGCGGTCCATGTAGGCGATATTGGTTTCGGCGATGTAGTAGTAGGCGACGATGGTGGTGAAGGCGAAGAACAGCAGCGCGATCGCCACGAACAGCGCGCCAAAACCGGGCAGCACGTTCTCGAGCGCGGTCTGGACGTAGCCCGGTCCCGAGGCCACGCCCTGCACGCCGACGAACATCGGGGTGCCGTCAGGGGCTTCGACGTTGTACTGGCCGGTAATCAGGAGCATGAAGGCGGTCGCCGAGCACACGAACAGGGTGTCGATGTACACCGAGAAGCCTTGCACCAGGCCCTGCTTGGCCGGGTGGCTCACTTCCGCCGCCGACGACGCGTGCGGGCCGGTGCCCTGTCCGGCTTCGTTCGAATAGATGCCGCGCTTGACGCCCCACTGGATCGCCAGGCCGAGCAGCGCGCCGAAGCCCGCGTCCAGGCCAAAGGCCGAGCTGAAGATCAATTGCAGAACGCCAGGCAGCGCCTCGATGTTCATGCCGACGATCACGACCGCTACCAGGATGTAGGCGGCCGCCATGAACGGCACCACGACCTCGGCGAAGCTGGCGATGCGCTTGACGCCGCCGAAGATGATGATCGACAGCACCACGGCCACGCCGACGCCGGTATACACCGGATCGATGCCGGCCGCCGTCTTGAGGCCTTCGGCGATGGAATTGGCCTGCACGCCCGGCAGCAGCAGGCCGGTCGCGAACAGGGTGGCGATGGCGAAGGTCCAGGCGTAGCGCTTCATGCCCAGACCCTTCTCGATATAGAATGCGGGGCCGCCGCGGTACTGGCTGCCGACCTGTTCCTTGTACACCTGGCCCAGCGTCGATTCGACGAAGGCCGAGCTGGCGCCCAGGAAGGCCACGATCCACATCCAGAACACCGCGCCCGGACCGCCGAAGGTGATGGCAGTGGCCACACCCGCGATATTGCCGGTGCCGACGCGTCCGGCCAGCGTCATGGCCAGCGCCTGGAAGGACGAGACGCCCTGTTCCGAGCTCTTACCTTCGCGCATCAGGCGCAGCATCTCGCGCACATGGCGCACTTGCAGGAAGCGCGAGCGCAGCGAGAAGTACAGGCCGGCCCCAAGGCACAGCGCAATCATGATGGGGCTCCAGATGACACCGTTGACGGCGTTGACCAGGTCGAGCATGGAAAGTAACTCCCTACGAATGGGGCGGCAGCCTTCGTGGGGCTGACGGTTGGTGATCGGCGATGATGCATGATGCATGTCATCGTGTAAGTGGCAAAGTTACATCATTCCAACAGGAATTCCCACTTATTTTCATCATCGCATGGAGCACTTGCCTGCGCTACAAGGCTAGGCGGCATGATAGGATCGGGCTATGGACCGAAGAAGCGATTACAAGACCTCCCTGCGCATCGACGCGGTGATCAACGATGTGCCTACCGAGAGCCGTGTCGGCGCCGCACGCCAGCTCGCCGAGCTCGGCGTGCCGCTGGATATCGCCATGCGCGTATTGACGCGCCCGACCGAGCGGCGCCACCAGGTCACGCCCGAGGACGTGCGCAACGCGCCCTGAACACGGGCGCGCGACTTTGGAGTGATTCCTCTGATTTCCGGCCGTCCAGCGCCGGGCGGCTTTGCTACACTCTGTCGTACCAACAACAATACTGGAGACACCATATGCGACATCCGATGCACGCAAGCCTGATCGCCGCCGCCCTGTTCGCCCTGCCCGCCGCCGCCTGGGCGCAAGCCGCCTCGCCGGTGGGCACCTGGAAGACCATCGACGACAAGACTGGCAAGCCGAAGGCGCTGGTGAACATCACCGAAGATGGCGGCGTCCTGAGCGGCAAGATCGAGAAACTGTACCGTCCCGCCGACCAGGACCAGAACCCGAAATGCGTCAACTGCAGCGGCGCGCGCAAGGACCAGCCGATCATCGGCATGACCATCCTGTCGGGCCTCAAGAAAGACGGCAACGAATACACCGGTGGCGAGATCCTCGACCCGCAGGATGGAAAGACCTACAAGAGCAAGGCCAAGCTGACCGACAACGGCGCCAAGCTCGAGGTGCGCGGCTATATCGGCATGCCGATGCTGGGCCGCACCCAGACCTGGCAGCGCGAACAATAATCTGCCCTGACTGTATCCACCCTGACGGCGGCCCGGCAACGGGCCGTTGTTGTTTCCAATGACACCACACCAGGCCTACCTCTTCCTTGGATGCGCGATCGTTGCCGAAGTGATCGGCACCACCGCCCTCAAGGCGTCCGACAGCTTCACCCGCCTCGTCCCCAGCCTGGTCACGGTCGGCTGTTATGCGCTGTCGTTCTACCTGCTCACCTTCAGCCTGCGCGTGCTGCCGACCGGGATTGCCTATGCGGTCTGGTCGGGCGTCGGCATCGTGCTCATTTCGCTGGTCAGCTGGTTGTATTTCAAGCAAAGCCTGGACTTGCCGGCCATCGCCGGCCTGGCGCTGATCATCGCCGGCGTGCTGGTCATTAACCTGTTCTCGAAGAGCGGCGGGCACTGACCGGGCGCGGCGCACGCAGGTAGCGCACGCAGGTGATCCATACGGCCGGTTCACGCCGCTGGCGATGTGGGCTATGCTATCGAGGACATTGCTGTCAACCGCGATGTGTTTCCGGACGTTATCTCCCACCGATCCCGACCATTGGCGCCATGAAACCGACTTCCCTCACGCGTACCGCACGCCCTGTCTTCCGTGGACGGGCCATGCGCGTGCTTCGCCTGCTCAGTCTGGCAGGTGGCGTGTTCGCCATCCTGCTGCCGGCGGCGTTGCTGGCCTCGGCCGCGCATGGCATCCCGGACTGGATCGAACCGTATATCGTGCTGGTCGGCCTGGCGCTGGCCTCGGGCGGCTTCTTCCTGGTGGCGATGACTGGCCACCGCATGAACCGCGACCCGCTGCTGCGCTCGTTCGCGGCGCTGCTCCTGATGGTGCCATTCGGCGCCAGCGGCACCGTGATCTGGCACGCGAGCAATATGCTGATGGTCTATCTGTGCACCTTCCTGCTGACCCTGGCCATCCTGCTGTATTTCAGCTTCATCTATCCCTTGACGCATGTGCCACAAAAGAAGATCGTGCCAAAAGCAGTGTCGCGGTCGATGCCGAAACCGGTCCAGTGGCTGCCGCTGCGGCGCAACTCCCCGCGCGCGCGGCGCTACACGCAGCCGCTATAACCAGCCCGCATCGCGCGCCATGCGATACGCTTCGACCCGGTTGCCGGCGCCCAGCTTGCTGATCGCCTCCGACAGGTAGTTGCGCACCGTTCCCTCCGACAGGTGGACCTGGCGCGCGATCTCGCCGCTGGAGCGCCCTTCCCCGGCCAGGCGCAGCACCTGCCGTTCGCGCTCGGTCAGCGGATCGGCGCCGCTGTTCCAGCTCTCGACCGCCAGCTCGGGCGCGATCGCGCGCCCTCCGCCGTGCACGGTGCGGATGGCGGCCGCCAGCGCGTCGACCGGTGCATCCTTCAGCAGGTAACCACGCACGCCCGCCTCCATGGCGCGCCGCAGGTAGCCGCTGCGCGCGAAGGTGGTCACCACCACGACCCGGCAGGCCAGCCTTTTCCCGGCCAGCGCCTGGGCCAGCTCCAAGCCCGTCATCGAGGGCATCTCTATATCGGTCAGCACGATGTCGGGGATGAGTTGTTCGCACAGCGCCAGCGCCGCCCCGCCGTCGCCGGCGCTGCCGACCACGTCGAAGTCCGGCTCCAGCCGCAGCAGCGCGCTGAGGGCGCCCAGCACCAGCTTCTGGTCTTCGGCGATCACAATGCGGATCATGGCGCCGCTCCCGCCGGCACGTGCAATTCGAGCGCCAGGCCGGCGCCGGCCTGCAGCGACAGGCGTCCACCCAGCGCCGTCACGCGTTCGCGCATGCCGGCCAGACCGTTCCCGTGCCGCAGCTCCTCCAGGCTGCGCAGGCAGCCATCGTCCAGCACGCGCAGCACCACGTGGCCATGCGCGCGCTCAAGGGATAACGTGCAGCGCGAAGCCTGGGCATGGCGCACGATATTCGTCACCGCCTCGCGCACCGCCAGCGCCACCACGTGCTCGGTGGCCGGCGCCAGCGCGACGCGCTCGACCCGTTCGTCGAGCGCGATGTCGGCGGCCAGCAGATTGGCGCGGGCGCTGGCCAGCGCTTGCACCAGGCCGCTCTGGCGGAAGCCGGTCACGGCCGCGCGCACCTCGGCCAGAGCCTCGCGCGCATTGGTCTCGATGTCGGCGATCTCGCGCTCGCAGGCGTCCAGGTCGCGCCGCGCCAGCTTGCGCGCCAGCTCGGCCTTCAACGCAATCGTCGACAAGGAGTGGCCGAGCAGGTCGTGCAGGTCGCGCGAGATGCGTTCGCGCTCGGCGATGCGCGCCATGTGCTCGACTTCTTCCTGCTTGCGCATCAACGCGGCGCGCGAGCTGCGCAGGCGCTCGTCCATGATGCAGGACAGGCCGACCGGCAGGCCGGCCATCAGCAGCGGCGTCAGGAACACCATTTGCATCGCCGGGCTCAGGAACGATGCCGCGGCCCCGATCGCGAGCACCGCCAGGATGGCCGCGAGTGGGCGCTTCGTCCCGCCAATGCGGCAGCACATGGCGCAGGCGAAGATGAACAGCGAAGCGGCGCCCGGGTTCCAGTGCACCCACAGGACGCCAAGCAGGCAGGCGGCGCCCACGCAGGCCAGCACCTGCCTGCCATGCAGCCAGTAGCTGGCGCAATACACCGCGAAGAATACGACCAGCGTCAGCAGCAGCAACGCGACCTCGAGCGGACCTGGCGGGACGTAGGCGTATTTCCAGAGCAGATAGCCCAGCGAGAGCAGCCAGAAGTATGGCGCCTTGCCGTACTGGGCCGGGAACCAGGGCCGCGCCAATACTTGCCTGAGAGTGGTCGTCATCGTTGGATCCGGTTTTTGTCATTGTTCCAGCAGGCGCACGTCGGCGAGTTCGAAGCGGTAGTCGCCTGGTTGCGGCCCGGCACTGAATGCTAGCATGGCAATTGCGGTCGGATCGATGCCGGCGAAGTCCTTCAGCGGCACGCTCACCTCTTTCCATTCCTCGCTGGCGACAAACGGCACCATGCTGGGCCGCTGGTTGCCGGCACCCATCAACATCACCTGGTAGGACTTGCCATCGCCGCGCACCCTGAAGCGCAAAATCCTGGCCGCGCTCAGGTCGACCGGCTGCATCGGCGTCGCACCCGGCATGAAGGCCACGCTGGACCAGGCAAACGGCAAGCCCGGCGCGACCGTGGCCTTCACCGCCAGCGCCACCAGGCCATCGGGCAGCGCCGGCAGCACCTCGAGCTTGACGGTGGACTTGCCGCCAGCAAACTGGTCGGTCGATGGCATCCAGCCGCTGCCGAACGGGCCGAGCAGGCCGTTGCGGAAGTCGCCGATGCGGCCGCCCGGGGGCAGCGCCTGGCGTCTTGCGCTGCTGCTCTCGGCCACCTGCTGGCGTTTCTTGTCGCGCAAGGCGTTGGCGCTTTGCCCATCCTTCCACACGTCGACGATGCGGCGCGTCGCCTTGATGTCGACGGCCGGGTTGCCCTCGACCAGCAGCAGGTCGGCCTTGCAGCCCTTGGCGACGCAGCCGCGCCGGCCGAGCCTGAAGGCGGCGGCGGGCGCGCTGGTGGCGGCGGCCAGGGCGGCGCGCGGGCTCAATCCAGCCTCGACCAGGGCGGCCAGTTCGCGATGCATGCTGATGCCGTACAGCGTGCCGGCGTTGCCGGCGTCGGTCCCGGCCAGGATCGGCACCCCGGCTTTGGCGAGGGCGGCGGTGACTGCTTTCGGCGTCGCCAGCGCCGAGGGCCGCGCTTGCTGGCCATACCGTGACTTGAGCGTGGCCGCGCCTTCGCGGTCGACCAGTGCGGCGAGACCAGCCTCGAGCAGCACATCGTCGCCGCCCGTCACGCCCGCCATGCTTTCCATGACCGTGAAGGTCGGAATCACGAAGGCGCCCTGGCGTTTTGCCAGTCGGGCCAGGCTGTCGACGGCCTGCTGGTTCGGCGCCGCGCCCAGGAAGAGATGCACCAGCCCATCGGCGCCGGCCTCGAGCGCGGCGCGCGCATCGGCCTCATTGCTGACGTGGACCACGGCCAGCTTGCCGCGCAGGTGGGCGGCCTCGATCAGCGCCTTGGCGGTGGCCACGTCGAGCGAGTTCATCTTGCTGGTGCCGTGGCCGCCGGCCTCGAGCACGATCTTGATGAAGTCGGAGCCTTCGGCGATGCGGGCATCGACGAAATCGCGCGCCTGCGCCGGGCTGCTCAGGGTAGGGATCGGGACCCCGAACTGGGTGCCGTGGCCATTCGGGGCGGTGGCCAGCGTGCCGGCCGAGAACAAGTCGGCGCGGCCGGCATTCTGGCCGGCCGCCATCGAGCGCTTCACTTCCTGCATCAGCGGCACGGCGGTGAACATGTCGACCTGCGTCGTCACGCCGAACAGCAGCGGCAGGTCGAGCTGCCTGAAGGCGTGGGTATGGGCGTCGATCAGGCCCGGCAGCAGGGTGCGGCCGGCGCCGCCGACGATGCGCGCACCATTCGGCGGCGCACCACGGAAGTCGGCATCGAGGATGACGCCCCCATCGAACAGCACCGAGCGTTTTTCGTGCACGGCCTTGCCGTCGAAGACGCGCACATCCTGGACCAGCGTGGCGGCGGCCAGCGCCATGGCGGACAGCGTGAAGCCGGCGGTGGCAATGACTACTTTCAGGGCTTGAGTCGACATGGTTTCCTCACTAGGTTGGTGTGGGACCAGTATGTCGACGCGCTTGACTGGCCGACAGAATCGCTTGCCACCAATCGGGGATGACAAATGTCACTCGACAAGACGTGACAAGGCGATCCGCTGGTACTGATTGCGCCGGTGCTGCTGTTCCCGGCCAACCCGATGGCGCCCGACGGCGGCGGCGCGGCCCGCGTATTCAGGACGATGCGGCCCGGCCAGGCTTGCCCTCGTGCTGCCAGCTCTTGTAGACGAACTCGATGCCGTACCCATCCAGGTCGAACACATTGGCCGCGTAGTAGCGCGGATCGTAATGCAGGCGCGCGCCAGGGGCGCCGTTGTCGGTGGCGCCGGCCGCCATCGCCGCGGCGTAAGCGGCGTCCACTTCGGCAGCGCTGCTGGCCACGAAGCCCAGGTGCAGTTCGGCGCCCACGGGCTCGGCCTGGCGCAGCCAGAAGAATATGCGGCCGCCGGCGCCGATGCCTTTCAGGTCGGGATGACCGGGCGGGCCGTTCCTGCCGTCGTAGTCAAGCCGATTCGCGATGCCGAGCGGCGCCAACGCAGCGATGTAGAAGGAGAGTGACTTGTCGAGGTCGCGCACCGGAAGAAAAACGTGGTCGAGCATCGTGCCTCCCTGTTGTTCAGATCAGGTAGCCGCCGCCGACCTCGATCGACTGCGCATTGACCCAGCCAAGCTCCTCGCCGAGCAGGCTGGCGATCACGCGGCCGACGTCACGTGCGCACTCGATGGCTGCGGCGGCGCCGATGCCGCGGCTGGCGCCGGTGAATAGGATGATGATGGTGGCGCACGGCGCCAGCGTGACCAGCGCGGCCTTCGAGGTGGGTATGAGAGCGCGACCCAGTTCAGCCGCGAGTATGCGCGCCTGTTCGGGCTGCCGCCGGCGCGCGATGCGGCGCGGATCGCGGCGCATGCGCGTGGGACCTGCTGACAACGCTACTGCGGCGGGAGGGCGTACGTGCCCACGACGTGAGCGACCGGCTCGCCGGACCCTTCGGAGTACAAGGAGACTTCACCGACCACCAATGTGCGCCCTACCTTCATGAGGGCGCTGTGGGCGATGATGCGCGCCCTGGCCGACGGCTTGCGCAAGAAGTTGATCGTCAGGCTGGTCGTCACCGCGAGCGGCACGATGCCGACCTTGCCGAGGATGGCGACGTACAGCGCCACATCGGCCACGCCCATCAGTACCGGTCCGGACACCGTGCCTCCCGGCCGCAAGTCGTCCGGCGTGATCCGGCGGCTGATCGTCGCCCCGCCATCGCCGACGGCGTCGACCTCACATCTGCTCTGCGGAAATTCGGTCGTCATGAAGGCGACGACTTCTTCTTTCGTTGCGGGCATGCTCGCTCCTGAGGTATCGATCAGCCCGGCGGCAGGCTATCCCACAAGTCCCCGGTCGGACTGATACGCGGCGCCGCCACGCCAAAGTGCTGGTAGGCCAGCGGCGTGGCGATCCGCCCGCGCGGCGTGCGCTGCAGGTAGCCCTGCTGGATCAGATAGGGTTCGAGCACGTCCTCGATGGTGTCGGCCGCTTCGCCAATGGCGGCCGCCAGGTTGCCGATGCCGACCGGGCCGCCGGCGAACTTGAACAGCACCGCCTCGAGCAGCTTGCGGTCCATCACGTCGAAACCGACGGTATCGACGTCGAGCATCTTCAAGGCGCGGTCGGCGATGTCGCGCGTGATGTCGCCATTGCCCTTGACCTCGGCGTAGTCGCGCACGCGGCGCAGCAGGCGGTTGGCGATCCGCGGCGTGCCGCGCGCACGCTTGGCCACCTCGCGCGCGCCGTCCTCGTCGATCGGCGCGTTGAGCAGCGCGGCGCTGCGCAGCACGATCTTGGTCAGTTCGGGGACGTTGTAGAACTCCAGGCGCGCGACGATGCCGAAGCGGTCGCGCAGCGGATTGGTCAGCATGCCGGCGCGGGTGGTGGCGCCCACCAGCGTGAACGGCTGCAGGTCGAGCTTGACCGAGCGCGCCGCCGGGCCTTCGCCGATCATGATATCGATCTGGTAGTCCTCGAGCGCCGGATACAGGATCTCCTCGACCACCGGCGACAGGCGGTGGATCTCGTCGATGAACAGCACGTCGTTCGGTTCGAGGTTGGTCAAGAGCGCCGCCAGGTCGCCCGGGCGCTCGAGCACCGGGCCCGAGGTCTGGCGCAGGTTGACGCCCATCTCGCGCGCGATGATGTGGGCCAGCGTGGTCTTGCCCAGGCCCGGCGGCCCGAACAGCAGTGTATGGTCGAGCGCCTCGCGCCGCTTGCGCGCTGCTTGAATAAAGATCTCGAGCTGGTCGCGGATCTTTTCCTGGCCGACGTATTCGTCCAGCTGCTTGGGCCGCAAGGCGCGTTCGATCGCCTCCTCGTTGGGCGAGGCCGGCGCGGCGTCGATCACGCGCTGTTCAGTGAAGTTGTCGGTCTGGATGCTCATTGCTCGGTGTCTCGGTTAGGCTTTGGACAGCGCCTTCAGGGCGAACTTGATGCCGTCCGAGACGCTCGCGCCCGCCGGCATGTTCTTGATCGCCAGCAGTGCTTCCTTGTCAGAATACCCCAGCGCGGCCAGCGCGTTGAGGACATCCAGCTGCGCGTCGTCACGGGCCGCGCCCGCGACCATGCCGATATCGGCTCCGAGCTTGCCTTTCAGTTCGAGCAGCAGGCGCTCGGCGGTCTTCTTGCCGATGCCGGGCACCTTCACCAGGCGGCCGGTTTCCTGCAGCGTGACGGCTTGCGACAGCTCGGCCACCGTCATGCCCGACAGGATCGACAGCGCCATGCGCGCACCGACGCCGGTAATCTTGATCAGCTGGCGAAACAGCGCGCGCTCGGAGACCGTGCCGAAACCGAACAGCAGGTGCGCATCCTCGCGCACGATCAGGTGCGTAAACAGCACCACTTTTTCGTTGGTATGCGGCAGGTTGTAGAAGGTGCTCATCGGCACGTCGACTTCATAGCCGACGCCATTGCAATCCACCAGCACATGCGGCGGCGCTTTTTCGAGCAGGACTCCAGCGAGGCGACCGATCATCGGTTTGTTTCCTATTTAAGAGACGAGACGGCTGTTTTTCATGCGCAGCGCCTGCATATCGGGCGACAGCGCGCCCAGCAGCGCCAGCGTGTCGATGCTGTGCGCGTGGCAGATGGCGACGCCGAGGGCGTCGGCGGCGTCGCTCCCCGGCAGGCCAGGCAGCTTGAGCAGGCGCGCGACCATGTCCTGCACCTGCGGCTTGGCCGCCTTGCCGGTGCCCACCACGGCCTGCTTGACCTGCACCGCAGTGTACTCGGCGACGTCGAGGTCGGCACTGACCAGGGCCGTGATCGCCGCGCCGCGGGCCTGGCCCAGCAGCAGCGTCGACTGCGGATTGACGTTGACGAACACTTTTTCGATGGCCGAGCAGGCCGGCTGGTAGGTCGCGATGATCTCGCTCACGCCGCGCAGGATGACCTTCAGCCGCGGCGGCAAGGCGCCTTCCAGCCCGGTCTTGATGGTGCCGGAAGCGATATAGCGCAGCTTGGCGCCGTGTTTTTCAATGACGCCGAAACCCGTCGTGCGCAGGCCCGGGTCGATGCCGAGAATAATCATGGTGGAATGTTACCCCGGCTGGGGGTGTTCGTGGGAAAAATACTGTGCAAAAACACAGGTCGGGAGCGAATTGCCCCCTCTCCCTGCTTGCTACGCGCGGGGTCGGCGGATGTCCCGCCGTCCCCACGGCACGGCCCATGCGGGCCGCCGACGATCAGTGACGGAAGTGGCGGGTGCCGGTGTACAGCATGACCACGCCGCGCTCGTCCGCCGCGTCGATCACTTCCTGGTCGCGCATCGAGCCGCCCGGGTGGATCACGCAGGTCGCGCCCGCATCGACCACCACGTCCAGGCCGTCACGGAACGGGAAGAAGGCATCCGACGCCACGGCCGAACCGGTCAGCGACAGGCCGGCGTTCTGGGCCTTGATCGAGGCGATCCGCGCCGAATCGATACGGCTCATCTGGCCAGCGCCGACGCCCAGCGTCATGCCATTGGCGCAGAACACGATCGCGTTCGACTTCACGAACTTGGCCACGCGCCAGGCGAACATCATGTCTTGCAGCTGCTGCTGGGTCGGCTGCTTCTTGGTGACCACGCGCAGTTCACCCAGGCCCACGTTCTTGGCATCGGGCGATTGCACCAGCAGGCCGCCGCCGACGCGCTTGACGTCGTAGGCGTTCTGGCCGGCGCCCAGGGCGATCTCCAGCAGGCGCACGTTCTGCTTGGCTGCCATGATCTGGCGGGCGTCAGCGGTAAACGACGGCGCGATCAGCACTTCGACGAACAGCTTCGACAGCGCTTCGGCCGCCTTGCCGTCGACTTCGACGTTGAAGGCGATGATGCCGCCGAAGGCCGAGGTCGGATCGGTCTGCAGCGCGCGCGAATAGGCGTCCAGGGCGTCGGCGCCGATCGCCACGCCGCACGGGTTGGCGTGCTTGACGATCACGCAGCCGGCCGCCTGGCCCAGGCCACCGAGCGACTTGACGCATTCCCAGGCCGCGTCGGCATCGGCGATATTGTTGTACGACAGTTCCTTGCCCTGCAGCTGGGTATAGTTGGCCAATGCGCCGTCGATGCTGACCAGGTCGCGGTAGAAGGCGGCGCCCTGGTGCGGGTTCTCGCCGTAGCGCATGTCCTGGACTTTTTCAAAGCCCATGTTCAGCGTCTGCGGGAAGTTCGAGCGGGTCGCGTGCGCGCGGTCTTCGCCCAGGCTGGTCAGGTAGTTGGTGATCGCGCCATCGTATTGCGCGGTGTGCGCGAATACCTTCTTCGCCAGGCGGAACTTGGTCTCGTAGCTGACCGGGCCGGTGGCTTCGCCCTGGCCCTTCATTTCAGCCAGCACCACGCCATAGTCGGCCGGGTCGACGATCACGACCACGTCGCGGTGGTTCTTGGCCGCCGAACGCAGCATGGTCGGACCACCGATGTCGATGTTCTCGATCGCGTCTTCGAGCGAGCACTCCTGCTTGGCGACGGTTTGCTGGAACGGATACAGGTTGACCACGACCATATCGATTTGCGGGATGTGGTGCTCTTCCAGCTTGGCGATGTGCTCAGGAAAATCGCGGCGCGCCAGGATGCCGCCGTGCACCTTCGGGTGCAGGGTCTTGACGCGGCCATCCAGCATTTCCGGGAAGCCCGTGTAATCGGCAACTTCCGTCACCGGCACGCCGTTATCCTGCAGCAGCTTGGCGGTGCCGCCGGTGGACAGGATGTTGACGCCGAGTGCGGACAGCGCACGCGCGAAATCCAGCACGCCGGTCTTGTCGGAAACGGAAATGAGAGCTTGTTTGATCATGGTGTGGCCTATGGTTGAGAATTCCTGGCGCCGGGCAAGCGGGAGTGCGTGGTGCACATGGCCGCGCGCCCGGAGCGCAGCCACGGTATGCACACTCAGAGCAGCCCGTGCTCCTGCAGTTTCTTGCGCAAAGTGTTCCGGTTGATGCCCAGCATCTGCGCGGCGTGCGACTGGTTGCCGTCGGCGCGCGACATGACCACTTCGAGGACAGGCTTTTCGACGGTCAATACCATCATGTCGTAGATATTGGTCGGCTTTTGCTCGCCCAGATCGTTGAAATAGTCTTCGAGACTCTTCTGGACGACTTCCTGGATACTTTCTTTGCTCATGTCTTCTGCTGCTTCATCCTGGTTTAATGAGTGCTCCGCTCTCGCGCAGCGCGTCCCCGTGTTCTTGTTCTGGTTCGCTGGTGTTCGACCGGCGCCGCCTAGGCCGCCATGGCGTCGGTGGCCGGATGTGCGGGGCGGTATTGTAACCGCTCGCCGTGCCGGTGTTGCGATCTGAAAAACTCATCAACGGCAGCCAATTGCTCAGCGGTCGATTCCAGCAAGTTCATACGCTGGCGGAATTCCTCCCCGCCCGGCAAGTCCTGGACATACCAGCCGATGTGCTTGCGCGCGGTGCGCACGCCGACGTACTCGCCATAGAAGGCGTAGTGCGCCGGCAAGTGTTCGTTCATCAGCGTGCGCACCTCGTCCACCAGCGGCGCCGGCAGGTGTTCGCCGGTGCGCAGGTAGTGGTCGATTTCGCGGCAGATCCACGGCCGCCCCTGGGCGGCGCGGCCGATCATCACCGCGTCGGCGCCCGTGTAGTCGAGCACGAATTTCGCTTTCTCGGGCGTGGTGATATCGCCATTGGCTACCAGCGGAATACCGACCGCCTGCTTCACGGCGCGGATGGTGTCGTACTCGGCATCGCCCTTGTAGCCGTCGGCGCGGGTGCGGCCGTGCAGGGTCAGCATCTGGATGCCGGCCTGCTCGGCCAGGCGCGCAATGCGCAGCGCGTTGCGGTTCGCGCGGTCCCACCCGGTGCGGAACTTGAGCGTGACCGGCACATCGACCGCCTCGACCACGGCGTTCAGGATGCGTTCGACCAGGTCTTCGTGCTGCAGCAAGGCCGAACCGCACCAGCTATTGCACACCTTCTTGACCGGGCAACCCATATTGATGTCGATGATTTGCGCGCCGCGTTCGACATTGAACTTGGCGCAATCTGCCAGGTCTTTAGGATCGGCGCCGGCGATCTGCACGGCTTTCGGCTCCATCTCGCCCGTATGATCGGTGCGGCGCGACGTCTTTTCGCTGGCCCACAGGCGCGGATTCGACGCCGCCATTTCAGACACCGCATAGCCCGCGCCGAGCTGCTTGCACAGTTGCCGGAACGGACGGTCCGTCACGCCAGCCATCGGGGCGACAAAGACGTTATTACGCAGGTGATAAGGGCCGATTTGCACAGCAGAAAACTCAGAAGTTTCTTGGGAACCTGCTATTTTACCCGAAGCGCTGCTCAAATTATCAGCAATTTTGCATGTGTTGTTGCGTGTGCGATATTGGCAAGTCGACGAAATGGGCGTGTTAAACACTGCAAGCCCTACCCTTGCGTCAAGACAGATCGTCCATCACGGCCTGGTGCAAGTGCGCGGTTTCGCCCCAGCTGACCAGTTCGAGCCTGCCCTGTTTCACCACGAAACGGTTGATGCTGGCGTTGTGCACCTTGAAGTCACGCGGCGTCTCGAGCGACAGGCCAAGTGCGGACCGGTAAGCGCACTCGAGCACCCCACCATGGGCCACCAGCGCCAGCGTCTGGCCTGGATGGCGCGCAGCATGCCCGAGTACCGCGGCGATGACCCGATCGAAGAAACCACGGAACGTCTCACCACGGTTTTTTCCCGGCGGGAGAACGGCATCGATGTTGCGAGCCTGCCAGGCGGCGAATTCGCGCGGGAAGGAAGCGGCGATTTCACTGTACAACAAGCCCTCGAAACCGCCATAGCAGCGCTCGCGGAGCTGGGGATCGACGGCGACACTACGGGCACCGGCGCCGGCATCGGTAGCGGAAACGGCATCGGCGCCGGCATCGGCCTGCGCCGCTCGCGCCCGGACGATGGCGTCGGCCGTTTGCCGCGCCCGCCCCAGGTCGCTGGAAATGACGCGGTCGATCTGCTCGGTCGCCAGCGCGGCGCCCAGGGCGGCGGCCTGGCGCTCACCCTCGGCATTGAGGGCGATATCGAGATGGCCCTGCAGCCGGCGTTCGGCATTCCAGGCGGTTTCGCCGTGGCGGATCAGGAGGATCGTGGTGGCGCCCGCTGGCGCTTGGTTCAATGTCATGAGGCTCTTGCGCCCGAACCTCTGGGCAGTGGAAGTGGATGGTTAGACAGGCAGGTTGGCGGCGACTTGCGGATTGAGCGTGTAGGTGCCGAAGATGCGCGCCTCGTCGAGGATATGGCCCCGGATCGCCCTGCACGCCTCGTGACCGGTGAAACGCCCCTCGAGCGGCAGGCGCGGGATGTCGAGGCAATACAGCGTAAATACATAGTGATGCACGCGTTCGTCGTTCCACGGAGGACAGGGACCATCATAACCGTAGAACTCGCCCGCCATATCGGGGTTGCTCGCGAACCAGCCCGTATAGTCGTTGAGGCCATGGCGCAGCTGGTGCTCGGTGCCGTTCTTGACGGTGAAGGCGACCTGCGGTCCCGGCTTGCCATGCGGCGTGACCATGTCGGAAAACATGCCCTCGGCCAGCGACTTGAGGCAGACCGGGATGTCGGCCAGCGCCCAGTGGAAGAAGTCGACGCGCGGCAGTGACGCCGGCAAGGACTGCCCGACCTTGTTGACGCGGCTGCCTTCGGAGGGAACGTCGGGGTCGTGGCAGATCAGCACCAGCGACTCGGTGCCGAATGGCACGTCGTCCCAGGCGATGTGCGGATTGCGGTTGCTCGACAACTTGACGTGGGCGTCGGGATCGGTGACTGCGAACGCGCAGCCGGCAGGGATTTCTGCGCCGTCGTTGAATGAGTCGCTCCAGATTCGCATATCTCCTCCCAGGCTGTTAATTGGACCGCGGCGGCAGTCCGCGGTTTCAGCGTGGGGCCCCGACCGGATCAATACGAAGCCAGAATGTCACCGGCCCATCGTTGATGAGGGACACTTTCATATCGGCGCCGAAGACACCGGTCTCGACGCTGCCATGTCGTTCGCGCGCCTGGCGCACGACACCCTCGAACAGGTGTCGCGCAAGGTCCGGCGGCGCTGCCGGCGTGAACGAGGGACGCGTGCCGGACCGGGTGTCGGCCGCCAGCGTGAACTGGGGCACCAGCAGCAGGCCGCCTGCGATGTCGGTCACGCTGCGGTTCATCTTGCCGGCATCGTCGGGAAATATCCGGTAGCCCAGCAATCTGGTCAGCAGCAGCTCGGCCTCGCGTTCGGTGTCGCCCTTCTCGGCGCATACCAGCACCATCAGGCCGGGACCGATGGCGCCGACGGTCGCGCCGTCGACCCGCACCGCCGCTTCGCTCACGCGTTGCAGCAGACCGATCATTGGTCCTGCGCCGCGGCGAGCGTCACGCGCGCGAACTTGCGCTTGCCGACCTGCACCACGACGCTGCCGGCGGCCACTTGCAGGCCCTTGTCGCTGACCACCGCCCCATCGATGCGCACGCCGCCCTGGTCGACCATGCGCATGGCTTCCGAGGTCGAGGCGCACAGGCCGGCCGCCTTGAGCAGTTGCGGCAAGCCGAGCGGCGCGCCGGACAGCGACACCTCGGGCACGTCGTCCGGGATCCCGCCCTTGGCGCGGTTGACGAAGTCGGACAGCGCGTCGTCGGCCGCCTGGGCCGAGTGGAAGCGGGTCACGATCTCCTTGCCGAGCGCCACCTTGGCATCGCGCGGGTTGGCGCCGCCGTCGACGCTCGCCTTCAGCTGGGCGATGTCGCTCTCCGAGCGGAACGACAGCAGCGTGAAATACTTCCACATCATCGTGTCCGAGATGCTCATCAGCTTGCCGAACATGCTGTTCGGAGCTTCGGTAATACCAATATAGTTGTTCTTGGACTTCGACATCTTGTCGACGCCGTCCAGGCCTTCCAGCAACGGCATGGTCAGGATGCACTGCGGCTCCTGGCCATAGTCCTTCTGCAGCTCGCGGCCAACCAGCAAGTTGAATTTCTGGTCCGTTCCACCCAGCTCAAGGTCTGACTCCAAAGCGACTGAATCGTAGCCCTGCATGAGCGGATAAAGGAACTCATGCACGGCGATCGGGGTCCCACTCTTGTAGCGCTTGGTGAAGTCGTCACGCTCCATCATGCGGGCCACCGTATAGCGCGAGGCTAGCTGGATCATGCCGCGCGCGCCCAGTGGGTCGCACCATTCGGAGTTGTAGCGGATTTCCGTGCGGCTGGCATCCAGCACCAGCGATGCCTGGCGAAAATACGTCATCGCGTTTTCTTCGACCTGCTCGCGCGTCAGCGGCGGCCGGGTGGCGTTGCGGCCCGACGGGTCGCCGATCATCGACGTGAAGTCGCCGATCAGGAAAATCACCTGATGACCCAGGTCTTGCAACTGGCGCAATTTGTTCAGCACGACGGTGTGGCCGAGGTGCAGGTCGGGCGCCGTAGGGTCCAGGCCCAGCTTGATGCGCAGTGGCTTGCCGGTCTGTTCGGAGCGCGCCAGCTTCTGGGCGAAGTCGCTTTCGACCAGCAATTCGTCGACGCCGCGCTTGGCGATGGCAAGCGACTCGAGGACCTTATCAGTCAGTGGCAAAGACTTAATAGACGTTGCCTTACTACCATTAATGGCTGAGTTTGAGGTCATAAATTCGTGTAGGAAATTGGCTAAAACGGTTGTAGGACCACTTCTTTTGGTATAATTCACGATCCTGTTTTCGTTTCCTGTAGAAAACTTTTCGGAAACGTCCAGACATGGCCCTTGAAAGTTCAGCCGCAAATTTTAACTGATTGCATGAACCCTATACAGAAAATCACTGGTAAAAGCCTGCTCGAGCTGCTGCCGAAGACACGTAAAGCCCGCGTCCTGAGCGCCGGCGCCGTCTTCCTGAGCGTGTGCGCCTTTGGCGCCGTAGGCGTAGCCCCGATCGCACCCGATCCTTCCGACCTGCCCGTTACCTCGATCGCCGAAAACCTGGAATTGCCAAACCTGGCCGACCAGATCGCTGCGCTCCAGCAAGACGAGCAGCAATTCATCCACGAAGAACGCATCCGCCGCGGCGATTCGCTCGGCTCGCTCTTCACCCGCCTCGGCATCGAGGACGCGCAAGCGCAAAAATTCGTCCGCTCGGATAAATTGGCCAAGCGCCTGCTGTCTCTGCAGACCGGCAAGCGCATCCAGGCCGAGACCGACGAGAACGGCTTGCTGCTGTCGATCCGCGCCACCGTCACCGATGGCAAGAGCGGCGATGCACGCACGATCACCGTCGAGCGCAAGGGCGAGCAGTTCGTCGCGCTCGAAGCGCCGGCCGAACTCGAACGCCGCGTCGAAATGCGTTCGCGCGAGATCACCACCTCGCTGTACGCCGCCACCGACAACAACGTCGACGGCAGCAGCATCCCGGATTCGGTCGTTGGCCAGATCATCGAGATGTTCTCGACCAATATCGACTTCCGCAGCGACGTCAAGCGCGGCGACCGTTTCAATGTTGTCTACGAAACCTTCTGGCTGGACGGCGAACAGGTAAAGACTGGCCGCATCCTGGCCGGCGAGTTCGTCAACCGCGGCACCAGCTACCAGTCGGTCTGGTACGAAGATCCGATCAGCAAGCAGGGTGGTTACTACTCCCTGGACGGCAAGTCCCTCAAGAAAGCATTCCTCAAGTCGCCGCTGCAGTATTCGCGCGTCTCGTCGGGCTTCTCGATGCGCGTGCACCCGATCTCGGGCAAGTTCAAGGCCCACAAGGGCGTCGACTTTGCCGCCTCGACCGGCACCCCGATCCGCGCCGTGGCCGACGCCACCGTCGATTTCTCGGGCAACGGCAATGGCTACGGCAATATGGTCGTCCTGAAGCACTGGTCGAACTACAGCACCGCCTACGCGCACATGAGCCGCATCGCTCCTGGCCTGCGCAAGGGCGCCAAGGTCAGCCAGGGCCAGGTCATCGGCTACGTCGGCAGCACCGGCTGGTCGACCGGCCCGCACCTGCACTATGAATTCCGCGTCGCAGGCGTGGCCAAGGACCCGAACAAGTTCAAGTCGCTGGCCCAGCAGCCGCTGAACCAGGCCGAACTGGTCCGCTTCCGCATGGCAGCCGCCGAGATGAACCACCGCTTCTCGCTGATGGCGCCAAGCGGCTCGTCGATGGCAGCCCGCTAAACAGCCAGCGTCTTGATCAAGAACGCCCTCCCCGCATCTCGGTGCCGGAGGGCGTTTTCTTTTGCACGCCCCATTTCATTCCAGGTACACCCATGAGCGCGACCCCTTCCCTCTTCATCGGCCTGATGTCCGGCACCAGCCTGGACGGCGTCGACGGCGTGCTGGCCGATTTCTCGGACGGTGCGATCCGGACATTGTCGGCGGCATTCACGCCCTTCCCCGCCGACCTGCGCGGCGAGCTGATGGCCCTGCAAGCGGCCAGCCACAACGAACTGGAACGCGAAGCACTGGCCGCCAACGGCCTGGCCCTGGCCTACGCCGACTGCGTGCGCGCCTTGCTGCCGTCCTGCCCGGCGCCGGTGACGGCGGTCGCGGTCCACGGCCAGACCATCCGCCACCGGCCCGAGCTGGGCTTCACGCGCCAGACCAATAACCCGGCCCTGCTGGCCGAACTGACCGGCATCGATGTGATCGCCGACTTCCGCAGCCGCGACATCGCCGCCGGCGGCCAGGGGGCGCCGCTGGTGCCCGCCTTCCACGACGCCGCCTTCGGCACGCCGTGCAGCGCGCGCGTGGTGGTCAATATCGGTGGCATCGGCAATATCAGCGTACTGCACGGCGACGGCCGCGTGACCGGCTTCGATACCGGTCCCGGCAATGTCCTGCTCGACCTGTGGATCGGCCGCCACCAGGGCCGCGCCTATGACGAGGACGGCGCCTGGGGCGCCAGCGGCGCGGTGCACCAGGCGCTGCTTGCTACCCTGCTCAATGAACCCTACTTTCGGCAGCCCGCGCCCAAGAGCACGGGCCGCGACCTGTTCCATGAAGCATGGCTGGACGCGAAGCTGGCGGCGTTCGCCGAGGTCGCGCCGGCCGACGTGCAGGCCACCCTGGCGCAACTGACCGCCGCGACGATCGCACGCGCGATCCGCGACGAATGCGTGGCGCCGGATGCGGTCTATATTTGCGGTGGCGGCGCCTACAACGGCGCCCTGCTGCGCGCCATCAGCAACGAACTTGGCGGCGTGCGGGTGGAATCGACCGATGCCCTCGGCGTGGCGCCGAACCGGGTCGAGGCGCTGGCCTTTGCCTGGCTGGGCTGGCGCTTCACGCAGCGCGAACCGGGCAACCTGGCGGCCGTCACCGGCGCGCGCGGCCCGCGCATCCTCGGCGCGCTGTACCCGGCCTGAGGCGCCGGCAGAGGGACGGCGCATCAGCGCGTCAGCGCAGGCCGATGCAAGCAGAGAGTTGCTGCACCCCTCCCCGGCAGCGGCCTACTGGCCGACGCAGATGATTCTGGTTTCGTACTCGTGCGCGTTGCCCTTCTTTTTGGCGGCCCACGCGATCGCTTCCTGCGCATCGGCGACCGTCATGATGGTCGCCTTTTCCTTGTTCTTGATAAACGAAACACCTTCGAACTTGCCGTCCTTGCCGCGCATGACCCTGGCGAAGACGGGCGGGCTCGCGCCGCCGTCGGCGCGCTTGTTTTGCTGGACGAGATAACGCTGGTCTGTATTTTCCATGGAATATTCTGTAGATGAAGGATCGGAGACCTTGCCGGCACTCCCCACACGTAAACGCGAATGGCCCGCATGAGCGGGCCATTTGACGATCCAGGCCGCGGCCTGGCGCTGCAGAAAACGATTACGCCGAGAACGACGAACCGCAGCCGCAGGTGGACGTGGCGTTCGGGTTCTTGATCACGAACTGGGCGCCTTCGAGGTCGTCCTTGTAGTCGATCTCGGCGCCGACCAGGTACTGGTAGCTCATCGAGTCGATCAACAGCTGGACGCCGTTCTTCTCCATCGTCGTATCGTCTTCATTGACGATCTCGTCGAAGGTGAAACCATACTGGAAGCCCGAGCAGCCACCGCCCTGCACGAACACGCGCAGTTTCAGGTCGGGGTTGCCTTCTTCTTCGATCAGCTGAGCAACTTTCTGAGCGGCGCTGTCGGTGAAGTTGATTGGTACGGGAATCGTGTCGAAATCTACTACTTCGGCGACTGCGGTCATGGGAAAGCTCCTGAATATAACAAACACCGTCCATTATAGACGGTTGGCGGAAGTCATGCTGCCGACCGCCTCCACAGCGTCGGCTAGATGAAACACTGGTTCGCTCGCGGGCTGGTGGGTCAGCTTGCCCGTCACCAGGGCGCCGCCGTGCATCTCGAGCAAACGGTAGTGGACATCCCCATTAATGCGGCCTTTCGGCTGTAATTCAAGGAGTTCCGACGAATAAACCGCACCGGCGATGTAGCCGTTGACCACCAGGCTGGCGCAGCGCACCTCGCCTTCGATGCGCGCGTGCTCCGACACGATCAGCATGCTGTCGGCGCCGTCCGCCGCCACCACGTTCCCGTGCACCTCGCCATCGATGCGCAGTCCGCCGGTGAAGCACAGATCGCCTTCGATCCGGGCGGAAATCCCGACCAGACTGTCAATCTCGCTTTTTACTTGTCGACCAAACATGGCGCCACCTTTGAAGAGAATTGACCGTTGGTTCGGAATTTATCCAACGATTAATTTACCCGGCTCAAAGGGGCTCACCTTGATCTATCTCGGGTCCGGCAGCAAGGATGGCGATTATGGCAATAGCGCGATCTGCTGCAGGCCCTTGTTCTCGTCCACGCCGAACATCAGGTTCATGCACTGCACCGCCTGGCCCGACGCGCCCTTGACCAGGTTGTCCTGCACCACCAGGATCACGACGGTATCGGTGCCTTCGGGACGGTGCAGGGCCAGGCGCAGCATGTTCGAACCGCGGGTCGAGCGCGTCTCTGGGTGCGAACCGAACGGCATCACGTCGACGAACTCGCTGTCCTTGTACTGCTCTTCGAACAGGGCCTGCAGGGCGGCGTTGTCGATCTCTCTGGTCAGGCGCGCGTACAGCGTCGCGTGCATGCCGCGGATCATCGGCACCAGGTGCGGGGTGAAGATCAGGCCGACCTTCTGGTCGGTGTAGCGCGCCAGCTGGGCCGAGGTTTCCGGGGTGTGGCGGTGGCCGTGCACGCCGTAGGCCTTGAAGTTGTCGCTCGATTCCGAGAACAACGTGCCGATCTCGGCCTTGCGGCCGGCGCCCGAGACGCCCGACTTGCAGTCGGCGATCAGGCTGCCGGCGTCGATCAGGCCGGCTTTCAGCAGCGGGTAATAACCCAGTTGCATGGTGGTGGGGTAGCAGCCCGGATTGGCGATCAGGCGCGCACCCTTGATGTCTTCGCGGTTCAGCTCGGGCAGGCCGTAGACGGCCTCAGCCAGCAGCTCGGGCGCGGTGTGCTCGATCTTGTACCACTTCTCGAAGACGGCGCGGTCCTTGATGCGGAAGTCCGCCGCCAGGTCGATCACCTTGACGCCGGCTGCCAGCAGCTCGGGCGCCTGGGCCATGGCCACGCCGTGCGGGGTGGCGAAGAACACCACGTCGCACTGCTTCAGGTCGGCTTTATCGGGGCTCGAGAAGGCGATATCGACGCGTCCGCGCAGCGAAGGAAACATATCGGCCACCGGCAGGCCGTCTTCCTTGCGCGAGGTAATCGCGGTCAGTTGCACATCCGGATGAACGGCCAACAGCCGCAGTAATTCCACGCCCGTGTATCCGGTTCCGCCAACGATGCCAACTTTGATCATGTCCGTTCCTTCTCGAAAATTAAATATGCTGCAAGATGAAGGCGCAATTTTAACAGCCTGACCCAATCGCCGCGCACTGGCGTTCCCGCATACCGGTCAGCGGCGCCTGGATCCGAGTCGACGTAGCAGCCATTCGATGAACAGCCCGGCGCAGCCGGCCTGGATCACACGCGCCAGGCATGCCTGGCTCGACTGCACCTGCCGCAACAGACGCTGAATACAAAAAAGCCGCCCACCTTGCGGTAGACGGCTTTTTCGCACCAGCACCCGAAGGTGCCGAGAAGACGATTAACGCTTCGAGAATTGCTTTGCGCGACGTGCTTTGCGCAGACCAACTTTCTTACGCTCGACTTCACGTGCGTCACGAGTGACGAAGCCGGCACGTGCCAGGTCGCCCTTCAGTGCTGCGTCGTAGTCGATCAGCGCGCGGGTGATGCCGTGACGGACGGCGCCAGCCTGGCCCGACTCGCCGCCGCCGTGCACGTTGACCTTGATGTCGAAACGTTCGACGTTGCCGGTCAGTTCCAGCGGCTGACGGATCACCATCAGGCCGGTTTCGCGCGAGAAGTATTCCGATGCTGGCTTACCATTCACGACGATCTGGCCGGTGCCAGCTTTGATGAACACGCGAGCGACTGCACTCTTGCGACGGCCGGTGCCGTAGTTGTAGTTACCGATCATGTCAGTTCCTTAGAGGGTCAGTGCTTGTGGTTGCTGAGCAGCGTGCGGGTGCGAACCTTCCGCGTACACTTTCAGCTTCTTGATCATGGCGTAGCCGAGTGGGCCTTTAGGCAGCATGCCCTTGACAGCTTTCTCGAGTGCGCGGCCTGGGAAACGCTGTTGCATTTTCAGGAAGTTGGTTTCGTAGATGCCGCCTGGGTAGCCCGAGTGACGGTAGTACGTTTTTGCGGTGGCCTTGGTGCCGGTCACGCGCAGTTTGCCTGCATTGATCACAACGATGAAGTCACCGGTGTCGACGTGCGGGGTGAATTCCGGCTTGTGCT
>Ga0265780_10000725_pt1 | contig 49932 bp, 30 predicted proteins | sample P1T30metagenome_FD_192432 | JGI IMG/M metagenome (GOLD analysis project Ga0265780, IMG submission 192432) | Plant litter microbial communities from East Loma Ridge, Irvine, California - P1 T30 | ecosystem: Environmental > Terrestrial > Plant litter > Unclassified | place: USA: California... | reverse complement strand
GAGGTAGTCCGTGATATCCTGACCACGCTGGTGCCCGATCAAGACCAGGCCAAGATCACGGAGCGACTTGACGTCGATCTGCTTATCCAGCAAATCGACAACGGCGTATGCGATCTCGTGGACCTAGCAAACTGGCTCGGAAAGGTGTTGAAGAATCATTGCGCTCCGATGCGGGATGGTCTTGTTGACAAGATGCGCAAGGCCATTACCAAAGGTGCACAGCAGGCGGATCAAAAACTCATGGTCAGCGGACTGCGGCAATTACTCAATCTCCTCGAAGCAATGAAGCTGGACGTGGCGAACCATCAAATCAGGCACATGCGTCCACTGCTGATCGCCGACACGATCAACTTTCAGAAGCGCTACAATGACCACCGCATTGGTCTTGGCAAGTTGAATCCCGAGGTCTCACGGTTGTGGTTGGAACAGGAGTATAACACACTCAGCGCCATCGAAGGAACACCCATGTCGTATCTGGACACCCTGACACATGCACTTCTGAGAGACCTTCTTTTCTGCTCAAGCACCACGAGTCTTACGTCGACTTTCTATCTCGACCTCGACCGCCTGCGTACAATTCGGGTTGACATGCACAACATGGTCTGCCATCTAGTCTGCGGCAACATTCTCGTCGACATGCTTTCTCCTGCAGTACCGGGGTGTGAGATACCCAAGGCGTTGGCAATGCTGCGTGCTTCGCTTACGGCAATCGTCGGGTCGCAAGGCTTCTGGGCCGAACGCCTTGAAAATGTTGCGGCGGAAATCATTCGCATTGTCCTCACTCTCGAAGGTCGCGCGCGTCCGTACGATGCAGACTTGATCGCCCTAGCAGAGCGTAAGCTTCAAGAGGACCTAGACCCGAAATCCTCAGCTTTTTGCAATTACGCCCAAGATCTCCTCTACCGTTTCCTCCCCAAGACAAAAGAATGTGTCAATGCTCACTGCAGAATGCCCGCCATCGAGCTGCAAGAGGCGCTCGTTCCACCGATGCCGGTCGCGCCAACTCATTCTTTTGGCATGGGCGCTGTCTGTGAGCCTGTCCCAGTGGCTCGGCCCACGGATCCTGACATGGAGCTCATTCGCCGCTTTTCACATGTTGTCGTGTTGCATTGGCAGGTTTGGGCCGATCTGGTCTATCTTGTCGAGCCAGAGCCAGAGTACGGCCTTTCTTCCCCGCCGCCTTCGGTCTCTCCAGAGCCTGTGACTCGCGCAATCTTCGACCCGGGTCACAAGTTCATTCCCAAGGCTGTCACCACAGACTCTGAGGGCAACGGAATGCCCACTCCTGCGGCATCTCCTAGCCCAGAGTCAGACAACCTTGACAACGACCAAACAGACTCATTTGAAAACACATTGCCGTTCTTCTTTCCTTCTGAAGATCAAGGTCGTTGATGGATTCCGTCAAGTCCGGGAGCATGAAGGTGAACAGCATACGACGAGAGATGTCTGCCACAACGGACTGTCCAGCAAACAGCAAGAATTCCGCTCCGTACAACAACAGTCGAATCACATCTTGACACCTGGCTTTTCCAAGGCGCACCTCTTCGGACAACATCAGTCCTTTGAACAAACAGGCCACCTCACCATTCCCTACATCTCCGGCTTCAGCATCGGCATTCCCCACTGGCATCCTTGGAAACATATCTCCCGGTCTACCAACTGTTGGACAAAGGCTGCTCAACTCCATTTTCGGCTTCTTTCTCCAGACTTGTGTCCTGCATACCACACCTGCTCTTTACCACCACTACAACTTTTTCTTTTCCCTTTATAGTGCGCGTCTATTTTCATTGTGTCGCAGTACATGATACCCCTCTCATCAATTGGCCAAAAAGAGAGAACCCTCTGTTAATCTGCTTTGGAAGCTGGCCTGTCTGTTTTTTTGCTTTAGCTTTTGCGTTTTCTTTGTTGTTTATCCATATTCGTTCCGTTTTTTTGTTCACCTCTTTGGACTTTGGGTGGCAGCTGAGCGTTTGCTTCTTCTTTTTTGGTTTCCCTTTTTCATCTCCCACTGTACATATGGAGGGGTCTCTACAGTGTTCTCTTTCCTTGTTGTTTGGATAGTGATTTTGGTATGGGTGACTATGGGGAATAGGAATGGTGGGAAATTGGAAAAAAGACTCGGCCGCGTTTACAATGGGCCGTTGCTTCTTTTCCTCTTTCTTTCCCTCGGTAATAACAATTTGGAGACGAGAAGGGGGAGCTGAATTGGTTTATCATTTCGGCTTCTTTTCTGATCGGAAATTACAAAATTGGTTGGCAAAGAAACTTGCTTTTGACACTCCACTTGTTCTTCTTTTTCCTTCGGGGAACTCGAATGTTGGGCATTGGTTTTCTGGGCCGGCCCTTGGTACTACTAGTCGAGGTTTTCAGATCGATTTCTTAGTAATTCTTGGTATTGATTTGTCTCGTCTTGTGCTGTCTCGAGTGCATCCATCAATGATCAATGTACCTATGGACCATGATGAGGTTGTTTTGCGCCTCGCAAGGTGCCCTTGATGATTCTACATGTGTGTTCGGGGGAAAAAAACTGGAAAAAAGAAGCGCTAAATCTATCACTCTAATATCTACAGCCCAAACTATTGCGCAGCAAGAGTCTTCTTGATGGCTTCGATCTGCTCCAGGACGGCGCTCTTGCTGGTGCCGCCCTTGGCCGAGCGCATCTCGACGGACTTTTGGTAGTCGAACACGCCCAGGACGTCCTTCTCGAATCGCGAGTCGACGGCCTGCAGCTGCTCGAACGAAAGCTGGTCCATCGGCGTGTCCTCCTTCTCCGCTAACGCGACGCACTGGCCGGAGATGTGGTGGGTCTCGCGGAAAGGCACGCCCTTGCGCACGAGATAGTCTGCCAAGTCGGTGGCCAGCATGTCGGGGGTGAGAGACTTGAGCATGTTCTTGGGCTGGATGGCCAGGGTGCTGAGCACGCCGGTGGCGATCTGCGTGCTGTCGCCGATGGTCTTGACGTGGTCGAGCATGGGCTCCACGGACTCTTGCAAATCTTTGTTGTAGGTCGAGGGGATGCCCTTGACGCTCATCATGAGGCCGGTCATCTGGCCGAAGGCGCGACCGGCTTTGCCGCGGATCAGCTCGAGGGAGTCGGGGTTCTTCTTCTGCGGCATGAGGGAGGAGCCGGTCGAGTAAGCGTCTGCGAGCTTGACGAAGGAGAACTCGCCCGAAGAGTAGATGATCAGGTCCTCGGCCCAGCGAGAGAAGTGCATCATCAGCATGGAACCCCACTGCATGAACTCGACGACGAAGTCGCGGTCGGCCACACCAGCCATGGAGTTCATGATCAGGCCGTCGAAGCCCAGCTCCTTGGCAATGGCCTCACGGTCGATGTTGAACGGGTTGCCCGCAAGCGCACCACAACCAAGAGGGGACTTGTTGACACGAGCCTTGAGCTCGCGGAGTCTCTCCAGGTCCGAAGAGAAGAAGGCGCCGTACATGAGCATCCAATGGCTCCATCGGATGGGCTGCGCACGCTGCAAGTGGGTGTAGCCAGGCATGACATGCTCAATATCGCTCTCAGCACGCGCGGCGATCACCTTGAGGAAGTCCACCAAGTAGCCCTCAAGCATGTCCAGCTGATCCCTAAGCCACAGACGCATGTCGGTCGCGACCTGGTCGTTCCTGCTGCGACCAGTGTGCAGCTTGCCAGCAATGTCCTTGCCGATGATCTCGCCCAATCGCCTCTCGTTGGCGGTGTGAATGTCCTCGTCGACGCCGGGCTGGATCTTGAAGGTGTTGTCCTGCCATTCCTTGAGGATCTGCTGGAAGCCGCGCTCAATCTCGGAGAACTCGTGCTCGGTCAGGAGCTTGTTGTTCTTGTTGGCGCGGGCGTAGGCGATGCTGCCGCGGATGTCCTGCGAGTAGAAGACGCGGTCGAAGTAAATGGACTCGTTGTACTGGGTCATGATCGGGTCCTGGCCGCCAGTGAAGCGGCCTCCCCAGAGCTTTCCGGCGGAGGGTGCGATTTGTTCGTTGGCCATGATTGTGGTTGTGAGGCGAAACTGGTAATTGGAAAAGGACAATTTTGATCTAGCAGCAATACAAACGCAAGGTATGAGTCCCAATGGCTTCCAAGGTTCTTGAATGTTTCAGGGTGCGCTTGAGAGTCACCTCACCCCAGATTTCTCTTCGATAAGATAAGAGTCGGCCGCCGAGCTCGGCCAGGGCCTGCCGATCACTCGTCCTCAGTCGACTCGGTTGACTAACTAGCTCCCAGTAGTATACACGTCTATAACAACTACATACTCACTACTGGTGACAACAACCTGCTTGCTTCCAGGATGGCCTCTCAGAATCTGTATCACCGCAGGCTGGTCGCCGAAAGCAGCGGGAAGGCGTGCTGGATCTGCTACAAGCCATCGTCGACAGTACTCATCACACCTGGGAACGATGACTGGTTCCACATCTGTCCTGGTCACCTGACAGACCGCAAATTCGCGATTCCCAAGGATGAGGAAGATCTCGCGCAAAAGAAGCGCGAAGAGGAGCTAGAGAAGGAAATAGAGGTGCTCAAGAAGGAATTCGAGGAAAAAGTACGCAAGAAGGCAGAGAAGCGCAAGGAGAAGGAAAAGGAGAAAAAGGCGGACAAAGACGAGAAGAAGGATGAAAGGAAAGAAGACGAGAAGGACGAGAAGGAGCAGGAGGAAAAGCTGAAGGAACTTGAGAAGAAGAAAGACCCAGCGAAAGCAACCGTCGAGGGACCCCGAGTATTCGAGCTGCACAAGAACTTCTATCAGATGCGACTACAAAAGAAACGAGAAGCTGAGATCGCGAAGAGGAATAGGGACCGCATGCGTGCTCCTGGAGCCTTTCCGAGTGTGCCGTCCGGCAATCCCTGAGGAAGGGCATGGTTCTCACCTGTCACATACTCGGGCCAGGACCAATCTGCAAGTCCTGGAGCATTCACCCAACAAATTCACTCGTTCACCTGACCATTCCTTGTGGATGCAACAACAACCAGCTCACGAATCATGTGAATGCATTGTACTGCTTCACCGCAGTTCAGACCAAAGACACAACTTTACTGGCAACTCCGGGCTTTGTTCTCGCCTGGATTGATCATTCACTATGGGCCGACAATGGCTTGTACCCATGTTCCTTGTTCACTACTCTGCTGTTTGACAATGCCATTGTGCATCTAGGACTCTGCATATATATATATATTTGGCGGCTGGTAAGATAGACTCTTCCTTCTTGCCAAACCACCACACAGACAGGTCCGGAACCATGTCTAACCCGAGCGGATATGCCATGGCCCCTTGCAATTCCGCTACACCTCCTCAAAACGCCAGTCTTAACACCGGCGTCACCACCACGCTCACGACCAGCTTGAGACGGTCCGATTCGAATGTCGCCATAGATCACTTGACTGCACTTCCAACGGAATTGTTGCAGCAGGTGGCATCCCATCTGAGTGCTCACTCAATCATCGCTCTCCGCACTATGAACAGGGCAGCTGCCGCGAAGACTTTTCCTAACTTCGTCCAGACATGTCTCCATGGTTTGACGGTTCAGACAACAAAAGTCGGCGTTAAGCAAGCTATGGAATTCCTGCGAATCGAAGGAGCAAGCAAGGTCATTATTCACGTGACTTTTACATCTCCTGCTACTGCCGACATTGTCAAGGGCTCATCGCCTGCTGGCCTCCCAAGTCCAGCCGAATTCAAGGCACTGCTGGCACAGCTACCCAACGCGACCGCAGTCACCATCCTGGACAACACAACCCATTCGTTCCCTGCATACAACTTGGCCTGCATTCTGGCCACCAGGCCCGTTCAGTTGACAGAACTGACACTCGATGGCTGCGCTATGCCCAACTTGACGCTAAACCGACTCCTGTTCGCGCACTCCAAGACTTTGCGCTATCTCGTACTTCGCAATGTGCATCTCTCCACCAAAAGGACATCCTCCTCTCCGTCCAGTTTCAAGTCAATTCTTACGATGCTTATCGTCGATCACTATCTGGATCGCGTGGTTTTCGACACGGTGTCCGAGGGCGACACCTATGAACCGATCGTCATGATCTCCCAACAAGCCCTTGACACCCAAAGAGTGCCTTCCCACTACTTGACACGCGCATGGCCTCTCAAGACCGGCGAGCCTCAACAGTACACCATGTCCACACACTTTGCTTCCATGTCGGGTGTTAATGGGGTCTGGGAGGCACTCAAAGGCATCGTTTTTAGGAGATTCGGGATGTCGGACAAGCTGAGACCTAGACCTAGGCACTAGACGCGCTTTGGGAGACACTCCATTACAGGTTCACTAGTAGCGAGTTTGAGTGGCAATCTGATTTCGATGCAACAGTACAGAATGAGCTGATAGCAAATACAATATCTTCTAACCACTTGTAAGCTTTCCTATTTCTCATATAAACATCCCATGCATTACAGTGCGAATGACAAGTTAACATATCACGACGCAGACCAACGCGAGTCTTGACTCTCATGTGTTGCTTGAATGCCGACAACATCAAGAACAAAGGCGAGAATTCTCGTTCACTGAGACATGTCTGCAAGCCGACTGCAGGCATGCATGGGTGCTGGTTTTTATGACTAACTTATATCTTTAAGCTCAGATTGGGGCCCAATCGTTCTCCCTTCTGTATACCTCATTCGACCACGCCCAACGGCATACCCTTTCCTCTCCCCGGCCTTTTCCGTTTTCCTCAATTCACAATATATATCTTTCAATACATGCATCAAGCGTAGTTAACCCCAACTAACTCGCTCTCGTCAAGGATACTACCAATGACAAACTCCCACTTTCCGTTCGCAAGCTCTAGCCTGAGCGCAACGTGGGAAAAGATCAGATCGAGTACGTCTTTTATCATCAAGGTATGCACAACGTTACCATTGCTCTTCGATAATTCACATTGTGTCATGCCGTGATAATGATGCTCTTTTGTCGTATTCATAAGATATTGCAATTCGCAAATGTCAAATGTCAAACCATTCATTCACTGAGGTTCGTTGACTTCACTTAACTTTAGACGACACCTCAGGCGAGCTCTCGATGCCATGGCAACGTCACTGTGAGCTAGGAGTTTCGCGACACTTTTCGCTTCACCAATCCGGATCCCAAAAGCGACACATCCACCTCGTGTCCTCGTACTGATCTTCCTCTCACCACTAAACCGCAAGACGCCAAACTGAACCAAACCACACGGCACCTCGATTCGCCGCAACACCTCAAGACTCTCTTAAGACCAACGCGCCCTGTCAGCTCAACCGACGCGCACCTCACCAACTTGCCCAACATGTCGGACCTTCAAAGCCTCCCTTCTGAGGTGATCGACTTGATATCGACATCTCTCAGCAAAGTCGACCTTCTGAACCTAAGATCGCAATCTCGCACCCTCCGCAACGGGACCACCTTCGAGTTCACTCAGCGATTCATCAAAGGGCCCAGAATCCGAGTCACTGGTAGTCGCACGGCGATCCGGACTCTGACGGCAATCCTCTGCAATCCGGATTTCTCCTCCGCAAAGGTCTTTTCGCAACCGCAAGCACTCATATTCAAAAATACTACCGAAGTCAACATCACACCCGGAACCAGAACCCTCGTACCCACCATGAAAGACATTGACATCCTGCTGGCGTCGTTGCCGCGGCTGCAGACTTTGGCCCTCGATACGAGAAAGATCCTTGTCCGTACGCATGATGGCTCGCACAAGAAACCCACGCCTAATGTTCTGGTCAAGGGCCGCGAAGACCTGGGACCGACCGTACTGAAGGGCCTTCTTCGCAAGGACTGCACTGTTTCCCAGCTCACTTTCCTCGACCTTATTGGCTGCCACCTCGACAGCGCCCTCCTTTCCAAGACGCTCCTCTCTCACAAGCACAGTCTCGAAACCGTCATGATAAGGCGCTGCAGCCTTAGGAGGAGCGGCAAAAAGGCTGTCAGATGGCTCGAGATCTTTCGCGTGCTCTCCCAGCTCGATCTCGACCACCTGCACCTCGGCCATCTCTTAGGTCCGGGTGCTAAGGAGTGTGTCGGGCTGTGCGCTGAACGCACAGAGGGATATGCCTACGTTTCCCACGAGGAAGAAGATGACATCAAGCACCGTATGGACGGAGACGTCGGACTCACTGGCTCTGCTTTCTTCACGCGCTACCAGTCTTCATTCACGGAGAGCCATGTGAAGCCGGGACTGGGGAGGTTGCTGAAGAGCCAGGATCTTGAGCTTCATCGCATCCAGGGTGGCATCGGCCGCCCCGGCCCCGGCCACAACATGGCCCCGCGCCGCCCGCGGTGAGTGGTCTGGTGCTGAGTCTTATGAGTGAGATGCTTCTAACGAATTGTTGGGTCACGGAATGGAGAAGGAATGGAGTTTTGCTTTTGATTTGCGGGTTAGAGAAATTTGATCGCTGGGACTTGGGGATTCCAAGAACAACGACCTCTGGAGGGGAATCGGATTGGAAAAAGGATGAAGTCTTGCTTTTGCTTTGCGAGGAGCTTTGCAGATCCACGTTTGGGATCTCGGAGGTTGTGAAGAAGCCAAACTCATCCATCGCGTCAGCCACTCAGCTTCGAATTGGCTCTCACATCGCGATAAGGATGGAAGGGATAGTCTTCAGTACGACCGTCTGTTTTTGTAGTCATTGAATGAAGGTCCGAATAACTATGATGAAAGTCCTCCGCTTCGTTCCAAGTCATTGGACGGAACTCGGTTTTGTTCCAAGCAATAGGCGGAAACGGCACGAGCTCTTTGCAACAGTACTGTATACCATCGATCCAACCACTCAACATCGGATCATCACCACCCGCTCCCAGACGAATGGATGCGAACTAATAAGCCAGCCACCAAAATCCTCCTCACACAAACGCCACCATCACCGCATCCTGCAGTCATTCGCACGCGAGTGGGCGTCTCTTTCAGCTTCAGCCCTCAACGCCGACGTCTAAAAATCGCCGCTTTTCGTGCAAGCTCGCTCGCTTACCATGACTAACCCCTCCAAGTCGACTAGATTCATCGACTAGACCAAGTGTAATCAGCCATTGTTGTTGCGATACCTCATGCACTACCCCAACCCTAACCCTGTACCACATGCTCTCTTGAGAGAGACCGAATTAAAAAACACCTTAGTACCTACCTATACGGCTCAAAGACAACAGTATATCCTAGCGATCGTTTGAAAAAGCGTCAGAGATCCCAAGGCTCGTTCCCAAAGTCCCATATCAAAAGACAGATGAGAGATCTAGATGAAGACGAATGAAATAGAACTCGAGAGCTAGCAGGCTGGCTGACTGGCTGACTGTAACGGCTGACTGTCCAGCTGACTGGCTGGCCGGGAGAAACGGAGAAAAAGGCATAAGAACATGGCCGCCCGCGATGTGTGTCTGCGGACCAGTAGATTCCGCGAACGAACAACAGGGTGCCGACTGTTTCTTATCTGCGATGGTGGGTCATGATTCAGGTGTCATTCTGAAGGGGGTGTTTAGATGTGACAATTCCCGCATGGGAGCGAGTGACCATCTAATAAGCGAGTAGACCCACGTGATGATGGAACACCAACAACGCAATTCGTTTCGCGTTTAGACAGTAGAGGGGTTTGAGAGTACGGCCAGAGCAGAAGGGAACAGAATCGAATGACATGCTCATGTAGTCTTCCTTTTTCTTTCTATCCGTTCATGGATGGATGGAAAAGGCTCAATTTAACACGCACATTTTGTTGGAAGTTCCATTCTATGCCCAGAAGCGGCATGCCGCCGATTTGACAACGATGCCAAATGTAAACACAATTTTCTCCTTTCCTTCTTTCCACCTCCGCCTCAGAGAATGCAAATTCTTTTCTTCCGAATCTTTTCGTGCGGGTTCCGAATTTCCGCGATGAATCCGCCCTTTGATTTTTGCCTTTCCCCCGAAATCCATTGATGCATGTGATGATATGAGCGCTTGCGAGGTAATACCAGAGAAGCAGGGGAAAGGCCCATGTGAGTTTTCGTCAGAGTCGTAGCGAGTGATGATAATGATGATGATGATGCTGATAATGTATGCTGTGAAGAGAAGTGAAATCATGGAGGACAGATGGACGAGGGTTGATGTGATGATGTAGCGTGTATGCTTTCTAGCAGCAACCTCATCCATCCACTGTCCTGAATACTGCTTTCATACGAGATGACAAGCAAGATGAAAAGAAGGGTATCCTCGTTCGTTGTCAACACCAAGCAGCGTTAGCAGTCGCGAGGATCCCGGTCGAGCAGGTTTGAGCACTGCACAGGCGAGCCGGTCAGACCAGTCGTGGTGACCATGAGCGCCGGAGGAGCCTGTTGAGGCGCACTACCGTTGGAAGTGACACGCTTCTCGGGCAAAGGCTCATCTTTCATGCAAGCGTTCTCCAGCATGTTGGTCCACTTGCCACTAGTACCGGCGTGGCTGTGTTTCAGATGTTGGCGGAAGTGATCAGCGCGGAAGAACTTCTTCGCCTTGTTGCATTCGCCAAATTTGTGAACGTGGTTGAGATGTTCGGCGCGTGCCTCCCAGCGGGGAGGGTTGGCGAATTCTTCGCCACAGTAACCGCAGACGTCCGCGCCATTGCCCGTCATTGAAGGATGGAAAGCGGCTTCCGGACCGGCGAGCGCGGCGCATGACCAAGAATGGCGCCTGAGATGGAGAGAGTTCTGGTGGCGTTCGGCTTCGTTCTTGTTTTTGAAGCGATTCGGGCAGTAAGCGCAGCTGTACTGTTTTTCGGACTCGTGCAGCCTACGATTGGTTAGCCGATGCGCTCACATGTGATCTACAGGACTGGACGCCTAAAGCTTACCTGAGGTCATCCTCCGTGTCGAATTTCTTGGGCTTTTTAGGGCAACACTCGCAAATGTACATGCCGTGAAGCTGAGACAAGCTGCTCTGACGAGAGTGAGGGGCACTGTCTACACCTGAGCTCTGAGCCCCACCTTGGGTGCTACTTGAGAGAGTGCGTCCATGGTGTGGAATGGTGAGAGCTGGGCCAGGTTTGAGCGATTGTCCGCTTCCTGAAGGTGTTCTCGCCCTCGACAACTCCGGATCGATCGCAGGGGATAGTATACTCGGTGAAACGCGACCAGACGCGTAACTAGTCGCACTGCTTGGCACGCTGGGCACTCCTAGAGATGATCCAAACGAGCCGTGGCGTGGTGCATATGAAGATGCTGAAGATAATGATGAATGGCTAGGCTGAAAGCGTGCGACAGGTGATCCTCGTTCCGGTAATTGATGGAGAGACCGACGGTTATAATCGTTCTGTCCAGATCCACTGCCAACGGATGAGCGTTCGTCACAGTACAAATCTCTCGGTGGCGAAGATGCACGACGTTTTGTTCCTGCTTTGGCACCAGTGTTGTAATCGTCGGAATAGCCCGACGGACTGCGATCGTGGATGTGCAAATTGCTCATGCGACTGTCTTCCATTTCGTCGTTTGCGAACATTGTGTTGTCGTAGCTTCCGCGATGCGAAGACGAAAGACTTCCGTTGCGTGTGTGCAGGAGGCTCGAATCGATGGGCCCGTGCTCCCAGAAACCCGAAAAGCCTGGAGAGATGGCGCCTGATGACGGGAGGCTCGTTGGAAATCGTGCGTTTGCAGGCGATTCAGAAATGGAATTCTGACGTCGCTCGTGGGTCGGAACGGTCAAAGGTCTCAGTTGGCTATTCCGACGTTCGCTCTCGGCTTGTGCGAGTTGGGCCGTTTCCTGCATTCCAGGAGCAAACGTGGCAGATGAGATGGATTGTCGTTTGGAATCTGGGGTGCTAGGTCCGCCAATCCGACTTAACAATTGCTTGTCGTATGCGTTAGAAGAGCCTACGAGTGTGGTCTGCTCAAGCCGACGTTCGCTCTGAAGCCTGAGAATTGCGGGTTAGCTGTTGTAAACGGAATTCGATATATCATCCCAAGAAATCCAACTCGACGATCACGGCGATAAATCGATCGCGGTACAATTCGCGAATGGTAGTTTATTCTTCAAAGGATCCAAGTGTGCGAATATTCCGATCTTCCAATCTTCCAAACGATTTGACGTACCTATAAGTCGAGCCGGATCGGGATCTTGAGGCGCCTTCTTCGTCGCTCTGAGATTGTTGCGCATCCAGCATTTCGTGATCGCGTGTTGATGCGGTGATTGTGGCTAGAGAACTGCCTCGTCGGCCATCGTCCATGCTGCCATTTTGTACGTGCTCCAGCTCTTTCACGTGAGTCGGGCCTTTCGAACCTAGCAAACTCGAGCCTGGCTTAACGGGTGCGGATCGTCCAAAGTCTGTAGAAGCGGGATCGTTGCCCCATTGCCAGCCGGAGTCCTGGCCAGATGTGATGTCGGGAATGTGCGTGGGAGGAGGCAATGGAGGTGGAACCGCATCCTGTGCGTTCGGTATAGGCATTGGCGAGACCAGATCTGGCTGAAAGCTGGAAGCCGAGGGCGGGCTGGCGTAACGCTGAGGTTGCGATATGCGAATGGACGGAGTCGACGACATGGCGAGAGCGAGGGCGAGAATAAGCACTCGCTGATACGAGTGGCGAGGGTGGAGGCCTGTCAGTCGAATGTGCAGTGCAGCGGTACGCTACACGAGGCTACACAACACCGAGTTGTGGCCTTGGGCGACGCAGGGCAGGCAATTGCCACAAGCTCACAGGTGTGGCGAGCAAGGCGGCGAGCGAGCAGCTCTACTACGCTCCGTGCTTATATGCGCCGGGATGGACAGTTAGGCAAAGGCGCGGGTGGAGGAGGTAGAGTAAGGCGAAGAAGTGTTGGTCGGGTCATGCGAGCGAGCACGAGAGCGACGGAAGCTTCAGGTGCGGGAGCACGCAGAGGCGCACAGTGTAAGGCTGGATAAGGCGTAGGGCAGAGGAGGACGCGGGAGTCGGGAAGGAAAAGAGAGTGTGTGTGAGGTAGTGGTGGAAGTGAGGTGAGGTAAGGTGAGGAGAGGGGAAGCAGGATGTTTATTGGGATGTGCGTAGTAGGGCCATGTGCAGGCAGGCAGGCAGGCGAGGCAGCTGAGTGGTAGTGGTTGGTGGTGGTGGTGGTGTTGACGATGGAAAAGATAATTGATGAGGATGAATAATGAATTGATGGACGAATTTGATGGGGATTGCAGCACACGGCAAGCGATGGAACTGTCACACAACTCAACGACAATAATCTCTCAGCAGCAGCAGCAGCAGGTCCTTCGAGTAAACGGCGCACATGCCTTTCGCGACGGGCGGATGCTGCTTCTCTCTCGGTCGAGATGATGATGGCTGCGTCAAAGTGCTGCGAAATGTGGGGAGGAGTAGCTTGCACTGCCTCAATCGCTAGCGCCATTTCGCTGCTTAGCGTGCAAAGAATCCATGTGCCGCCCACCGCGGGCCAGCCCGTTGGTTAGTGAGTGAACAGAGCCATGCCTCATCGAGCTGGAAGGAAGGATGGTGTCTTCCTGTATGTATCTTGTTCTTGTTCTGCTAGGTTGGACGTGGACGTGGTTGGTATGCTAGTGGCCTGTCAATCGGTTATGTGTCTGTTTCTTGGTAGTAATCTGACAGTTTGTCTGACAATCTACGCTGTCACGGCTGTATCTGGACATGTCAATCACAAGGTATCTATCTTCCTGTTCTCTCGGAGATCATATCTTTCAGTGCTACTGTATCTCTACAGTCCACCTCTCCATAACCATGTATACCTCTCCTCCCCCCTACCAACGCATCGTATCTGCACAACACTCTCCATAACACACAAGGGTCCAGCCAGGTACATATTTGGCCAGAACAAGGTCTTCACGCCCGCCGCCTAAGACCTTCCCAAGCCTGCTGGGCACCGGCTTGAGCTGCAAGGCTGACATGTAAGACAGCCGCTATGTCGCTATGTGTTTCTCCGTCCTCTCGGCGCCTCCCATACAAGGCTAGCAGTCATGCAGTCCAGTAGTCGAACCAACACAAGGAGCGAGTCCCATAGTAGGCAGTCCATCGTCACCCTAGCACGTAGCAGAAGCTTTTGCTATCAAGCCAGCACATCTCTCATCAACATCAACGATGATTGACATTCTAGTTGATTAACCTGCAACCCCCACAGAACGTCAGGCACTGGCGGTGGGGCTCCAGGGACCGACCTGCACTGCACAGCACAGACGGCGTTAAAGAGTGACATGCCGCCGCCTACTCATTCGCTGGTGGCCGGGCGTCTGCGCTTGCCTTGCTCGATGCACCTCGACTTTTTCCCATAACCATTCGGTCCGGCATATTTCTTCGTTGGCTCAGCGTCGACAAGGTCTCGTGGCCGCACGGCAAAATGTCTTTGAGCGTCAACCTTATGTTGCAAGGCGGTTAATCATCCTCGCTTGCCTTTGGGGCAGTGCAAAACATCTCCACATAGGGCTCTCTTGCTGTGGTCCTTCGGCATTCCACCAGTTGGGTAGGGAAGGGAGTCGAGTCGACTGTTGCATCCGTCAACGTCTCCTCGTAGGGCCGAGTTTCGAGTCCGTCTTCAACGTCTTGGTAAGCAGCACGACATGTGAATGTCTTGACGTGCTGCCTCACTGGCCGTCTATCATTCTGACAATCCGAGCACATTGATTAGATTCAACAATCATGTCACCGCTTCTGCCTTTCCGTGTTCTGCCCGGAGAGCAGAATTATGTGGAAAGCCTGACCTTCTGACTCGCAAAAGCCAATCGGCAGCATCCGCTGATGAATTTGAGACGCGACTCAAGCTGAGACGACGAGATGCAGGGCGGCGAAATACGAAATCTCACGTACATCGCCAACCACAAAAACAAGAAAATAAGATATCTTCGTCATGTCGCTCCTCGATAAGGTCTCGGGCGAGCTGAACATCTACATCGGCGGGTACGTCACTTGGAAAGCACTCTTCACACGGCCAACGCTCTGCGAAAATCCAAAACCGAGGCGGCGAACGCCACCCCAGAAAGATATGTCAAGTCTGATCGTCGCAATAGATTGTTCACCCTTCGTCGCAAAGAGTCTCTACGCGAGACAGGTATCACACATGTGCTTTCCGTCTTGAAGCTGCCGGTAGAGCAGGGTTTGTTCGATGGCTTCACCCACATGGCCGTCGAAGTCGACGATGTCGATGATGAGAACCTGCTCGAGCATTTCCCGGCATGCAATCATTTCATAAATGCTGCTATCGAGGCCGATGGTAGCGTGTTGATCCATTGGTGAGTGATGTCTTGTCCATTCAGCCATGTTGCGTTGAAGAAGAGCCCGTTGGCCACTACATGCACGCACTTTACTCTTCGGAACATGACAAAGTGAACACAACGCACGCAAGACCTAACGCACATTCAACAGCGCAATGGGCAAATCACGATCAGCCACAGTAACCTGCGCCTTCCTCATGCAAAGATACGGCATCACACCCGGCCAAGCCCTGGCACAAATCCGCGAGACAAGGCCCTTCTGCGAACCCAACGATGGCTTTATGGCACAACTAGAGCTCTACCACCGCATGGCCGAAACCGACGACATCGAACAATCGCCCGTCTACCAGCGCTGGCTCTACCAACGCGAGATCGAAATGAGCAGAGCCTGCGGCCAAGCACCCGAAGCCGAGAAGATCCGCTTCGAAGACGAGCACGAATCGCAAGGCACGGCGGACTTTGAGCTGAAATGCAAGAAATGCCGGTATGTATGATTGAAAAAAACCGTCATGTTGTCGAAGAGCTTCGATGCTTCACAGTCCATGTCCATGTACATGTACAATCCAAACAAGAACACGCACTAACTCACTTCCAACACAAAGCCGCCCCCTCGCCACCTCCCAATACCTAATCTCCCACGAACCCCTGCGCGCCACCTCAGCAGACGACAAATCCTCCAACTCCTCCTCCGCCTGCGGCCACTACTTCCTCGATGCCCTCTCCTGGATGCGGCCCGAGCTCGAGCAAGGCAAGCTCGACGGCCGCCTCGAGTGTCCCAAATGCCGCTCCAACGTCGGCAAGTACGCTTGGCAGGGCATGCAGTGCAGTTGCGGCGATTGGATCTTGCCTGCGATCAGTCTGATCAAGAGCAGAGTCGATACGGCCAGGATGAGGCCGGCGGGCTCGGTGGCGGGTGGGATGGGGATTCGGATGCCGCCTGGTGGAGGCGGTGGAAGGCCGGCGGGTGGGCAGAATTTGTAGTTGATGTTATGAATGGATTGGGTCGGTGATGATTGGAAAATTCGTGTCTTGAAATGGTAGATGACGATTCAGATGTTCCTACATCGAGGGCGCCTCACGGCTTTCTCATTCTTAGGTCGCCGATGGACATCAAAGGGAGTAGGAAAGTTCGAGATCGACGCAAAAGATTTGACCAGGTATCTTGTTGTCGCATCAGGGATGGTAAAGGAGCTCATAAAGCTAAGCAAATGGTAGACACTAACACTATGAGCACCTCAGATACCTACTTGAGACAAGAAAAATATAAAAGACAGAAATGAAGAACAGATCTCAAGCCACCAAATAATACCAAGAGAGATCTTCCTAACGACCTCAGCGTCACGGCCCGAGCAAGTGATCAAACTCATTAAGCCCGTAAGAACTCCAACGCAAAGGGCAAAAGAGTGCTAATCACCCGATCGCTCCTAGCTTTAGCATGTCCGTCTCACCTATGCGAGGCAGGACTCCTGCGTTGCGCTCCGAGGACCGTATTTCTAGAGTTAGAGGAGAGAGGGAGTCAAGGCTTTTGTTTAGGCTAACTTTTGGGGCTATGTCATTATGTGAGTGACGTGAGTCAGGTCTGCGATGTGGATCTCGCTCGCCCTGCCTCGCCTCACCATTGTCTATGCATGTACTTGTACACATCTTGGTGTATGGTGACCTGCTATCCCAGACCTCCAGAATCTGATTGCTTGCTAGCATATACTTCCATTACTCACTCCCGCCTCTTCCTGAAGTCGCACTCATGTCAAGACCTCAACGACTGGCTTTCGCACCACGCTTGTTGTCAGTCACCCGCAACAGCCACTGCATGCAGAAGCTGGCCGCGATACTGGCCAACAGCATCGCAATCATGACCCACATGCTGCCCAAGTACACCGGACGCCTCTGCGCGTCTCCCTCCCAGCCGGAGAACAGGGCATAGTTCGTGACGACGCTGCCCAAATTTCCGAGGCCGGACACCAAAGCCGAAGCGGCCGCAACACCAATCTCGCCGTGGCGCGGCTGGAAGATCTCGGCCGTCCAGGTCATTGCGATTGGGACAGTCGGGCCCAGACCGAAACCGACAATGAGCAGGCCCACGTACCGGCCCCACCGCGCAGAGTCCGAGTCGCCGGCGTACGTTGCGATAAGTAGTCCGGCGATCTGCAGGGCGGTCGGGATACTGAACCATAGCGCTCTGTGGCGGTGGAAGTGATCGCTAATGGGCGTGACGCAGAGGATGCCGATGAGGTCGCAAATCCAAATCGGGGCGTAGAGCAGGCTGAGTTCGACGCCGGTGAAGGTTGGATTGATGGCTTTGAGGATCACGGTTCCGTAGGATTGCACTCCGTTGCCGACGCCGACGACGCCAAAGTACATGACGAACAACGGCCAGAAGCGCCAGTCGATCATGACGTTCCAGAGGTCACGCAGTGTCCAGTCGGAGCTGTGATACGCCTGGCTGAGATCCTGGTAGTGCAGAATTGCATCCTCGCCGCTGAGAGCGGGTTTGTTGTTCGGCAGAAATCGACTGAGGATGTTCTTCTTTTTCTCCTCGCCGGGTGCAAGAGGACGGTCAGGCAGCCACCAGACCAACACGAAACCGACAACGAGCGTAACCAACCCCCAGACCAGGAACATCCATTGGAAGCCCACGAGTCCGCCGTCTCCGTCCATTTTCTGGAAGCCAGCGCTCACCAGACCGACGACAGCGGCGGACACTTGGGAAGCCGTAAAGTACCAACCAATCCTCTTCGCCATTCTATGTGGCGGGTAGAACATTGTCAGAAACAAAGACATACCAGGCCACATGCCAGCCTCAACCGCACCAAGCAATAGTCGGAGAACGTAGTAGCCGGCAGCATTTTTCATGCCTACCATGGCCGTGCCAATGATTCCAACACTAATGACGATCCTTGCGAGCCAGACCGAAGGCGACAGCTTGCTCATGGCCAGATTCGAAGGCACTTCAAGGACAACGTACGAGACGTAAAACAATGCCAGACCCGTCGATACTTGGTGTGCAGAAATGTCGAGCCGAGTGCCCAAGTCATGGCCTTGCTTGGTGTTCATAGTCTGCGCCAGGCCGACGTTGGATCTCACAGCCGAGCAAAGGAAGTACAGAACCCAGAATGGAGGGATGATCCTGAGGTCCAGCTTGCGGTACAGTCGACGGGTCCGAGTCGAGTCCATGGGTCCTTCGAGTGACACATTCCGGCCATCGTCTTCGTGGACTTGGCCTTCCTTGCGGTGGTCGTTCTGGGAGGACCGCCGTTGGGACGCTTGAAGTCCTGATACACCTTCTGTTCCAGGCATGGCTGATAGGGTAGAATGTCTCGAAACGATGCTATACCACGTCGTAAAAGGTAGAAGGAAATGTCACACTCGACATGTGTTGAGGCAAAATCTGGGTCGTATTCGGACCTATAGCGGAGAGTCATCTTATCTGGGCTTCGATCAGAGCCTCGGCAGGAGCTTACCCGGGGCGGTAGCGTGATCACAAGTACAGTGATCCTTTGCACTTGCTGCATCTGTGGGGGGAAGAACTCATTCGAACAACATCTTCAATTCCTCTCAGGTCGTCCCAGGAAATCCGTATCAGAACTCGTATCAGATTGTGTCTCAAGGTTCTTCGCAAGGCTGGATTGATTCAGTCGCTCTCAAGGTCTCGAAGGAAGAAAGAACAGAACATTCGGCCATTGCTGAACCCGCGCATGCGTTTCGGACCACTGCCAATGGCAGGATCAGCTGGTTGCATGCTGGTATCGTCCTATCCACCTGAGTATGATGTCGATGTAGCCACGTGACAGTACTCATTGTGAGTGAATGGAGGGTGGAGGAAAGGTGGAGGACATCACGCAACATGTCTTCTGACGCCCCACAGCCCTGAAAGCGCCAACTTCACGGAATCCTTCGCGCGCTCCGACTACCCGAAAATGGTCTTGATCTTCAGCGTAGAGCTGCATCACAGACCGTGCTGACCACGTCGATATGCACCCAGCCACCGATAGGATTGTAAGGTGACAGCAGCCAAGACGGCGTAGTTCGAGCTCGCTTATGCCAACTTCTGGTTAGCCCACGGTCCTTGATGTTCCCCATATACAAAGGTACGCCCTCGGTGATTGATGATACGAACACATCAACCGACGACACCTGCGAACATATCAACAAACACTACGCAAGCATCGACAAGAATGACCGAAACAATGGCTTTTCCAACCGGCGTGGACGCTTACAAAGTCGATTTCGTATGGAAAAACCTCAAGGGTGTCATCACAGACAACAAGACCAACGACCATATTATGGATATCGATTGTAAAGGCATGGCGAAGCCGCAGATCAAGTTCCTCACAGGATCAAAGGAAATCGTCGGTACAGGCACTCTGAACACCTTCTCAATCCATGCGGAATGTGAGATAAGAGGCCGAGTCAAGAAAATCCAGGCTATGAAGCGCTGGACTACAGAATACACATACCTGTCGGATGGTTTTGCAGACGGCGGCCTGCCAGTTGCGATGTATTGGACTAGCAGCTCAGGTAAGTGGGAGACAACCCCTAGTGAGAGGGATTCATGATCCATGTCTGACGTGCAGACAGGTTTCAAATACTGGGACTTCATCCTTCTGGACGCCAACAAAGAGCCCGTGGCTAGGTTTCGCAGCAACGTCTGGGCTTACAAACATATTGGTATCGTCGAGTTCATGGGGGATTTCAGCCAGCTGGCGAAGGAAGAGATCTGTATCACCGGCTGCACAGTCTACTTCAACTTCTTGCATCGGATCAACAACATCTTTCAGCTTTTCGGTGCCATCGGTGCCAAAACCGGGCCACTCGCTGCGGACGTTCAAAACCAGAGCGCTCCAAGCCAGAAGATCGATAAAGACATCGACATCGGAGAGACTAGGACATCCACTAGAGACACGACAGTTGGCTGAGCTCAGTGACTGGCAAGCAGGTGGCATCTTGCCGAGCCTCACGCTTGCTTCCAGGAAACACCACCACAGCGCCTGAAGTCAAGCGATGCAAGTCAATTGAGAAATCTGCCCACGGTCCATCGTAGCAGAGAAAGCACAACTGGTAATGGCCTAGACAAGACGCTAAGCCACGAGGCACTGTTAATGTTTCGAACCATCAACACCTTGCAGGTCGGTCAGAGCTTGGGTTCGACCGGCTTCTGCATGGGCGATCAGTCGCACTCTTGGCACAAACTCCGGAATGACAACATGCTCCAGGCCTTGGCATGAGGTTGCTGGAGTTGAAGATCATCGGAAACAATGATGAGTGGTGCTGTGGCTTAGGTGACGCGGAACAGTTTGTACTGCGGATCTTCTTCGAGCATGTCCTTCCGTCTGTCTCGCCAAGGACTATGGATCCAGATTAGTGATCACGCTGGAGGTCATCTTTGTATGCAAGATTTCCTATTACGCATTCGATCTAACCTTACACATACGACCATAGGTCAGTGAGAACTGGGCATCCCGTCCGCTCTGCCATACATAAGCACTGAACCGGGCGACTAGTACTAGAGTGGGTGACCATCTGGGAATCCCGCCTGTTGTATGTTTTTAATTTTTCTTTTGGCTGTCTTCTGGCCGCGTCGTGACGTTCAGACATCTGCATTTGCTCGGTATGTTTTGCTCATTCTGTGGTAGACGGGCAGGTAGGTGTGTGCAACTTCTCTTTTCGTTCATCCGCAAGCAAGGGTAATCGCCGGGTGGGAGAGCTGTCTCAAGGAGATGCATCTGGACTTTGGCCATCTCCACGGAGGGCACGGGACACGAGGCTAACAAGCAAGCAATCCGGAGTGACACGCGGGAGAGTTTCTGGGGGATGCTCTTAAAGGAGCTTTGCGTGCGGTGTTTCTGCTGAGTGGTTACGTGGTTGTGACCAGTCGTGCCAGTCTAGACCGAAGGATTTCCGGGCGGGCGAAACGTCTGAAGAAAAGCGACATATAACGGTCGACTGGTGTGAGAAATTCGAAGATTTGGGGCGTCTCGGCGTGTGCAAATGACACGGTTGTGGGTAGCAACTTTTTTCTTTCCAAATACTCTGTTTTGTTTAGTCATGAAACACCTCGGTGGTCGGGGCGATAATGGGGGACTTGTAACGCTGCTCAGAATTAATTGTGATTGCTGTGCTCGGTGGTCGGCTGCAGCGAGTTGCTGATCGGCCAAGTGCCAAGATGTGGCGGAGGCGTTGAGCTGAGTTGCGGTCAGGGTGACCCGATACCTGTGTATACGCATGAGAAATACATATACATTTATGTACATTTATGTTACCTGCTGTGAGGCTGTGGAGGGGCTTGGGTCTGGCTTGGCTGCCAACTCCATGCTGTACATGCCACCGAGGTACAACTGTAGCCATCGTTGGTTCGCGTGGTGTGGCTTGCATGAACCGTGGTGTGATTGTCCCGACCTCCGACTTCCGAACCGCAGAAAGCGCGCAGCGGAGTATTTGAGATGGGCCACCACAGCATCTGGTGGCTATGTGGCAGTTACGGCATTGTGAGAATCGCATCGAGAGCGAGATCCGAGCAAGATCAAGGGTTGCCAATGCGCAAGTGGGACGGCATCTCTGCCGAAGATACCACAGCAAGCCGAGCTCGGTAACCGCAAGGAGGAAATGCCTACCTCGTCGCAGGATGCGGTTGAATGAATGCTTGCAAGAGATGGAAGGTGCTTGGATCCTTCTTTTGCTTCCACAGCTGCAGCCCTATGAGTCTAGCGCTCCCGATGGCATGGTCGTTGTGGGGAATTCTAGAGCGAGCCATCGATTGACAAGCTTTGCTACGACATCAGAATGACGCATTTCACAAAAACAGATGCGCGCAGGGACACCACCATCGGCACAGCATTAGGAGCCGGCCGGCCGTCCGGCTCGTCAGTCACTGCAAAGTCAAAGGCCCGCGAAAGAAACACAAAGACAGTTGTGAAGATCAGTTCGATGGCGGGCGCAAAAGACGGCAAGATGCCAGGCGGCTGCAGGCCCAGTCGACCCACAGTGCTCGCTGTATGCGAGGGCCAGGATTATTAATATGGACATGGTATTACTGTTTCACTGCAGGATGGCGATCGCCTCGTAAATTCGTATTATCGCTGTTGTCGGGTTTCTGCTCGGCAAAGGCGCTCTCCGTCCACTTGCAGTCTTTTTGACAACACAAACACCCGGCTCGCTTTTGCTAGGCTAACGACTCTCTCGTCCTGGGCTTCACGTGGCGGCACTATGGATTGTTCGCGCAGGCTCGTGTGCTCTCGTATGTGCTGCTCGCGGCTATACTTGCAGATCTTGCTGGAATGCGCTCTCGCCCTCGCGGCAAACTTCCACTTCCACTATCATCGTGGCTTCCACCGCCGCATCCCTCCCGGCGGCACTGGGAGCCGTGACCTACTGATGATCCTGTCCTGCCCTGACGACTAGGGCATGCCTGACTCTCCATGCTTTTCGGCGGCGAAACTCCCAGGACTCCACGCCCGCCTATCTAGCTTTGGTGAGGGCAGGGCGCATCGGATGGGCGTTGGTTGGACGAGAGCGAGGAGAGGTATGTTTTTGCAGCAGACCACCAGGACTTTACTCCGGAGAAGACCGAGGGCTTGCAGTGACGTGTAGAGAGAAGTGAAGATAAGCTTTGCACTTCACCTCATCCGTCGGTTAATCGGCAGATTTGGAAGATGGAACACAGAAGACTGTGCTGCGCCTCGTGGTGGCTCGTCGGCTCGTAGCAACCGAGTGCCCTTTGATAATAAGCGACATGATGCCTAAGCATTCGACAAATACGCGAGGGCTCATGGTTATTTGACAGGGACTCAGGGATTCTGCGAGGTCTTTGTGGGGGGGCTTTGCGCCGAGTCTCAGCAGCCGGAGACACCATGTGGATCGCTCGCCAAGTCTTCCGGTGCAACGTTTTTTCGAGCAGATCGCTCACCTTACCGCAAGGAGCGTCTGGTGGAAGCATCCGCAGAGCCTATCGCGGTTCTGACAAGCCGTCTGCCGTCGCATCCGAGGCCGTCAAGGCACCAACGGCTACTCAGGGTCCTGCAGCTCGCCACGATCTGCGCCCACATCTCATGCCAACGCAGTAGCCAAAGGCTCGAAGCCACAACCAATGCGAGCGCCAAGTTCCGTTTCAGAGACCCATTGATTCGGCGCCAAGAGACATTTACCGGTGCGCTCTGGGAGAATGCGGCACCCGAGTCTGCTTGAGCGTTATGGCACCGCAGAATCCGTCGGTTCTTGGCGGGCCATTCAACTACTCCAGTCAAGGGCCTAGGACGGAGAGCGCGAGGGCGTCTTAGAAATACGGAATATCGAAGCTCTCCAGTCCATCCGAGCCGAGAGTTTGCACAAAACAAAGTTGGACAGCCTAACTTCGCTCTACTCATAACACTTCTGCCTTGTACAACCCTCGCTCGAGCCTCTCTACCCTCACGTTCTCTGATTGACTGCTTTTCTTGCCTCCGCGGCTCTAATACTCACCCACCTGGCCTAGTTCTCATCATCACAACACCTTCAACATGCCTCCCCGCCCTATACGACCCAAAGATGAGGTCAATTCCGTCGACGGCGTCGACTCGGCAGCAGAGACAAAGTCGTCCAAGAGACGTGCGGTGTCGTCTGCCTGCATACCCTGCAGAAAGCGCAAATCAAAAGTCGGTCTCAGTCGAATGCCTACCAATGTGACTTTAGCTGACATATGCCACAGTGTGACGGTGGTGGTCCATCGTGCTCGACATGTGTTGCTGTATACCGGACCGAATGCTTTTACGACCAGGACAGCGACCATCGCCGAAAAGGTGCACTGAAGCGAGACATTCAATCTTTGCAGCAAAGGAACGACTCGCTGGACGTCATTGTGGCATCTCTTCGCGCGCTTCCAGAGTCCGATTCCATCAATCTTCTCCACAGCCTACGACTCGACGACAACAACGAAGGTATTGCAGCATCTTTGCAGAGCAATGTTCGACTACCGCATAGTTTCGGTCCACAGACGTTGGAGTCTGAATTTGTGCAACACATGACGCACCCGGATTCGGCGAGAGCGCAGTCAGACACGCCGTCGAGCGATCCGACACTTTCGCCCTCGCAATACCGCCAGAATGGCGATGATCCTCCCTCTGGAGGCGGCATCGTTTTTCAGAACCCGAGTTACTGGTTCAGATCACCTCCTGACCCCGAGTTCATCGAGCACTTGCTGGATCTCTACTTCACCTGGGTCCACCCGTTCTACCAATTGTTCTCCCAGGATCGATTCCTTGCAGACTTCAAGCGGGGAGAGGCTGGGCACTGCAGCGCCCTGCTCGTCAATGCGATCGCCGCTTTCGCGTGTCACTACTCCGATAGACCTGCTGCTCGGGCTGACCCCGAGGATCCAAACAGTGCGGGCGATCACTTCTTCGCAGAAGCAAAACGCTTGTTAGCTCTGGACGAAAAGCCGTCGTTGAGTATGGTACAAGCGCTTGGCATCATGAGCTTCCGGGAGACCTCACACGGCCGAGACAGTAACGGTTACCAATACACCGGTAGATGCCTGCGCGTGGCATTAGAGATGGGCCTTCATCTATCAGTTATGAGTAGCAGCCTCCGCCCGGCAGAGTACGAGGCACGAAAGATCACCTTCTGGGGTGTCTTCAACACGGAAACGTAAGTGGATGCTTCTTCGTCAGCCTGTGGCTTGCAAGTTTTGAACGCGACTGACACTTTACAGGATATGTTCCGTTGGCCTGGGTCGACTATCACAAATGCCTCGTGCTGCTGCGGACATAGAGAGGCCAAAATTGACCGAACGCTCCGAACTACAGACTTGGCGGCCGTACACAGACACTAACATGGGCATTAATCCGGCTACTGAACAGCCAGGTCGCTACATGAGCTTCGTACAATGCTTGAGTGACCTTTCGGAGCTCTCGAGCGACGTGGTCAACACTTTCTACGCCCCGCGCGAGCGATTCACTAGTCGAAGACTGGCGACCACTTACGAAGCCTATCAAGAGTGGTATCGGAAGCTACCGCAGTATTTCAGGCTAGAGCAGACCTCGCTACCACACGTACTTGTCTTGCACATGTATTATTATGCGTGTGTGCTACAGTAAGTTTTTTTTGAGACTGCTAACAATTTGGCGACACTCACTGACATCTTTGACCAGTCTATTCCGCCCTTATATCAAACTTGACCTTCGAGGAGCAAATCTTTATCCAAGAGACACTTGCACTCTCTGCGCCAACGAGATTTCTGCCTTAACGAACGCTCTGCGGGCCATGTACGGTCTTCGACGTGTCTGTCTTCCGGTCACTGGATTTTTGCTATCAGCAAGCACCATACATCTGCTCAACCTCCCGTCCGAGACATCTGGCCAACACCTCAGCCAAGGAATGCGCGACCTTCAGACCATGTCCACGAATCACACCTTTGCTGGCAGATGTGTGGATATCATCCGCTCACTCGCGACCAAATGGCAGATCACTCTGCCCGAAGACGCTCCACTTGCATCGCCTAGACCACATCTGAACGGGCGGAAGATCAGCTCGCCCAAATCCGCTTTCTACTCTGCGTCCATACCTCGGCAGAACTCATCCCAATCCGGCACGCGCTCTGCGGAGTCGCAGGAGTCACAATCAAGGAAGCCACCAGCTCCAGGACATGACGACTCTCCCTTTGCACCACCGACGCTATCTTCCATTTCACAGTCACAGGCTCCAACCTCTGGTGCGAACTCGGACTTCTTCGGCAACCAATTTCCATCCATCGATCAAATTTCAGGTGGGCAGCAGTCACAGCAGCAGCAGTATTGGATACCCTTCCCTGTCCAGAGCATGCCGAACGCGCACCTGGCGGACTTGCAGTCAACCAACTCACTCAACTACCTGGACACCTCGACAGACCAGCAGTGGCAGCAGCAGTACAATATGCCACCCGCACAAAACCAGATTATTCAACAGCATCTTCAACAGCAATTTCCAACACGTCAACAGCATGCATCCGCGGGCATTGACAGTTCCATGGGCAATTCGTACGAGAACTGGCACTGGTAGCTTTCTCGAAGAAAAGAAAAGTTGTGTTTGATTTCCTTTTACTTTCCACGGCCGCCGGACAGATCTTGCACGCATACGAACGTAACGAGTCTCCCATGTCGAGCATTGATTCCTTGTCTTTCTTGGTTTTTGTTTTTGTTTTCGTCGTTCAGCACAGACAGCATATGATACCTCGTAATGTATAGTAGGAGAAGGAATGGATTTGGATTTGGATAGTGCAGCTGGTAGTGCAGTCCTCAGGTACAGTGAGCAATAAGAACGTACGCGTACCTTCAGTCGCTGTTTGATCATGACTGTTCGTCATTATACTCGTCGTTCCAAATCATTCCACTGATTACCATGTGATGTTCTTGTATAAATGTACTGTATGTACGTGCGATCACGCAAGCCGGAAGGGCCGGAAGTTTGTAAGCAAATGTAAGCCAATTGATGGGGCGAGTTCGAAAGTCGATCTGATGAGATGGCGCGAGGAATTGCCGATCTCAGGCGTCATGCAAGTTAACTTGAAGCTTAACCCGCCTGCACATGTTTCTTAGTTAGACCTTTGAGCTCCAATAGCATTAATCGGTGACGCCTCTACGCGTAATTGGAATCCCTCGACCCGACTCGACTCTAACCCTGCGGTGATTGTGTTGCAAATAACAAGGCAACACCCCGCCAACCAAAACACCGCCACGCTGTCTCCCATCCGCCTCTTCACTACCGCCTCGCCGCGCACCATCCTCACCACGGCAAACACTTCGCAGCGACTCGGTACTCTCTCTCGCCACTTCTCGGGCTCGGCGGCGATCATGGCGCCCATTCAGAAAGAGGCCGACTACCTGGTGATTGGCGGTGGTTCGGGCGGTCTCGCCAGTGCGCGCAAGGCCAGTGGTGCATACGGCGCAAAGGTCATTGCCGTCGAGAACAAGAGGCTCGGAGGCACTTGTGTGAACGTGGGATGTGTGCCCAAGAAGGTCACCTGGAACGCCGCCGCCATCGCAGAGACCATCCACGACAGCAAGGCCTACGGCTTCAGCGTCGAGCACACCGCGCCCTTTGACTGGTCGACCTTCAAGAAGAAGCGTGACGCCTACGTCAAGCGCCTCAACGGCATCTACGAGAAGAACCTGGGCAACGACAAGGTCGAGTACCTACACGGAACCGCCTCCTTCATTGACCAGCACAACGTCAAGGTCGTCCTCGACGACCAGACCGAGGTCAAGGTCAAGGCAAAGAACGTCCTCGTCGCCGTGGGTGGCAAGCCCAACATCCCTTCGATCGAGGGCGCCGAGCTCGGTATCACATCAGATGGCTTCTTCGACCTCGAGACACAGCCGAAGAAGGTGGCCGTCGTCGGCGCCGGCTACATCGCCATCGAGATGGCCGGTATGTTCCACGCCCTGGGCACGGAGACCCACCTCTTCATCCGCCACGACACCTTCCTGCGCACCTTCGATCCGATGATCCAAGAAAAGGTCACGGCCGAGTACGAGCGCCAGGGCGTGCACCTGCACAAGCAGTCCTCGCAGAGCAAGGTCGAGGACCTGGGCAACGGGCAGAAGCGCGTGCACTACAAGGACGCCAACGGCGAGGGCACACTCGACGTCGACACCGTCCTGTGGGCCATCGGCCGCTCGCCCGAGCTGGAGAAGCTCAACCTGGACGCCTCGGGCGTCAAGCTCAACGACAAGGGCCACATCCCCGTCGACGAGTACCAGAACACCAACGTGCCGAACATCTACGCGCTCGGCGACGTCTGCGACAAGGGCTACGAGCTGACGCCCGTGGCCATCGCCGCCGGCCGCAAGCTTTCCGACCGCGTCTTCGGCGGCCAGAGCGACGCGCACCTGGTCTACGACCAGATCCCCAGCGTCGTCTTCGCGCACCCCGAAATCGGCAGCATCGGCATGACGGAGCCCGAGGCGCGCGAGGCCTACGGCGACTCGGAGATCAAGATCTACCAGACCAACTTCACCGCCATGTACTTTGCCATGATGGAGCCCGAGGACAAGCAGCCGACGGCTTACAAGCTCGTGTGCGCGGGCAAGGAGGAGAAGGTCGTGGGCCTGCACATCATGGGTGTCGGCTCGGGCGAGATGCTGCAGGGCTTCGGCGTGGCGATCAAGATGGGCGCCACCAAGGCCGACTTCGACCGCTGCGTTGCCATCCACCCTGTCAGCGCCGAGGAGCTTGTTACGCTGAAGTAGATGGATTGGTTGTAGAAATTAGGGTTGTGGTTCGGTATATATCTACGTTTACACGAAGGAAAAAGAAGATGTAAGAATTCAATCTGTCAATCATATTATTGCTTCCCACTGCAGTGAATCATGAGGTGTCATCGTTTACTCCGTCTTGTTTTGTGCCGCTGTCATCCACGTGTCGTCGCCACATGGCTTTCAGGGTTGAATCTTGCGATTGTGTTTTCGTTGGGGCAGACATTCGAAAAAGGTGTCTCGTAGAGCCATTTCGTCCATTCCATGCCAAAAGGATCATCTGAGACGTCAGATAGCATATCTATCGGTAGCAACAACGCCGTAACCAAATATCTGACCACAAGACATGTGATAGTATAGTTGTCGGTATCCTGGTAGGGACAAATCAGGGTTAGGGTTGGGGTAGATAGCAAAGCAAATCAGTCCACTCGTCCCAAACAACTACGTTTGCATGGACCGAACGATCGGGCAGGACCTGAACAACGGCCCATGGCAATTGGGGGGACTTGACAGTTGGACTGATCGATAAAAATTAAAGGAATAATCTCCGAAAGCAGTCGGATGCTAACTGGTTGACTACCTGCTAAGTATGTGCGTTGCCAACTCTTCACAAGAAATGGAACAGATCAAAAGAAAAATAGAAAAGACGCCCTGTTGAAGAGATGCGTCGAGCGAGCTACGGATGTTGAAAGATCCCTTGCTGCAAATGATGTTGTAGTGTGGAGTCTTCACTCCGTCCATATTCGGTCAAGTTGAGTTGACCCTTCGTTTGTAACAGTCCAAGTCCGTGTCCATCCTCCAAGGATACCAGACACGGACACTACTACGCCATGGAGCTCTTGTCATCGCCCACGACGCTACCGCTGCCGCTTCCAGTAAGAGGCCTTGCGGCTGCACGTTTCCTGAGCGAGCGACGCTTAATAGCCTTCCAGCTCTCGACGAGCGCGACGAAGCAGACGACACTGCCGAAAACCAGCCCCCACTCCCAGGACAGCGGCGCGTGTCTGAAGACAACGCGGTTGATGACCGGAATGTAGACGATAGGGAAAGGAGTGCAGAGGCCCGCGCAGACGGCCCAGAACAAGAAGCGGTTCTTGAGCAGAGTGTTGAAAACCGACAAAGTGCTGCTGTCCTCTTCCGGGTACATGTTGAACAGGCTGCGGGTCAGGTGTTTGGCTTCCCACGCCATGATGCTGAGCAGCACGGTCAGGATGCTGTAGGCCGTGGCGCGGGCGCGGAACGGCAGGCTGCACGTGTCGTTATAGCTGTGGTTGCAGTCGTCGCCCAGGTCGCCGTCGCCGTGGGCATACACGACAATCACGAAGCTGATCAGGCACAGTGAGCCCATGAAGGTGCCGTAGATGAACTTGTCGATGATCAGCTCTTTTGTGAAGACGCCGGCGCGCAGGCTGTGGGGCGGGCGTGTCATTACGTCCGACGAGGCGGATTCGAGGCCTAGGCCGATGGCCAGGAAGGATGAGGTGATGAGGTTGGCGAAAAGAATTTCGAGGGGAGAGAGGGGGAAGGCTGATACGCCATTGCGGTCTTGGAAGGCGAGTCCGATGAGGAGGAGGACCACCTGGGCGATGTTCGAGATCAGGAGGTGGAGGAGGAACTGCAAATACGTTAGTGTTAATTCTCGTTCGGGAGTAACTGTGGTAGTCTGTACCTTTTGGATGTTGTCAAAGAGCCTGCGGCCTTCACGAATGGCCGAGACGATCGATGCAAAGTTGTCGTCTGTGAGGACCATATCGGCGGCTTCTTTGCTGACATCGCTTCCGTTGAGACCCATGGCAACACCGACATCAGCACCTTTCAGTGCTGGCGAGTCGTTGACACCGTCACCCGTCATCACACAGTATTTGCCTCTGCGGTGAAGGGTGTCCAGCATGCGAAGTTTGGTAGTAGGGCTGCAACGAGCGACGACAAAGGGCAGGGTCTCGAGTCGATCGAGCTCATCGTCGGACATTGCGTCAAAATCAGGCGCGGTCATCACGGCTGATGGCAAGTGCGAGCCGGGTACCTGCGGACCAAGGATACCAATCTCTTGAGCGATCGTTGTGGCTGTTTTGAGGTGGTCACCTGTCAACATGTGAACAGTAATCCCGGCCGCCTGGCATTGTTTGATAGCGCTTGCAGATTCAAGGCGCGGCGGATCGTAAAGACCAACGAGGCCGACGAAAGTGAGGTTGTGTTCGACGAAAGTGCGACTCTCAACAGAACCACGGTCGGATGCTGCGAGAGACCTGCGAGCGAGACAGAGCACACGCAGTCCTTGCGTGGCCATCGCGTCCGCCTGAGCGTTGATGGCCTTTTTGGTGGGGTTGTTCATGCCTTCGATAAGAGGCAGGATGACTTCTGTGGCTCCTTTGGTGAAGCAAGAGAGTACTTGCTTCGAGTCTGAACCTTCATAAACAACGGTCATGCGCTTTACGGAGGAGTCGAACGAATGTTCAGCTGCTAGGCGCAGACCATGCTTCGACAGAACATCTTCTTTGCTGTGGCCAACCCGCATTGCCATGACTTGAAGTGCAATCTCAGTTGGCTCACCAGTGGCAGACCACAGCCCTGTGGTTCCATCTTCGTGTTTCGGGGGGATCACCGAAGCAAGGTTGCAGACTGCTATCGTCTGGAAGAAGTCTTGAAGCGCTGCGTCTTCGTAGATGCTGCGCTGCTCAATTCTGTTGCCATTCATGCTGACATGACCGGAGGTAGGATCGAAAGGACTAGTTTCGTCTTGCACAGCCAAGGTCCTCCCATCCACCAGATAGGCCATACGGGCCAGCATCTTGCCTTGTGTCAGTGTACCAGTCTTATCCGAGCAAATGTTTGTGACGCCACCAATGGCTTCTAGGGCGCCCATCTTGCGGACAATGACGTTGCCTTTCGCCATAGCTTTGGAACCGACAGCCATGGTAATGGTAAGGACAGCGATGAGAGACTCAGGAATAACAGCGACGGCCACACAGATACCATAGATGAGGGTTTCACCGTCGATGTCCCAGACGGCTGTTGAGAAGACAATGATGGCGAGCAAGATGGCAAGTCCGAACAGTAGTAGACCGAAGTAGGAGAGCTTGACTTGCAGTGGCGTTCCAACCAGGCCGAGCGCGTTTTTAACGGCATACAGAATTCCTTTGTAGGCTCGCACAAACCAGTTGCCTTGCGTAGTCTGCTTCTTGTCGCGGAGCAAGAAAGCGATCTTGCCAATCTCGGTGCTCATTCCTGTGGCAACTACTACGCCGGTTCCTCTACCTCTTGTGACGGTGGTGGAAGAGTAAGCAATGTTGTGCCGATCGCCCAGGGGTGCTGAAGATTCGTTGACGATGGATTCTGCATTCTTGCTGCAAGGCTTCGACTCTCCCGTGAGAAGGGCTTCATCGGTAGCAAGATTCGTACTGGTGGCGAGGCGGAGATCGGCGGACACAATGTCGCCGACTGACAAGTGGACAATATCACCAGGGACCAGATCATCTGCTTTGATTGTGGAGAGTGTACCATCGCGTACGACCTTGGACACAGGCGCAGCCATTGCCTGGAGCGACTGAATCGTCTGTTCGGCGCGATAGTCCTGGAAGAAACCAACGACTATGTTCAGGATGATGACTGCATTGATGACACCTCCTTCGATGAAGTCAAGTGTTGCATAAGAGAGAACCATGGCAATGACCAGAACAAGCGTCAGACTGTTGGACACTTGCCGGACGAGGATGTTCCACCAGGTAACACCTCCAGAGGATTCAAGCTTGTTGCGGCCATACTTCTCGCGGCGGATTTCGGCCTCACTTGTGGTCAGGCCAGTGCTGGACAATGTCAGTTGGTGCTGAAAGCGTTCAAGAGCAGCTCGGTAAACAACTCACTGCACATTGGTGCCAAGCAGGCTTGCAACTTGTTCAGAGGGCACGGTGTGGGCCCAGTCTGGAGTGTTGTCTACAGTGTGGCCATCCCCAGCGGAGAAAGCACTGCCTTCATGTTTTTGTTTTGTGTTTTGGGAGCGAGCTCCAACCGGATCGTGTTGATTCAAGAGCACAATGCTCTCGCCGGTTGAGCCCGCGCTCGGTATAGGCGGTTTGTCGGCGCCGCCATCGTCAGCGGCCGGCTGCAGTCCATCTTGTCGAGTCTGAGAGCCGGACTCAACATGCTGCACGGAGGTCTGAACGGTTTTTTCCATAAATTGATGACAACGACAGCGGTAATGATACCGAAGATAGCCTGTTGAGGGAAGGAGAAGTGATCAGGTCAGCGCGGGGAACGGGGAAGATGTACTTTCTGTGTACACCCAGGTCATGCGGGCAGTGATATCCTTGCGTATTGCATTGTCTGGGCGGGCAACGTTATTTGCTGGCGGGTGTGAAAGATGGCACCGAGACTGGCATGCCAACTTGGCACGCATCCAAGCCGAGGAGCTGTGTCACCAAACTGGCCCATTTGCATCAAAGAAGCTGCGTTTGACGCGCGGATAGACGACAAAGAGTTCGCTTGTCCTGATCAGAGGCGTGCTGGCAGTCTTGGGACAACCAGACAAGACCATCATGTCTCCATACCAAGACTCTCAAGAGTGGCGCAGCAAGCAAGCTTGGCCATTGTGCAGAGCAAACCTCGGCCGAGTCCAGATGTTCCACGTGCTTGCATTCCAAACACGGCTTGATGCAAGAAGCACGCGTGCTGCATGCACTGTGATGGATTTTTTGACAGCAAGGACAACAATGTTCAAGTTTGATGCAGGCGTCAGTAGTAGTGTGACAGGCAAGGCTATCAAGCAGTCAGCACTACTACATGCAGTTGAGCAGCATCGAGACCTTCGAGGTCACCGATGCATATGGTGTTGAGGTTTGCCGGCGACTTCTGACCCATGCAGTTTCTCTCAAGGCACTTCCTTACAGGTCTTGTTATTGCCTTGGGCTTCGGAGTTCGTGCACCGACGGAAGATTTCTTCCCGCGAAATTATCTTCCTTGTCCATAGTCGCCTGGGAAGACTAAATCAACATTTCAAACGGTACATGATGAACATCCAAACATCCGATCCGGGAGACACATCGCGGGCTACCAACTGAATATAGGCGGAAGTAAGCTAGCCGTATGTGTATGCACTGACAAAGATTTAACTAATGGTATACGGAAAATCGAGTGGCAGGTATACTGTTTCGGCACTATTCCAGAAGGCTGATGTATAGTACCGCCGACGGGTTTCGTCATGCCATAGATCTGAATAATGGAAGCTTGCATGACCAAGAGTCGTAGGACCGCGAAACAGCATGACGAGCTTGAATGACCGCCAGAGGGGAGGGAAAGCAAGATGAGAATCAGCCTGGCACACGAAGGGTGCGGTGTTCTTATAGAATCCAGCCATCCAAATCTGTACATTATCCTTGCACACGTGAGGAAGGGATCATTCGTCTTGTTGCTTCCGACAAACCCCACCGAAGTGCTCAAAGCTTCACAAGTCCACGATAATGTCATGGAAATCGCGACCAGAACTCGATTTCGCCCACCACTCAACGATTGTGATGGGATTGTGTAATTGAAATGATAGTCTTTGGCATGGGCGAGCAAGACAAATGCAGCCAAGGAAAGTCAGGGCTGCCGCGTAGTGTAGATGACTTGAAGCATGCTGTCAAGGACAAGATACGCAGAACTCAGGCAGATGCCGCCGCCTATACTCATCTCCGAGTGCGCAATCCCGCCATGCCCGCCTTCTGTGAGGATAGAAGGCGGGCTCCGGTGGGTGGTAGACAGACTGTGGGTGCAGATTCAGGCTAGAGAAGCGTCCGGAACAAAGCAAGCCGGTGTCGGTCCACCGTCGTGGGGTGGCGGCGGCCGTGCTCGGTGAGATAAGATCTTTGGATCGCAGTAGTGCCAGTCTGCCAGACCTCGCTTGAGCGGGATGTCCGCGCTGGAAGCCTGGCGGCGCCGCTCATAGGTACATGTATGTATGTGAACAATGGAAGTGGTGGAAACGGCGGGGTCGTCATCATCCGGGCCATTGGGAAAAGGCTGCGCGAGAGAAGCTTTTCCCATCTCCGCGCTGGCAGGGTCCTCTCAGCTGCCGCAGCCAGTCACAGGCTCGCCTTTCTTATCAGCGACGATCGCAGGGCAGCAAAAGTGACCACATCCATCTTCTCATTCCTCGCGCGCACTCATATCAGCGCCGAAACGCCAAACTCGATTGCATTTGTCCATCTTTACCCCTCGATATGCCACGCCCGCGACAACGGAGCGGCTGGCCCCGATTCTTTGTTTGGTGGGCTGGCCGCCTGTCTGGAGCCCCGAGTTAGCAGTAGCCGTGGGTGACGTCTGAGCTAAATGCCTTTTTTGTCCGAGTGTTGTTGAGGAACACCGTGGATCGCTGTGAATGCGCCATCGTACAAGAACCGCCGTGTCCTCGCCGTACTGTGCGCCTCTGTCTTTCTCTTCCTCATTCACTGACTGCAACAAGCCCACCTCTCTCTACCTATAAAGCCATTGCCTCTCCAATCCAGCAGACACACCAACACCAACAACACCACACAACCTCGTGAACATCAGCCACAATGTCTAACATCCCCCACGAGCCCGAGTTCCAGCAGGCCTACCACGGTGAGACTGCATCAATCAATCACATCACATTCCTCTCCCAAGGCTAATACCCAATTCAGAGCTTGCCTCCACCCTCGAGAACAGCTCCCTCTTCGAGAAGCACCCCGAGTACCGCAACGCCCTCAAAGTCGTCTCCATCCCCGAGCGCATCATCCAGTTCCGCGTCGTGTGGGAGAACGACGCCGGCGAGGTCCAGGTCAACAATGCCTTCAGAGTCCAGTTCAACTCGGCCCTTGGCCCCTACAAGGGCGGCCTGAGACTGCACCCCACCGTCAACCTCAGCGTCCTCAAGTTCCTGGGCTTCGAGCAGATCTTCAAGAACGCCTTGACCGGCCTCAACATGGGCGGTGGCAAGGGTGGCTCCGACTTCGACCCCAAGGGCAAGAGCGACAGCGAGATTCGCCGCTTCTGCGTTTCCTTCATGCGTGAGCTCCACAAGCACATTGGCGCCGAGACCGACGTCCCCGCTGGTGACATTGGTGTCACTGGCCGCGAAATTGGTTACATGTTCGGTGCCTACCGCTCCCTGACCAACAAGTGGGAGGGTGTCCTTACCGGCAAGGGCGGTAGCTGGGGCGGTAGCTTGATTAGGCCCGAGGCCACTGGCTACGGCACTGTCTACTGTAAGTTTCCAAGTCTCTGCAAAACTCACTTCCTCGAGAAACGCATTTTCTAACAAATCCACAGACGTCGAGCACATGATCGAGTACGCCTCCGGCGGCAAGGAGTCCTTCAAGGGCAAGCGCGTCGCCATCTCCGGCTCTGGCAACGTCGCCCAGTACGCCGCACTCAAGGTCATCGAGCTTGGCGGCACCGTCGTCTCGCTCTCCGACAGCAAGGGCGCCCTCATCGCCACCGACAGCGAGGGCATCACCGCAGACCTCGTCAACCACATCGCTGATCTGAAGGTGCGCCGCAAGCAGCTCTCCGAGCTGTCCGAGAGTGCCGAGTACAAGGACAAGTTCAACTACCTCGAGGGCGAGCGCCCCTGGGTGCACGCCGGCAAGGTCGACGTCGCCCTGCCTTCTGCGACCCAGAACGAGGTCTCTGGCGACGAGGCCAAGGCCCTGATCGAGGCCGGCTGCAAGTTCATCGCCGAGGGCTCCAACATGGGCTGCACCCAGGAGGCCATCGACGCCTTCGAGGACCACCGCAGGTCGAACCAGGGCTCTGCCATCTGGTACGCTCCCGGCAAGGCCGCCAACGCCGGCGGTGTCGCCGTTTCCGGTCTCGAGATGGCCCAGAACAGCCAGCGCATCACCTGGACCGCCGAGGAGGTCGACCAGAAGCTCAAGGACATCATGAAGAACTGCTTCGACAACTGCCTCGAGACCGCCAAGGAGTACGTCCCCGCCAAGGAGGGCGAGTTCCCCAGCTTGGTCGCCGGTGCCAACATTGCTGGCTTCAGCAAGACTGCTGCTGCCATGCGCGACCAGGGTGACTGGTGGTAAATGCATCGCCGCCTCGGCTTTGCATTGCTGCCCGAGCTTCTTCTGTTGGATACCTGTTATTTCTTTTGGTCATGATTTGAGCGAGAACCCACTAGCGTAACGATTGTATTTGAATTCCCTTGTATCTGAACTGTTGTCATCTTGCAAGTCCGAAAGCAGCAGTGATTGTCAAGGCGCGAACGATTTCGAGCAGACTGCAACTTGTTTGCAGGTCTCCATCCGCGCATGTCTGACACCCGCAAGGAAACTTCGCCGAGCCAATGACTTACACCGACTGTCCTCCTCTTGACGAGACATACATTGAGGCCCTAATCCTCATAATCAAGCTGGTCCCTCACGTTGTAGTACCCGTTGACGCGCTGCGCCATCTGGACGTCCACCATCGTCTCCGTTTGTTCGCCGCGCGAAGCCTTGGTGTTGGTGTGCCAGAGGGTACGGCAAAACGGGCAAGTGACAGGCATGCCCTTTTTGGTGAGCTCCCACAACTTGAAGCACTCATCATGAATGTTGTTGCCGCAAGCGGCCTGGCACCAAGTGATCTTTTCACTTTCGGGCTCGAAGGGCATGCAGCAGATAGGGCAGTCGTCTTCGACCGGCTTGCGGTTGCCGTCGGTAGGCGTCTCTTCCACGGTCTCTGTCGGCAGAGCGGGTGCATTGCCGGTGATCTCCTTCAGCTCGGAGGTGAGAAAGGCGTTTTGCTGGCAGAGGTGCTCCGGCGCTTTGAGGACGTAGTGCAGGATGTATAGCATGTGTTTGCATAGAGCTTGGCCGGAGTCGTTGCGCTTGAAGCTCGTGTTCGGGCAAGAGCAACTCGGCGTGTGCGAGATGATGACCGTGTAGACGTTGCCAGATGAGCCGGCGATCTTGAACCGGTGGATGGGGCAATCTTCATGGCCTGCGTGGCAGTCCAGTTCGGTGCTTTGGGAGCGCGACAGGACGTACATGCGCTGGGTGGTCGCGCGCTCGAACAAGGTGTTGTACGAGTCGGTCGCGCAGGGGACATCTCTGCGAGCGCTGTCAGCGGTTGGATTTGTGGCTCGTAAGGAGGATGTACTCACGGTTTCAGCCGGACCTCTGGCTGACCGGGCGCGAGCCGCTTGATCTTGTAGGTCCTGCGCTCGAAGCGTTCCTCGAAATTCTCGGCCAAGATGGCAGCAAGGTTGATCCCTTTGCCCTTCGCTCCATGATTCCTTGGTGGGACCTCGTAGACGCGCGGTGGTCTTCTCTCACCAGGAGGACGTGGCTCAGTTGTGTCAAGACGCATGACACCCTCAGAGTCGAGCTTGCCGATCGCTTTCACCTTCTTGGCGGCCTTCTTCCTCCCTTTCTTGGGCTTGGACTTGGGCTCGGGCTGGAAGTCATCGCCATCTTCTGCCGGCTCTGTCTTGACGGCAGGCGCATCAGTGTACTCGTCGTCGTTTGGCTCCGATTTGAAACGCTTGTTCTTGCTGAGAATCGGCTTCTGTTCGTCAGACTGCATGTACTCTGATTTGATGGCGACATCTTCGGTCAGCTCATCCTTTGGTTGGCGCTGAGATGATTTGCCCGACGCCTTCTTGCGCTTTGCAGGTGGCGCCGACGTGTTAGTTTCTTGGGCTTGCTCATCCGCGTACGAAGTGACAGTCGTGCGAGCACGGCCGCTACGTCTGACGGGTGGCGCGTCTGACATGGTGGTATCCATGTGGGTTTGGTGTTATGGATGAGATGTCGGTCGATTGGTGAAGAGGTGAGGCGAGGTAAGGTGAAAGGAGATAGCGGATGCGGTTGGGCGAAGAAGACTGAGGGAAGGAGCGATGCTGCTGCCTGGTCGCGTCACAGGCGAGTTACACGTGGAAGCAACAACTCCGCCCATCTTCGATGCAAACATGAACAATAATCCGCCACGAGCAATGAATACCGTATCATCACGGAATCATCTGTTCCATCAAGGCCTTCAAGATAGACCTTCGATTCTCTTCCCATCTCACCCAAGCCGCGCCCTGTAGCACACAGTCTGCCAGGTCATCCAGCTTTGTCTCACGTGCCGCCACAACCTCTTCAGTGGTGTCGCTCTCGCTCGCTTTCGTTTTCCGACGTTTTGGTCCGGTAGAGAATGCCGCGGCAGTCATTTTTGTTTCTGGCGAAAAGTCAAGTGAGACTCCACCCGTGCCCTCAAGCCACGATCGAAGGACTGCAATCTTTTCTTTCTTGCCAGCGCCGGCCGCCTTCGCTTTGATAGTGGTGATTTTCACATCTGGTGGAGAGTATTCTGGTGTCAGCAGATTCGCAGCGGGAAGATGCGCATCCGATGGAGCAGTCCAAAAACTCGCCACCCTCTTAGGCGCGACTTCGTATACAGTTGGGAAGTCACCAGCTTTTCTGTCGCCCTTCACAGACTTCATAGTTTCGAAGCACGCCCACAGCATGCTCTCCAATGTGTTGACGCGAACCGTCCATTCTTGGATAGCCGAACCACCGCCAGAGCGGAAGCGCTGCCGTTCAATGAGTATGATATCCGGCTTGTATCTCAAGAAGTCCTGGGCGACTTGGAGCGCGACTCTGGACATGACCGAAGGCGTGAAGCTGTTCTTCACGATGGCGTTTGCAACCGCCTTGGAGTCGCCTCTGCCATTGTCGGTGGATTGATCCGGCCCCTCCACCTGCGACGTGTCCATATTAGGTCTCATTTTCTCCAAGAGATCGAGCCTTTTCCAAGAATGTACGTGAAGGCTGGTTCCAGTCTTGTGTAGCGATGTTGGCACGTCAATCACGCAATACGCAAGATTCCGGATTCCCATGTCCACACTGAGGATGCGGCTCTTCCCGCTCGGAAGACGAGGTTTGTGAATGGATCCATGGAGTTGGTCTGTAATGTGCGACTTGGTCCCAGTAGATGGTACACCGGTGAGAAAGGCAATGTGATGTAGTGGCTTTGACTTCAAGGCATTGAGATTCATGTTGAATACGTGACAGCTTTGCTTCAAAAGTGTACCACCGTCAACGAGACTCAGTGTTGCATCGTCGGCGATGGAAGTGATTGGTTTAGAGTCTTTCTGACCACCTGGGATACGAGATCAAAAAGTGAAGGAGGAAAAGACGGGATGAAACCATCACGAGGACGTGCACCACACTTGGCGAGCATCGCACAGAGTCTTGCTCACATGATCCTCTACGCCCAGCAACATATGAATTCTCCAGTACCGAATAGTAGGCCCGTCAAAAGTGATGTTGAGTACTGCAAGTGTGAAGACGCGCCACGAGCTGGATAAATAAAGGGTTCCAAGTGAACGGTAGACCAAGGACCATGTAGGTACATGTATTTACCCGAATTGATCCGGATGCGGCCTATTGTCACAAGCCGGGGGGTGTCCAGATTACGTGGAGCGGGACCCTTCTTCCGATCCAACTCTCACCAACCTTGAGTCTCCCTTCCAATGATCTGAACATAACCCAGCAACGATGTTATGGCCAGAGACAATAGCAACGCTCGCAAAAATGACCACGCCGGAGAGGGCGACGCGGAGGAAGCAGCCGGACTGCTTCAGGAGTCCAGGGACGGCTCGCCAGACGCGAATCCTATAAACCAACACAAGGAACTTCCACGACTGCCATTACGAAGGCAGTCCTCATTTGCAAAGCCGAGAGCGCAGGGCATGTCTAGAACACCAAATCGGGTACGATTCGACGTTGCCGAGCCCAGTGCGACAACAGATCCGGATGGCTCAGTCAATGGACGGGAACATGAATGGATCGAAGAAGAGGATTACCTGGATGAAGGCCATAACTTTCAAGAGCGGAGGAGCGACACTGGACACCGAGTACCACTTTTGACCGATATCGAGGCGCCCAGTGTCACGTTGGCTACGGATGACTTCAATGCGGATGACCTCCTGGAGTCTGCACGTCCTAAAAGCGGCATGAAGAGTGCGTTCATGAACATGGCAAACAGTATCATTGGCGCTGGAATCATCGGACAGCCCTATGCTTTCAAGCAGGCGGGACTTCTCACAGGCGTATTCCTCCTCATCGCTTTGACTGTGACCGTGGACTGGACAATCCGGCTTATTGTTACGAACTCGAAGCTGAGCGGGACAAACTCTTTCCAAGAAACCATGCAACACTGCTTCGGAAAGTCTGGACTCGTTGCAATTTCGGTCGCGCAATGGGCTTTCGCATTTGGAGGCATGGTGGCCTTTTGTATCACCATTGGAGATACCATACCACATGTCCTTGCGGCCGTATTCCCGTCCCTACACGAAACGCCAGTGCTCTGGCTTCTCACAGATCGGAGGGCGGCCATTGTGATATTCACTCTCGGGATGTCATACCCGCTCTCTCTGTATCGAGACATTGCTATGGTATGTACAAATGCAAGCAATGATCCGCTGTAGGAAATCGCTAACGATGCGCAGCTCTCCAAAGCCAGTACTTTCGCGCTCGTCAGCATGGGCGTCATCGTTGTAACAATACTGACCCAAGGCCCAAGACTACCCGCCGACATGCGCGGCCAGCTCCGTGGAAGTCTACTGATCAACAGCGGCGTCTTCCAGGCCATTGGTGTCATTTCCTTCGCCTTCGTCTGCCACCACAACAGTCTCCTAATCTACGGTTCGCTTCGCAAACCGACCATGGACCGCTTCGCACGTGTCACCCACTACTCCACTGCCATCTCCATGGTCGCGTGTCTGGCAATGGCCCTGGGCGGCTACCTCACTTTCGGTGACATGACCAAAGGCAATGTGTTGAACAACTTCCCAGCAGATAACGTCATGGTCAACATCGCGCGCCTGTGCTTCGGCCTGAACATGATTACCACTCTGCCCCTCGAGTGCTTCGTGTGCCGCGAGGTCATGACCGAGTACTACTTTCCTGGCGAGCCGCACAACCCGAACCGCCACCTCATATTCACCACTTCGCTCGTTGTGTCGGCAATGACATTATCTCTGGTTACGTGCGACGTCGGCGTTGTTTTCGAGCTCGTGGGTGCGACCAGCGCTTGTGCTTTGGCATACATTCTGCCCCCTCTGTGCTTCATCAAGCTCACCAAGCGGAAGACTTGGGAAACGTACGCGGCGTATGTTTGCATTGTTTTCGGCTGCATCGTCATGGTCATCAGTTTGTTGCAGTCTATCGCAAAGATGATCACAGGTAAGATAACCCTCCGATTGCGACTCTTCCTTTCGGCCTTGTTGTACTGACTCGATGATAGGTGGTGGCGAAACTCAAAAATGCGGATGATATTTGGGATCCTTTGTGGCGGTCTATTGTAACAAGAAAGATATATGTATACATACGAGAACCAGGGCCTCCAGTCTTCGTCCATGTTTTCTACTTACTGTACACGTTTTAAATATCGTGTGTGCGCATAGTGTTGACAAGAGCGTTTCCTCTTATCCCTGTTTTTGACACTCATCACATTCGACATAGACTGCACGTCCGAGTAGATTTGTGAGCCCATACACGTATACTTAATGTGTTTTAAGCTCCATTCCAAACAGCTGGATTGTTCTACAGCGTGAACCTGCAAGTGTCTCCTAGATCAACATCTACTTCGAAGGCATTTCCCCCAACGTACTATACAATCTCTCCAGATATCGAACCAATTGAATTCAGAACACTCGTAGGTAGTAAAGATTTGATGTAAATGGCAAGCAGAGTTGTTGTACTGCAGCATGGCGAGCATGGTTCGCTACTGCCCAGCCGAGCACCCGGAGAATGGCCGAATCTGACCAAGTCCCCACAGGCTTTTTGCCTGTGGCCTGTGGGCAAGAGCAACTTGAACCTCAGCTCTTCCACCACGCCCGCCTCCCAGCATGCTGCCGCCTTTGCCACAAATCCCAGTCCATTCAGAGCACATGTGTATTGTTTTGTCTGTTAAAGGAGAATGTCCTGGAGTGTTGTCGTGAGACGCCTCCAGCCTTGACGAAGATTTGCAAGGCTCCAAGGGTGAGCTCTGAGCCACGTCCAGGCTGCTTGAAGGAGGATACGCGATGGTCAGACGCAGTGCGCATCTCGTACGCGTTTCTCCGACTCTTTGCGGTAAAATGGTAGGTATTTACCGGTATGTAGCAGTTGTATACAACCTTGTTCACCTAGGACCGAGGTACGCGAGTACCTCTTGTCAAGTCACTCTCTCTTGATCTCTTTCAACGAGTATGGCCCCTTGGACTGGACTGGTATCTTCGACTGGTATTTTCAACTGGACTCGAGCTTGGATCTGGATCTGGACCTGGACCTGGACCTGCAGTGGACTCGAGCTTGAGTTGCAATATCTTTCTTTGCGAACGCCATCGCACACAGACTTGTTTCGCGCACCCAGCCACCTTGTACACTCCGCCGAGTCTTCCGAAGACAAGTTGTGTCCTACGCGTCGAGATCATCTTCGCAAAGCCACGAGGCTTGCGTAAGGCTCCATGATCTCAGATGTTTGCACGTCTTCGACGGTCCCTGCACTTGAAGGGGTGGTCCTTTTGTACTCTTAGCGCCGACGGACTTCGCGTATCTTGCCGTGGCGGAAGAGCCGGACTTCCTGTTTAGCTGGTTGGCAGTACAACTGCTAAGGCTACCCATTCGCCTTTGTCACGGTATTGTTGCGCTTGCCTCAGATGTCGAAAGCGAGGGTTGGGTGAAAGCAGTCTCGGAGAGCCAGCGGTAGGAGGTACATCGGCCATGGAAGCGCGATGTTCTGTGGTAGCTGTCGATGAAGACTCCGCCCGAGTGCTTTTCGTGCTGTGTCGGCGGATGGCCGTGTCACTGCACAAATCTTTCAACTCACGGATAACCGCGACCTGGTACACAGTAGGTACATACCTGGTGTGGAGGAGGTGGTTCGGTCGGTGGAGTGCTTGATGATGACAGCGCGCCGTGATAAAGTTCGAACTCTCACGCTGCTTCTTGGGGCGCTCGCGCGTGTGAATCCACCAGCAACTCAACTTTGCACACAACCACAACTCTTGCGGTCTGGACCATCGCCATCTTGTTCGGAGTGCTCCATTGCATTACATTGCATTAACATAGCATGTGCTCGTGTCATTTTGAAGCAGCCACGGCTTGAAGGTTGCAGCTTTACAGGTGGCTTCCTTGCTTGACACCAAGCGCGCCTCCCGAACCAACTTTCTCCCTCCCGATGCCACACCACCGGCACAGCATGCAAGGGGCCATACGGACAATCAAAGTCGTTGTACACTTTCCGTGTCAACGCTCTGGTCGTCAACAAATTATGGTATGAGACACCGTCGCCATCGACGACAGGCTGCCAACTCAGTGCGGACTTGCCGCGACGCACAAGCACACCCTCAACCTCGCCATTACACAACCAACCTCACGCGTTGCAAGTATGAGCGCCCACACTGCGACCCTAGAACGGCATCGTGCTTCGACGTCCACAGCATGGATGATTTCGACGACGACAGGGCTGTTGAGGCCCGAGGTAACAACAAGGGCCAGGCCAACAACGCCACCACCACCACCACCGCGCCATCATCGTTGACGTTGCAAACCATCTACACACATTTCCTGTCTGCAATCGCCTACAGTGACAACACAACAGGTGCGCCGACAGTAACGGTCCATGCAATCGCGCCGACAATGATCATGCAGAAGACCAGGTAGACAGCGCTTCACCAGCCATCGGGACGCATCGACTCTCCACAGCCGCCCGCGGAGATAATGTCACAAGTGCACCGACGACGACAACAAGGACAGAGGCAGATGCGTTGGTCGACCTGCCGATGCGGGCCCTGGACCGACAACGCCTTGGCTGCCCACGAGCCGGCAACAGAATGATGGACACACCGGCGGAAGTGACCAAGGCCACAGAAGACAATCCTGGAGCGACAGGGCGGCTGGCAAAGCTGGTATCTGCGGCGCCAGAACATCTCCCCAAGGGTTGCTTAAAAGGCGTTCGCACTCGCAAGAGAAGGATGGCGACGATACCGGTGGACTTGATTCGACCTGTGCAGCTTCTTCGGCTTTTCATGGCTCTGGACAACATGGGAATTGACAGCCAGTGCAAGAGGTAGATCACGCCGGCGACGACAGGAGTGTATACTCTCACCAATACCTCGGCCAAGAGGTCTCGCCTGCTGGTCTCCTTATGAAAGTATGGACACACCCCTTGCTGCGAGAACTCCTTGGAGGCTGTCGTAAACGTGTCCGCGGTTTCAGAGATGGCAGTGGCCATACAACTGGGCCTCCTCCGGCCGTACACAGATCCTCCGACCTTGTGCCACTTTGGGCAGTTCGAGAGTCCCGGTGGCCTGAGTCAACACGGTCGTGAAATTGCCTGTCTCCGATCGCATAAGAAGTCCAGCAGCCTAATCAAGAACTCGGATCATCCCGAACATATCTGAATCCTTTGATGGCCTTTCTCTTCATATACGTCGAGTTGACCCGCAACGGGCCATCGGAGATCTGGACAATCGTGGTGTTGCCTTCTATGTCGACATCACCGTTGTGATTGTGCCATGGTCGCGCGAGGACTCCTCGTGTAAAACAGAGCACATGCCAACATCATCAAGTGGATGCATACACAGGTGGTGTCTCGGACAGCATCGAGCAACGAAGTTGGCAACCGGTGCCTGTAAAACAGGATAAGCCTTTGTAGTGTCGACCAGCAATCGAGAGACCATACTTCGTCTCTGCATGCACAACCGACACAGCGGTGCTGGCGACGAATGATTATTTTTCCGGCTTTTTGCGTTGACATGACCTGTGGTAGCCGAAACTTGCTGCTTGCCGGAAAGGTGGACGATGCTTGATTGTTACTGGAACATGAGCAGCAGGTAATCTCGGGACTGTATAGAAAGATGTTGCTTGCGGTCGGAAGAAGGGCTTCCGACTGACTATAAGACGGCCAGAGAGCAGACAAGTCCCGAGATGCGCGCTCGCTGGGATTTAAGCTGGAGGAGCCCTTGGACACAATCGGACCACCGTACGAGGACTGACGAAGGAGATCTGGACCCGGAGAACTATACTGCTTTCGCTGATGAGATAATCAACCATCCGAACCGCCCCAGGTTCTGTCGAAGTCGAGAAAAACACAATGTCCAGTATTCTGTGGGCATTCAAGCCTGAATCCCTGGAAACGCATCGAGATCATCAACTCGATACGGCTGGCGACAATGGCAATGCAAACTTCTGTCAGAACACTTCTCCAGAGGCTGGGAGTCCTGCGCCTATGTTTATCGGGTTCGGCGCCACTCGCGCTCAACATTCTGGGGATATGCTTCACGTCAAACTCATTCTGAAACTTTGAGTTGGCTATGCTTCCGAAGGACCGCATTCTCGTGTTTCTCTCGGGTGTTCTACCTTCCTTTGTGCTGGTATACCCTGTCGCCGCAATCATCATGCTTGCCAGACCAGCGAGCGACAATGCCAACTCCCTTCTTCACTGGGCTGCTGCCTTCTTTGGGCCACTACAAGCATTCGTCCAGCAAAGTCATTCTCCTGCCAGTGAGAGGCATAGCCCATATTCATGTGGTCTTCAAGCTGTGTCGTACTCTTACTTGTGCTGCTGCGGTGTATGCCAGCCACATCGATCGTTGCCTCCAAAGCCAACCAGAGGTGCTCGCTGTCGTGCCGCTGTGTGCCCACAATGCCGCTGCCTCGTGACCTTCGTCGTGCTGCTGCCATCGTGCTGCTTCAGAGTCCTCTGCCGATGGTGAGGCGGGGATAGGTGCGGTCGAATCCTGCAGGCTCGCGGTCTGGCCATGCGATGTATCTCTTTATCCATGACCATGGCACCGCAAGGACAAAGTCGTTGCCGCTGTAGAAGCGCGGCAGCACCTCATGCAGCTGGCGGCAGACTCTCGCGAGAGCCGGTTGATGGCTTTGCTCCTGCGGCCTTACGTACATGGGCTCGTCGTGGATTATGCTGTACTCATAGACGCGAGCACGAATGTCAGCGTCGATCCCCACGAGAGTCGGTCTTGGTGGCGGTGGCGCACTTGTTTGCGAGGATGTCGCGGTTTCGCGACGGCGCAGGCTGGAGAGGCATTGACCCATGATGCCGAGTGGTAGAGGTGGCGACGACGAGAAGACTATGATGGTATTGACAAGGATTGAGCTGCGCTGTTGTCGTTGTCTTTGACAGATCGTTGTGGTCGTGGGTGGTGTGTGTGTGTGTGTGTGTGTGTGTATGTCAAGAAGTCGCCAAACCGCTTGACGAAGCGCTCACGCTTCGAGTGGCCAAAAATACGCTCGCACTGGTGTCACGGCACAACCAACACACGCCTCTACATCACGGAGCAGCCGCAATAGCATGGCCATAAGCTCTACGGCATGGTCATCATAATAATCGTCGTCGTCGTCGTCACGTTACGATAGACGGTCTACACATCGTGCTAGCCGCCTCACGCACGGCAGAGCAATCACGCAGGTGGACGCATACATGCAGCACGCGCCGCTGCACCAACGCACACACAAGGCACTCTCTCTCTCTCTCTCTACCTCTACAGCAACAACATGAACTTAGATGAGATCTTCTCCAATCACTTGTTGCAAGCAACAAGTGAACTGATGAAAATAGTGTGGGTTGGGTTCAAAAATTCCCGGCCTTGAGTGTCGTCCGTTTTTTCACGGTGGGCTGCTCGATTGTCGCTGCCGTGGTTGCTCTCTCTTACAAGGCCGAAGTGGTTAAGTATGAAGGAAGAAGGAAGAAGAACAGAAAGTCTGAAGGCGGCGAACTCCTTAAGTACTTGCTGCCCCGGCAAAGTCTTGACACAACGGTCACGCAGGCGGACGCACAAATGCTCGCCGCATCAATGTACGCTCTACAGCTACAACATCAACTCGACACTTGGATGAACTTCTTCTCCAATCACTTGTTGCAGGCAACAAGTGAACTGATGAAAAGGTGGTACACGCCTTCCAGCTGTAGTGCGATACTGGTGGCATGATTGAGTTCCAAAAAAAAGTCCCCCCCCTTAGAGGGCAGTGGCAGTGTGGCAGTGGCAGGTATGAAGAAAGAAGAAGAGGAACAGAACTCCTGAAGGGAGCGAAATCCTTAAGTACTTGCTGGCTGGGCGGGTCTTGGCACTTCCCGTCACTTCTAGCGTGTCCCAATGCAGACTGCAGTAAGGAGATGTACACTGGCAGTCAGCATGCTACGCAGTGTGCTTGGTCACGATCCTGGAGCGGAGATGCCTCAGGGTGCCTCCGCCGTGGTCGGCGGCGACGGGGTTCCTCTCACAGACGTGCCGCGATGCTTGCGGTGGTACGAGGAGCATGCTTAGAGTAGTAGCATGGAGCTCGTGTCCTTCGCGAGGTTAAGGGTCAATGTGCATCTACATGTCAATTTACGTGGTTGCGAATTACGTGTCTCCCATGAAGCTGTTGATGCAACCAAGCTGCCAGCATCTTATCCACGCTTGGGCGATCGATTTCGAGAGCGAACTTCACTTCGCTACGGCTCTGAGAACGTGGCTATCTTAATGGCATTACATGGGCTTAGATAGGCGGCCTTCATCACAGGGGCTTGTCAGGTCAGCCGGTTGCATCTTGTCAGTTCACCTGCTATCATCTCGAGAAACGGGCATTGTCAAATCGTCAAATCACTGCCATTGAGATCAGAGAACTGCCAGGGCGCGTACAAACACAGCGGTTTCAATCAACCACTGCTGCTTCAGTCCACACGCCTACATGCGTCAGCGCGATTGTACTTGCTCCACCAAGGATGCATTTCGATCTCACTTCTTTCGGAAACGTGTACGCCGGCTCCTCCTCAATCCAATGTTCTCATCTTGATGCGAGCTGGGCGAACCTGCTTCTCATGCCGTTAAGCTGTGTCCACGCTGTCTGAGACGACTGACCTGTTCACGTCTCCCATTTGTACTCCAATCGCCACCGTCTGCTCCTCTGTTCCTCTGTAGCGGTCGGCCTTGAACACAGACCCTCTTGTTTGCTGCCTCGTTTGTCTGGTGTCCTCGGGCATTGATCAATCGTCGTGATAATCTGAGCCGTTCGCTCGGCGCGGTCTTCGGTGGCGAGGAAGCGTGGGTCGCTGTCAAAGGAATCGCATGCGCTCGCTCGTCGCTCCGGCGTGGAAGATATCTCGGCTGGCGCTCGATCCATCTGTCCTGCAAGTTGGTGTGTCAGAGTGGTCTGAAGACGCAACCGGTCGAAACGCCCGCTTGACCCTCAAGTCTGAAGAAGTGGTGTTTGCCGCAAAGTCCACAGATGCGAGCAAATTGCTCTTTGCCGCTCGAAGGCCTTTGCCCTCGGTTTGCTATGCTGAATGAAGGCATGCGATCGATCGCCATGTCACAACGACTCCGTAAATCATGCGCGGTGATCTCGTCATAAGCTGTCTGTCCTCGCCGCCTCTGCCTTGGTCCCGTTGCCTGTGGACGTGGCTCTTTGCATGTGGGCCATCAGGTTATAAGACTGTCCAGACTGTCATCATTCCAACCAGGCCGCAATTGCTCAGTCCGCCGCCAACCACCGACGCGGTAGCCCAGCCCACTGTCAAGGTCGTGAAACCAACTGAAGTCGCGGTTGTCCCGGTTATCCCTGCTCAACCCGTCGAAATGGTCTCCATAACCGTGGGCCGTGAGCTGGAATACACCCACCAATGTTGTGTCGTGATCTGCCAGTAGTGAGCCAACACTGGTATATCAGCACATGTCCCTACGTACGAGTCCAAGGAAGCGTGCGTGCTGGTCTTGGAACCACATGACTCTCGTTGTGTGTATTGTGCATGCAACTACTGCGACCATATCCTTTCTTCTCGCCTCATGCTCTGCGTACGCTGAAAGTATGCTGAAAGCACATGTATCACGCAGCCGTCTTTGACTGCTGCGTCCGCACACTTCCCTTTACGAAATTGAACAAGATGCTGCTATCTTGCCGCCACCGTTGCTCGACGATAACGTGGTGATGTAGTGGAGATTGTTGGGCCTGAAAGCGACTGTCATTGATGTTGATGAGACCGTCGGTCTGCTCGACAGTGGTCTCGACGGTGTCGCTGTCGTGCCAGTCTCCTGGCTCTCGGCGCACAAGTGGTCTTCGACCTGCCTGATCTGGTCGACCGAGACTACACAAGGCCTCGTGCGATCAAGGATGCACTCCTTCAACTCTCGCCTTCGCTTGCTAAGAACGATGACCTGACGTACGACTGCACTGTTGCTGTGCCCGCCATCACCCTCACGCTGCATAGCCATACAGTGGTCCAAGACGCTGTCACTGCACATCACTCTCTACATCGCCGGCTCTTCTCCATTGACACTGTTCTATCTATCCACGACCTCGCTGCCCTCGTCGATACCTATCCGCCGTTGTGGTAGTGCCCCTCCATCTTGCAGGGCGTCTTCACACCTCACGCAGCCGAAGCATCCCCCCCCTCTCTGCACGAGCATTGGAGCCTCCAACGTTCCTTCCTCACTTCCTACCACGCCAAGACCGCGCTGTTTCCTTGTTTATCAGCTACACCTCCGCTTCATCCTCGACCAAACTTTTCCTTCGGGCACACCAATTCCCACAAAATCACAACACAAAATCACAACATCAAGCTCCATCCACCATGAATGTGGATGCGCTGACCGCCATTCAAATGGCTGACCTCGGGGCCGCCAACCGCGACAAAGTCTACGCACCGGACGCAGACGCCTCCGGCAG
>Ga0265780_10000724_pt1 | contig 49951 bp, 51 predicted proteins | sample P1T30metagenome_FD_192432 | JGI IMG/M metagenome (GOLD analysis project Ga0265780, IMG submission 192432) | Plant litter microbial communities from East Loma Ridge, Irvine, California - P1 T30 | ecosystem: Environmental > Terrestrial > Plant litter > Unclassified | place: USA: California... | reverse complement strand
AAGTGAGAAGCGAGATATCGGCTTGGAGTATGCAGGGTGTTATGACAGAGTATGGCATCGACCAGGTGAGAGTGTAGCTTCCACGCTATATCTTAACTCGCTAGATACCTGCTTCAGAAGGCTCGACCACTGACAGCGCAATACGCCACAAAGAACTTGCGCTTCCATTCGCACTCCTCTCACACAAGATCAGGCGCCACATCCCAATCGCTCCCTCCACCCTAAAACACCCCAATTTTCTCTACTACATCTCTACCCAACCAGCCCCACCACCTCCTCCGGCCATCTCGCCAAAACCATCGCATTCCCCGGCACCATACCCGGCTGCGGACTCAAAATCCGACATCTCCTCTTCCCCTCATCGACCTCGGAAACGTAAATATACCCGACGATGCTAGCGTCGCGGATGACTTCCTGGCGCTCGGTCGGCGCGGCGGTGGTGATTGCCAGCAGGGCGTTTTGGAGCGTGGATGCAGAGGGCGGGATGCGTGTGTAGAGGGAGGTTAGGGGCGGGGATAGGGGGTCGTAGTCGTGGGTGCGGTTGAGGGCAGGGGTGGAGTCTGTGGGGAGTTAGTTTGGGGTTCAGATGATATTAAAGTGGATTGGAAGTTGTAGTAATTGTAATTACCATCGCTTAATTGGAAGACATGCAAATCGGCATAGTCGCACGACTGACTACTCGGCGCCAGCGTGTTCTCGCCATGGCCGAAGAAGTACTCTCGTATTTGGGCGTGTCGGAGGGCTTTCATGTACTCTTCTGAGCGGGGCACGCAGCCGCCGGACTTGTCGATGCGGAGAATATGGACGGCTTCGGAGGGGTCGCGGTTGGCGTACTTGCGGCTGAGCTCAGAGTATAGTCGTTCGGAGCCCAGGCAGATGAGGATGTTGACTGTTGTGAGTTAGTCGATCTGATCAAACATCGATGAATGTACGAAGGGAAACTGCTGCGACTGGGAAGGAGGAGGGTGGAGGGATCGTTCGCGACAGCTGTGTATAGTTGTTCGTAGGCTTGCAGGGCAGGGGGAGTATTGGAGGCAGAAAGCTGCAATTCAAGACATCACACGCACCAGAGAATTCAGACACAATATGTTCTATGTTCTCGTAAACGCCATTCCTCCCCTGACTGATGGCGCCCGAGCTATCGATGATGAAGCCAGCCTGCTTGCTCAAAGTGTCCACCTCCAGCCGGCTCATGACAGCCAGCGCCATTCGCGTCACTAGCGGCTTGAATACCTTACCCTCCTCCGGGTCTCTCAGACCGTAGTGATACACCAATGGCATCTTCACGGGTATGAGGCTAGGTCCCGAGATTGGACTGCTGCCCCAGCCCTCCTCGATGTCCACAATGGATGAGTATACGGCGGCTGAGAAGGATCCCGGTGGACTGAGCATGCCTTCTGTCGGGTCTAGGTTGATGACCATGGGCTGTCGGCCGCATTTTGCTGCATATGCAGTCAAGGTCTTTGCGAGCGAGGTCTTGCCTGAGTTCTCGGGGCCCACTATGAGTACACGCGGACCCATCTCTGTGCTGCCGCCAGCCGCGCTCCCGTCTCTTAACGATTCCAAAGCGAAGTGGAGATTAGCACAGCTAAGCATAGGCGTCTCTTCAGCAACGTAGTCCGACTCGACGTCGCCGCCAACCTCGAGGGTGCAACCATGCCATGTGAATACAGCGCCTTTTGTGCCTTGGAAGGTGTACGTTGCTAGAGGCGCCAGTTCGGTGCCAAAGAACTCTGCGGTGCCTGTCTGGAGCTTGATGGTGAGGGTGCGGGCAAAGGCGACCTCAAAGCGGTATTCGGTGTTTGCGGCAAGCTCTTTCGTCCGCGTGACGACGGTCGCAGGAGCGTTTACTGTATCTGCGGCTTGCGGGGCCAGATTGAGGCCGGGTAGAGATATCATGTTGACGCGACCACGGGTGGATAGACACTTGGAGACGTTGCTCGCAGGTCGTATGGGGCGGTAGCCGAGTGGTGAACAGGGCCTGGTAGGAAGTACTGGCGAGATTAGTGTTAGTACTGACAGACAAACGTAGTGGTCAGTATGGCGAGGGCTGAAAGTTGGGTGTGATGAGCGGATATGAAAGAGCGACGAGGAATGCGCGAAGTGCGGACAGCTGCGGCCGGAACGCGCTCTCATTGGCCGAATGTCGGGCGCTACTGAGTGCAGGCTTCAACACGAAGACAGCAGAGAAGTTGGTACAATGCATCCAAGAAGTTAAGACACGCTGTTAGAAGGTTTCTAATCATTTCAGACGTATCATAGCGCCTCGAATGCCTTGTTATGAAGCCGCCGTCGCCATGCATTCTTGTCGAAAGGTCTCGCGGGGCTATCTCGAACCACCTGTGCTTCGCGAACCTCGAACACTATCCGTCCTCCTGACACATCAGATACAAGACCATCCATCTGAACAGGCCAAAGGCGCCATTCTAATTGACGTCGCCTCCAGAGGAATGCTAGGCTTCACTTGAACGACACCCTCCTCATTTGCTTGGTCATTCCTCGCTTTCTGCTGCTTCAAGCGCGTGGCCAGTACTTGTCGTTGCCCTCCGCCAGCATCAATTCGTCGTGTCTAATTTAGGCACACAATTCACCATGAGATCTTTCACAGCTCCAATTGTGGCTGGACTGCTGCTGTCCTCGGGCTGTGTAGCTGACCTCAATACTGGCGAACAAGATCCTCTCAATGCGAACATCGACCCAACAAAGTACAAGGCGGCATGCCCAGACTACAAGAGCTACTCGATGCGACCGCAGTATGCATGAAACTTAACATCCAATACAATGTCACTGACTATCTGCAGCTTGCCGTATGGCAAAGGCCCGCTTGCGCTACCATTCCAGAGACCGAACAAGTACTGCCGCACGTTTGAGTCGCCGGCCGTCGAGAAGGTCATCGAGCAGATGAATACCAAGCTCGTCGATAAGGATCTCGCACGCCTGTTCGAAAACGCGTTCCCCAATACATTAGACACAACAGTCAGATGGCACGTAGACGACACGGTCAAACAGCACAGGATGGCACAGAAGACTTGGGATGCCGCTGCCTGGAAGGGGCCACAAAGCTTCATTGTCACAGGAGACATCAACGCCGAATGGCTGAGGGACTCTACCAACCAGCTCCAGCAGTACCAGTCACTAGCGAAGAAAGACAAGGAAATCCACCAGCTCATCTTGGGAGCCATCAACACACAAGCTGAGTACGTGATCGAGTCGCCATACTGCAACGCCTTTCAGCCACCCGCACCGAGCAATCTCGACCCTACATTTCAAGGCGACGGCGACAATGTCCACCCCGCCTACGAGCAGTCCTTCGTCTTCGAATGCAAGTACGAACTCGACTCCCTCGCACACTTCCTCTCCCTCTCCAACCAATTCCACAACCACACCGGATCCACCGCTTTCGTCACTCCCCGCTGGCTTCTCGCTCTCGACACCCTTCTCGACGTCCTCGCCGAGCAATCGAAAGGCACATTCAACCCCGACACCGGCTCCCACGTGCCCAACAAGTACACCTTCCAGCGCCAAACCAATCTCGGCACCGAGACACTCAGCCTCAGCGGCATTGGAAATCCATTGAACAGCGGCACGGGTCTCGTTCGCAGCGCCTTCCGCCCCAGCGACGACGCAACGATACTCGGCTTTTTCATCCCTGCGAACGCTATGTTGAGTGTCGAACTCAAGCGCACCGCCGCAATGCTCACCTCCCTCAAGAAACACGCCACAGTCGCCAAAACCGCGCAAAACTACGCCGACGCCATCGAAAAAGGCATCATGGAACACGCCGTCGTCAAGCATAAAGTCTACGGCGACGTCTTCGCCTTCGAAGTCGACGGCTACGGCTCACACATCCTCATGGACGACGCGAACTTGCCTTCCTTACTCGCCCTACCCTTACTTGGCTTCGTACCCGCCACGGACCCAATATACATCAACACGCGCAAAATGATCCTCTCAAAAGCCGGAAACCCATACTACCTCACGGGCTCCGACTTCAGCGGCATCGGCGGCCCACACGTCGGTCTGAGTTCCGCATGGCCCATGAGCGTCCTCGTGCAAGCCATGACGAGCGATGACGACGCGGAAATCATGCGCTGTCTGGGCGCGGTGAAGAATGTGAGTCGGAATGGGCTTGTGCATGAGAGTGTGAATGTCGAGTATGGGCGCACGTATACGCGTAGTTGGTTTGCGTGGGCGAATAGCGTGTTTGCGCAGACGGTGCTGGATTTGGCGGGGAGGAAGCCGCATTTGGTGTTTGGGGAGGGGGCGGAGGCGTGGGTGCTTTGAGGGGGGCGGGGGAGTAGGGTGGTGGAATGAGACTGGATCTGTTATAGCTTGTTGTTATGGGGCGAGTTTGCGCTCGTATATGCGCCAGGACGGTGTAGAAATGACTTATGTTGCAGCTTACTCTTGTCCGAGGTGAAACTCCTTCAGCGTATGTTATCACCTACGAGTGAAAATCTAAGTACGTCTTCGGAGCGCGCCGTCGAATTACAACGCGTTGATCTGCGTGACAAACTATACTCGTAGCCATCATTGCGCTACTTCCGCCTAACAAATACCCCAGCATTCTTTGCTCGTTATGTTCCAGCCCGTGGTGTGGAAATAGCAATCAAGTGTGAATGACCGTTGCATTATCGCCTCCTCTCTCCGCTACATATTTACATATTCTACATTACGAACTGGCGCCTCGTCTCAGTATACATACCCAAGCTCTGCACTGAAATCCAAGTGCTCCACCACATCTCCATCTCTAACTGCCGGCTAATTGCTCAACTCCAACTATGGGTATACAAAAATCAAGAAAAAAAACCAAGCGTACGAATTATACAAACAGAATTACAGAACAAAATGTAGAAGGGGTATTGAAAATAGAAAAAATGGGAAAAGAGACGTGGAGAAGGGGGTATTTCGCTCGTTTTCGTCGCTCGTGATATCGACTCAGATCTCCGTCTCCCTTCTTCGTTCAGCGTGTAAAAGACCGCATATCATCCCGCGACACCGTGCCGCGCAGTCGTTCAGCAGTCCTTTTCCTCGACGCGCTCCTGTGATCTCCGTGTCCTGCGACGACGGCTTCCCAGTCTAGCCTCTCAGACGCCATTTCGGTCAGGACATTGCCCATGACCTGCGCACTAGCCATGAGGCCATGCTGCTCGCCCTCCAGAATGCGCACTTCGCATCTGCGCATCAATTTGCCGAGCCAGCGCACATTGTCGACAGGTACGCGCGTGTCCTTGCTTCCGTGGTGAATGACAACAGGCTTAATGATGTCTTCGTACCGGAAGCCAATGGTCTGCTTGGTCTCGAGGCAGACAATGAGGTCGGTGGCTGGATTGGCGTTGGTCGTTGCGCGGTCCCAGATGGCGAAGGTGAGGCGCTCGTCGTATGCGCGCTGGCGTTCTCGGTCGGCTAGGGAAAGCTCATCGCGTGCGTGTTGTTGCTTTTCGTTGGCTGGCGTGGCGGAGAGAGTTAGGGAACTTGCGTTGGGTAAGACCTGGTCCATGAGCATCATCGACTTGCGATTGTCGTCTTTGAGCGACGGGCGCGGTGATTGCGCGGGCACAGGAACTGGGGCGGAGCTTTTCCGTCGTGCTTTTGAGGAGTTCTTTGGGCCTGAGCGTTGGAGGCTGGCGCTGGTGCCGCTGAGAAAGGTCGAGTTGGCGACTTTGAGAAGTGAAGGAGGAAGGGCGCGGAGGAAGCGCTGTGATCGTGGGAGCTGTTGCGTTGGTGGTGAGTCTTGGCTAATTCCGACTGGTGCCATTTGCGATGGGGGAATCCATGGTGCTAGCAGATGGACTCTTCCACGAATGTGCTGGGGCATGCGCAGAGACGTCGATAGTGCATAGACTGCGCCTGCCGAATGCGCCAATATGGAAAATTTTGTGATCTTCAGAGCTTGACATATCACAAGGATGTCATCTATTAGAATTAGTCGGTTGGACAATCAATGTATTGTAGACACTCACCAGGCCAACTCATTGGCGTCCCGGTCGGATCGACCTGACTCTGTCCAATACCAGGGCGCTCTGGCGTGATCAAGCGCAGCTTCAATGTCGCAGCCAGCTGGTCATAGAAAGCCATTACGTAGCGCGTCAACCCCATCCCTACGCAAACAAACACCACGAAGCCATTGGGATCGCCCACGTCCGAGAACGATATGATCCTCCCCGTTTGTGGATGTCGGATCTTCTGCGACAGGCGTGGCTGATTGAGATAGCTCTCTACTTCAAGATCGATGGCGTCCAAGCTTGCTGTGCGTTCTTCGATCACCGTCTGCGGGAGGTTCTGTACGCCTCCCAGTGCAGCCGCTTCCTTTTTCATCATTTTCTCGTTGTGCGCTTTCTCCGCTTTCGCTGGTAGATCGGGGTGCGACCATCGCTTCTTCGAGAGAGTACGGGTACGCTGCAGCTGGGCACTGTTCGATGCCGACGCTGAGGATGGCAGGATCATGGATTGATGTCGATTTCCAACTTCTTCGCTGGCCGAGCGGAAGGAGGCAGTCCTTGGTATCGAGAAACCGTCGGTCTCACTCGAAGAGTGCGCATGTCCCTTTGAGGTTGCCATGAACGTCGACGTCGTCGCTTTGCGCCCAACGGCAGAACGGCCACCGACCGCTAGAGCAGAATTTGAGCGCTTGATTGAGGGGACACTGGCTTCTTTGCTCGAGCTGGCACTGATGCTAGAGGGCTGAGGCGACGACTTGCGCACGAAGGACCCCACAAGTGGTGTTGGTGGCGAAGCTGCCTCAGCACTCTGAAGGGCAAGGGCGTAATTGATGGGTAGCGGGGTAAGGTCATCGCCGTCGTTTACGGTCAGGCTCCTGGTTCTCGAGTGGCGCAAATTGCGGTTTTGTGTGATGGCCGCCGATTCCGGTTTGAGGTGTCTTGTCTCAGCCCTTTCGGCTAGCTGCTCTTCTGGTTTGTGCACAGCGAATTGTTCATCTGTAATCCCGAGCACTTTGTGCGCCTTAGTTGTATTCCGCACGCGAACTTCCGACGTGCTTGACACAGTTGAAGTGGGGGAGGCCTCAGGACTTGAAATTACTGAAACCTCAGGCTCGCCAGGTGGAGTTCCCCCTGCATCGACGCGCATGGGCTGCTCCCCTGCTAATATGTGCCGCCGCAACTTCTGTTCCTTGAGCACGCGAATTCTCCGCGCAACTTCGGTTTCCTCCTGCTCCAGCTCCTGCAAGAGCTTCTCCTTCCTTGCTGACTCTTCGTCCATCTCCACAACCTCCTCTGGAACAGTCACAGGCTTAGGCGACTCGGTGCGTTTGGTGTCTTTGGTGCGATGTTTCTTGCTTCTCCGCGGAGGGCTTCCAGTGTGCTTCAGGGAGGAGCCGCGCTCTGGTATCGGGCCTGGTGATCTGGGAGAACCAGAACCTCCTTCAGCAGGCCCGTCGACCAGGTTGATGCGCAGGCGCCGAGGACTGGCGCTCCTGTCCATGAAGCGCTGGGCAAATCTAGACGACTCGGCCGGAAATGGCTTGTCGTCTTCTACGGAAGTGGGCTCCTCCTTGATCGTGTCTTCGTACGGGAACAGTGGAACGACAGCCTTTCGCGGCGAGTCGTGCAGTACGTATTCCTCGCTGCTCTGTCCAGGGTGGCGCTTCTTGTCCGTCTCCTTCATGCGCAGCCGCTCTCGCGAGCCCATGTACATCAGGCCCCTGTGGCCCTTTGCGCTGCGCTTGCTCTCAGCGGAGGAGCGCTCACTACTTGCACCGGGTACGTTCGGCAGGCCGGGCTCGATGCTGATGTTGCCAATGCTGGCGGTAGAATGGACCGAGTGGTTGGAGTGAACCGAGGCCTGGCTGCTGCTTTTGCGGCCGAGGTAGTTGCTCAGGGCGTGCTTGTTGTCCTTCTTCTTGGGGGCGGTGACGGAGGAGAAGCCCGAGGGCGGCTTGGAGATGCGGATGACGGGCGGCTCGCAGGCGTCGTCGGGGAAGTCGTCGTTCTGCTCTCTCATGGACGTATTGAAGCTGGGCTGGTCCAAGGAGCTGCCATCGCGCCCCGACACCGAGTTCTTGCGCGACGCCGAATGCACGCTCGTGTTCCGGGACGCCGTCGGCCCGTCTTCGTAGCCGACGAGGAGGTTCTCAAAGTGGTCGTGGGCGGGGATGGAGATGGCCGAGAGCTGGTCGATGAGCGACGAGATGACTGCGGGCGAGGCGGCCTGCGTGTGCACGTAGTTGGGCGAGCGCTTCTTGTGCCGTGAATCATTGGCCGCGGTTTTGGTAGGCGAGCGTGAAGTGCGGCGACGCGGCGCAGATGTAGGTGCAGGTCCAGCTGTCGCGGGCCTGGATGACGGCACCGGAGGGTGTTGTGTTGTCCGCAGGTCCATGTTTGCTCTTTCTCCCACGCCCTGGGCTGCTGTCAGACTCCCTGTCCCGTGGGCGTCGAGCTATGTCACCCGGCAGGTAATATATGCAGTGAGAGCCGATCTGCAGTGGCAGCATGCGGAGAACGACTCGTGGGCATGCGCGCGCGCAACAGCCAAAAAGACACCAAAAAAGAACGACACCAACGGCAGCGTGGCAGAGGTCGCGAGCAGAGGCTCGAGGTTGCCGTTTGATGAGATGAGCAATTGACCGTCGACCAGACGGGTCGCGCAATGGGGCGTGCCTGCGATGATCTGCGGTCCGTCGCTTTTGGCACTCTGCACGTGCTCCCGACCAGCCCGCACTAGGGATCCCTTTCCACTCCTCCTCGCTTCCTACACTCACGCAAACGTCCTCTCTGCAGTTAGAACCAGACTTCCAACAATCATCGCGTCTTGCAGCGAGAGTTCTGTTGCTTGACGTGAAAGCAATGCCGAACCACTGCAGGTCGTACTGTGAACTTTGTCACGACTCAAGCACTTTCATGCAGGCGACTCCACAGGCCCCCACGTCTCCAAGAACCATCGCTCGGGGCCTGCCCCTGAGGACTTGAAACTTTAAACTTCAAGTTGTCGCTGTGGAAGGATCCCTTCTTCCGCCCGGCTATGCAACATCGGAGTATTACCAGCACTGTACGCATATCGCTCCAACCACACGTTCGCAGATGCAGGCTGCATGCAGGTCCATGCATGAGTATGGGTCCATCATGTACGGAAAGTTCACACATGCTCGAACTAGACACATGACGACCAGCTCATGCACAAATCAAACTCCCCTCTTTCCCAAAATGCAAACAAACTTCAAGTCCATACAGCCCAACCAATATCCAAAAGACCACACGCACGCGCCTTCACCAGTACCCAACCCACTAAAATCGCGTATCCGCCCTCCCCGGCTGATCGCTCACGTCAATCTGTCAGACTCGCCATTAGCGCACATGCCCAACGACGCCATTTAGCTTTGGGTCCCAAAGCCCCTTCCAGTAATTGGCAGCATGTACAAGAGCTGAACACACCAAGAGCGCGCTAGATCTTCCTTCCCGAAATGAACATGGACCGCGAATGGAAGGTATGGGTACTAGGGCATTTGTGCTCAATGCGCTGGTCAGGTAGGTAGATCTTGGAGCAGATAACGATGATGAGTTGTTGACGGATTCGTGTTCGGGTCGAAGGTTTGTTTTACGGATGCGATTGTAGAGATGGGTTCAAGGGTATACTTTGGGCCTCGCATCTTTCATGTGAGAATGAAGTAGAAGCGGACTGCATGTGAACATTGCATCTTTCATGTGAGGATAGAGTAGAAGCCGACTGCATGTGACTGCACTACAGACGAGACGAGACGCGATCACCAGGTACAGCAAGCATTCGTATCCATTTCAAATCCACGAAAGACTACCAACACAAGGTCTGAAGCATTTCTGTGCAAGATACACGCCACATTTGGAAAATAAAAGTACAGCCTGTCTACCCTAACAGTATCCTTCGCGGACTTCTAGCTTTACTGAAAACCTTCGAAGATAGACAGGCTACTACATTGCCTTCCGATCAGAAATCCTGACCGCACCCGACCCCCCCTCTCCTCACTTCTTTTTCTCAGTGCCCTCGTAATGATAATCCAATGTAGTCCGAGCCATTATCGGACCAGGAGAGTGCTCCAGCACCCCGTCGTTGTAGCACTACACTGAGCCGATGATGATCTGAGCCTGTGATCATCCGACTGTTGTCGAGAAGTAGGTGCTGACTGAGAAATATGAGAGCTATGCTCGAGAGGTGAATACACCCGCCCAAACGACTCTGCGAGAGGGACTTTGTGTCTCTCTGCTCAAATGCATGTATTTGAAGGTTCGAACAGTGAATTCACGTGTGAGCAATGACGAGCATCGCATGTTGGGACTATATTCGGGGTATATGGCATCTAAGCACTCTTCCATCCGCTGCCACACACGATGCAACTCACTCATCAGCCTCATGCACCTCCTTCTCCGTCTTATCCAGTAACCCCTTCAGTATCGTCGCCGTACTCCTCATACCCTTCAGAGCATTCTCATCCGGCCCCTGACCGGGCTGCCACGTCGCATGCGCAAAGTCAATCATCTTGACCGCCGCCAGTTTCGGCAGATTATCCTCATCTTCCTCCTCCTCCTCGTCTTCCGGATGTTGGCCCCTAAGTATTTGCTTCGTCTTCGCGTACTCGTCCACGTCGCCCTCGTACACCAACAGTAGACTCGCGCTATACATCCTGCTCTCTTTCTCCTCAAACACCTCGATGATATCCTTGACTTCGCCGAGGAAGAAAGCCAGGACTTCGCGCGCGCGCTCGAGCTCGGGCTGTGTTTTTGACCCGGGGAAGATGTAATGTACGAAGCCGTCATTGATGTCTTTGGCGCTGAATTTGCGCCCGTACATCTTGTTGAAGACCCAGTATCCGCCCTCCTTGTCTTGCTCGACGAACTCTTTCAGGTTTGACGGGACGTCCGGTGCGTCTGTGCCTTTGAACGTGCGCATGCCCGCAATCCTGAAGCCCAGACTCCCACTCGTCGTCTGCGCACTCACGGCGTCTAGTCGCGCGCGCTTTTCAGGCTTCGAGTTCTCGTCCCATAGTTGCGCGCCGAGCTTGAGGTCCAGTACGTTGGGCTTCTTGAAGCCATTTGTAATGTTCTCTAGGACTATGTGCAGTTCGGTGGCGAGCTTCTTGCCGTGTAGGCGCTCGACTGTGCCGTCTGTGGTGAGTATGGTGCCGCTTTCGACTTCTTCGGCGGCCTTGTCGGCGGCGGAGAGGGTCAGCTGGCCCATGTAGGTGGGTAGGTGGGGGGTGAGGTCGGGGTGTGAGGATGCAACGGACTCGTAGAAGGAGATCTCGGCGGCGGTGCAGGGCTTCACGACTACGGCGCCGGTTGGGTCGCTGAGGACGCCATCGCTGGTATTGTAAGTGTTATGCTTCGACATAAGCTCAGCCTGGAGGTACATACTGTCCCGCAGCTGCGTTTCCGAAGCTCTGGAGCGTTGAGGGGTCGAATGTTTTGGTAGACATTGTGGCGGTATATATGTATAGGTGTTGGAAGTGGTCAATCGAGAGTTGTGTTTGTGTCGAGTCGTGGAGGAAGATTGGTGAGCACGAGAAGCTCCAATTGAACCCCCACCGTCAGCTTCAAGACAGGGTCCAGAGCGAGTCAGTCGACTTTGTATGTGAGCGTGGATGACTCGTGCACTATGCTCTACGTCGGACGGCCGAACGTTCTCGTTTTCCTACACGTAAACATGCAATAATGTAAGAGTTGACACTTAGAAACACACAACAATAGATTAGCTAACAAGGTCACGAGGCATACCCAGGTAGTGTCTGATAACCAGATGCCATCTCGACAGTCTACTGCTTCTCAACAATCACGAGCGAAAAAGACAAAATTTCTACTGCATGAATGCCGTGTAAATTCATTGCGAACTGCGATCTTGTAGAAGCTCAAGTTTCATTTGCGCGACAACTTGCCGTTCGCTCGTAGCTCGCAATTCGCACTGTAGTATTAACACACTCCTAGGTCTTCGCGTACATCGACACAGTCCAGCACGATGTACAGAGCATATTGAACCATTCGTTCATTACCGCGGTTCCGTTCCAAACAGCACCGCACAGCTACCGCTATTACCCTTGCGGGTCTTTCGAACAAACGCATCTAATACAGTGTAGGCTTACAGTCGACAAGCTACGGATCGATGGTTAAACAATAGCGTGCACTTCTCAGTGCTTCGGTGAGGGACACGGTCGCAACTGCCGCTCTCAGACCGCAACTTCACCTTGAGAGGCAAGACACGCAAACACAGCCGTCGACTGAGCCCGCTCCTCGCCGACCTCGCTGTACATTAACCTACCGACACCTCGCCTCTTTCTTCTTCCCACCACACAAGCTTCTGCGCTGACTTCAAGTACAGTGCACAGCCATGGCGACAGCAGCTATCCAGCCGATGACGAGCGCATTGGCTTCGAGCCATGCAACTGGCGCGCCTGTCAACACCCCGACCCCACCTCCTCTTGTTCCAGGTGACATCGTGGATCCGCCTAATGGATCAGAGATTCGACGTCAAGTAAGTGACTATGACAGAACTTGAGGCAAGCCGGAAGTACTAACAAGGCAAGGTTGAGTACTACTTCAGTGACGAGAATCTCCCCACCGACCTGCATTTGCTGGAGTGTTGTCGAGGTCGCAAAAACGAACCGGTGTCCATCGGACGCATCAGCGGTTGGGGAAAGATGAAACCTTTCAGGCCTGCACGCAACATCGCAGCAGCCCTGATGTTCAGTTCATCTCTCGAGGTCACGGCGGATAGGAAGAGGGTCAGTCGTAAGGTGCCCTACGCAGGACTCACCATACTGGATGACGAGTTCCCCAATTCGGAGGACGATATCGCCCACGACCCGACCTCGCCCGAGAACCCGTTGTCCCAGGGGGGGCAGAAGAAGAGGAAGAAGAAGAAGAAGAAGAAGAAGAAGCCCGCCACGGATCGTTCGCTGAACCAGGAAAAGCAGCCCAAGAACTTCATGGACAAGCCAACCGGTTTTGAGGCGAGATGGGTCGAACCTCCCGTAACACCCGAAGAGGATGCGAAAAACAAGGAGATCTACGACCCTGAGATCCGCTTCACCCAACGCATCGAGTCGGCGATCCAGATGTTCAAGGAAAAGCGGCGCATGCATGAAATGTATGCTCATGTCTTTAACAAGCTAATGCGCTTCGGAGGGGTAGAGTCGTCTCCGCGTCTATTCCAGGGCAATGACAAGCAAGTCATGAAAACATGGAGCACGGCAGAGAGGATCGAGAACCTGGCGAACCACATGGTGCCTGCCGATCGTGAGGACAACGACAAGTGGGAAGTCGATTTCGTCGCTCTGGCCAAGGCCTTTCTGTGAGTCTCGTTGTAAGGCACACATCTCTCGCGCTGACTGTACTAGCTCATCATGGTACCCGGCCCATTACGGATACGCACCGGAAAAAATCAAGAACGCCTGCCAGGTGCCTCGTTCCTTCTACAACTACCTGCGCTACCACCGGGTTTGCCCGGAGTACGACGATCAGCTCGCTCAGGCCTTGAAGATATGCGACATGGCCGAGGAGGAGCTTCCCAAAGCCCACCAAGCTGGCCTTATTCTTCCAGGTGACTTCAACAAGTCAGCTAGCTCAATCCACGGCGGCGCGTATGCTGGTCTCTACTCTGGTGACCAGTCCTGGGTAAAAGATATGAAGAAAGACGGTATCGATGCCGGCCAAGTTGGTATACGTGATGAGGAGGCCAGGATCAAGTTCGGCGCAGGTGTTGCGATCATGGGCTCCGACGAACAGTATGAGCAGCTGGAAAACAAGAGCCTGACTGTGTTCGAACACTTTGCAGCCAGCCTCGAAGTCATCGACATCATCCTGCCTACTGACGAGACTTGCGAGATGTTCAAAGAACAGGACAAGATCTCCGGTCATAAGATCGGCGCCATCGAGCCTCTCGGCAAGCTCATATGCAAGACCTGGGTCGCTGAGGACTGCGATGAGTGGGACCTGCCCAAGGACAAATACCCTACCGGCAAGCCTCATCGGTCCAGCACTGGCCAGACCTACGAGTTCTGGGTCGAAGAGAGCATTCTCGGGACTTGTTTCAAAGGCTTGAAGATAGACGCGAAGGTCTTGCAGCTTAGCGGCGGTATCACGATCCTGGACGAGGTCCACGAGACTATGTGCAGCTTCTTCACCTGGATTCCCAACGAGCTATGGATGGAGAAGAAGCCGAGGAAAGTGAGGTGGATGAGTAAGCGACTGGCTGGTAGCGATGAGGTCGAGGAGGATCAGGCGAAGATCCAGGAGAAGGCCCAGCAGCTGCTAGACGCTGCGACAAGTTGGACTGCGGAGGGCAAGGGCCAGGAAGACGGCAAGAACCAGGACGGAGACGATGACATGGAAGCAGGTGAGATGTCCGACGATGATTGCGACGACGAAACCTGGTCGGGACCTTGAGAACGTTATCTGCACTCCGGTGCAGTACGTTGTACGAAAGCGCCCGTCCTTTTCGAGTCGTCGACTTTGACATCCAGTGCGTCCTGAAGGTCGACACAACAGATTTGAGAGCTTTCGTACTGATCATGGTCGGCAAAAGTGCTTCCACACCACGTGCGGTATGACTGAATGTTTCCGGCGTTCATGGAGGTATAAGAAGGTCATTTGAGATGTACAACAGTACTCTGCGAATCTAATCAGTCTTTGGCTATCGTTTTGCATCCATTCTGTACGTGATACCTGCTGTGACTGATCGGGGCCTGGTCAAGTAGACAATGTACACCTTGTGCAAGGCTACACCTGCGGGAAGCGGCGCCATCTGTACACCAAAAGGCTTGCTCTTCCGTCTAGTCATTTAGTCTTCAGTTTTCCCCGCGGCATCCCGCTAACAAGATCGGAAGCAAAAGAAATCGCGCACGGAAACTCGCAGCGGGCGCGCCACGGGCAATTAGCTCTCGTCGCCAAGAAACCGCCTCACAGCTCAAAGAAACAACACGTTGTGTATACCTCGCTCAGCACTCGGCGCTCTTAATGTTTGTTTCGGGGCGACACTAACATTTGCTTTCGGCGAGTTCGGGTCCGCCAATGCTTATGACTCTGGAAGGCTGCGTAATGTTGATTTGGCACACGTGACACAGACTGCCAGCATCCGGCGCGGCGGAACTTGGAAAGCGCGAACTCTCTTGCCTTCAAACGGCGAAGCAGCGCGAACACGGCGCACACTCCTGAACAACAACCATTTGGCATCCATCGAATTCTATCGCGCTAGGCTCGATTTCCCCGCATGCGATTGTCTCCAGAACCGGGTAGGATTTGATCGATGATGCCAAAATGCGTGGTTAGGATCCAGCGCTCCGCCGGCTCAAGAAACGCCAAGTCTCTGGGCAGCGGACACACCAGGTTGGCATAAGTAAAACATAATGCCGCGCCCCTCTTAGCAGACGAGGTCTTCTTCTCTCTCCTTCCGCCACTCTTATACAAGCCCCTCCGCCCCGAGCGATGGACGCTGGCACCGTTGCAGTCTGGCCATGATCCGTTGAGCGGACGACGATCTCCAGCGGAACGAACCCACCGAACGAACACTAGTGCAATTCTGAGATATGAGCGGAGGTATCATGGTGGAGTTGCCTAAACGGGCGTTCACTTCATATGGTGAGTTGCGCTGTCGTGGTCAATACTCTATTTGCTATATATTGACCCTTGACTAGCGCAACATAAGAACAAGAACATATTGAACCCTTACATCTACGACCCAAGCGTTGCCCTCGCCATCGTGGGAACCATTCTTTTCTTTCTCATCAGCTTGTACACCGTCTACCAATACATCCGGCATCGATCATGGTTTTTCTGGGCCGCTGTACTAGCAGTCCTGATGCTCACACTCGGACACATGTGCCGGCTCGTCTCCTCGATCGATGAGAACAAGGACATTCCGTTCCTCATTTCCTGGGTCATGATCCTCCTCGCCCCTTCATTTCTGGCCGCGGCGTGCTACACAGCCTTCAGCAGAGTCATCTGGTTCAGCTGCCCAACGTACGCCCTGAACTTCAAAACGCTGTGGTGCTTCCCGCGCTGGATTACGCCTACATTCGTCATTTTCGACCTCTTCTCCTTCTTGATACAGCTTGTCGGCGCATCGCAAATCTCACGCACATACGACCACGACAAGTCGCCCGAGCGCACCATCGAATCCTCGGAACGCAAAGCACTACCCGGCCGCGTCATCTTGATCCTCGGACTAGTCCTGCAGATGATGTGCTTCGTATCCTTCAGCATCATTTCCTGCCGGTACTTCTACATCTCACGAAACTGGCGCGCATACGACCTCGGCGACATGAAGCTCTGGCGCAAGCTCTCGTACACCATCAACATGTCCTCCATCATCATCGCGCTACGAGCCATCTACCGCACCATGGAGATCCCGCACGACCAGGACTACGGCCTCAAGTATCTGCAGTCCCATGAGTGGTGTTTCTGGACCTTCGACGCCGTGCCGATCATGCTCGTGCTGGTCATCTTCGCTATATGGCACCCGGGCCGCTTCTTGCCGCGGACGTACACGGGGCTGAGGCTGGATAAGGGACGGGCGATGAAGGAGAAGGATGAGATTAGTTCGATGAATGGTGGGAACGTGCCGCAAGAGACTGAACTCAAGGAGTTCACGCCCGAGGACTTTGCGAGTGGAGGTGTTGCTGCGGGTCGTGTTTAATGGATATGAATAATGAGCATTCGGTTGGAGTTTATAGGGCGTTTTATTGGGAGATACCACTTAGCATTTACGCGGACAGTTGTTGTGCCCAACTGGCAGAGAATGATCATTCAAACTCGGGTTCGATCTATATTTCTTCCAGCGATAGCCTGTTCCTACGTGCTCTCCTCTCATCTACCGTCTCGCCTGCATACTACCGGAAGTTCACTGGAGAAACTCGAAAGATCAGATGACAACTCAATCCGCAATCCAGATCCTTGAGTACCTGATCGGTTCAAGAGTTCCCAAATTCCTCACGGATCTCTTCCGCAATGATGCAGTATCCTCGTACCACTGCAGCGCATTTGACACTCTGCATCCATGCAGTGTCCACCGAGTATGGTAACGTGCGCGTCTCATTCCTTAAAGGAGGAAGCGACCCAGCCTCTCAAGCCACTCCCGTGCTTGCGTAGCAAATTGGCAACACAGGGCACGGAACCCGTCCGTACGCGCTAATTCGGGTGAAAGTGGCAGTATCATTCTATGCAGTATGCGCTCGATTGTGTGAAAGTTGTAGTGTCGCCATCCACATCCGCGTGCTCTCATAAATCCATCGAGTAATGCATCTTCACCTTCTTATTCGCACGATCAGCCGCACGCGTCTGCCACTGCTCACCAGCAATCTCAAAGACCAGCGGCTTCGGCACCTCTTCGCCCTCCTTCGCCGGCATCGACACCTCGAATCTAAACACAGTGTGCTCCTTCGGAATAGCTATAACTCACCAGTCAGATTCTTGAGCACCGACTTACCTTGTATTGCCTAGACTTACCTTTCAGCACGTTCTTGCGCGTGATGATCTCAAATGTGTACTGTGTGTCGCGCACAACTATGCCTTGCAGGCCTACGCGACTCACGCAGCGGCTGCGCACAACGCTGAGGAGCGCGCCGTGCATGTCTGCGCTCGCGAGCATGTGGCCGCTACTCGCTGGTGTGAGATATACAGCTCTACCCGCATCATTCAAGCTGAGTACTTCGCGCATGTATCCTACCCACAGGTTGTGCAGCGGCTCGTATATCGCGTACTTCTGCTGCTCCTTGGGAATGTCGTTGAGGCATAGCTTTCGCTTTTCGGCAGCGGAGAGCGGGCGCGGCTTTTGCTTGCTGCGCTTGCGGGCCTTGTCTTTGCGCTCGTTGAGGGCACGGCGTCGGACGGCGCGGGCAGAGGGTGTGGGTGATGTTGCGCGGATGGGGAGGGTGCGCTTTATGAGGCGCTCGGTGTAGTGGGATTCTGCCGTGTCTGGAGAGAAGGCGCGCTGGAGAAGAGCTTGGCTAAAGGGGAGGGTTTTGGAGTCGCTCATGGTGGGTTGGCCCGGTTGGGTGGGATGGTTTTGCGGTAGATGCGAGGTTTGGACGGGCTGTCGTTGTGCGTGACAATGAAAAGGCCCGAAAAGATCAGCAGAGCAGGGCGACTCGCTTGTCGAGCTGCAGGTCGATCTGCTCTTCGAGATTTGGGCATGAATGTCGTGACTCGTGGGATGGTGGTGAAGAGCTTGAGATAACGAAGACAGCGCGATAAAGTTTAGTGTCATGCACCAAGCCTCAAAGTACCGTGACCTCAGCTTCCTACTTGTCAACCTCGCACAGCCCTTTACCTTATCTATTATTCAACACTCGACAAGTGCTTACAAGTTGAGTACTCACGAATGTTCGAGCCGGGTTCACGTGCAAATCACACACTCCCGAGGCTCTTCAGGAATCACCACGAAGGTGCTTCGTACGAGGCTTCACGCAAGAATAGCCCCTTCGAGGTGCACAGCATCGTCATCGCATGATACTTACACCGTATCTTGACCTCTCAAACTGCCGACGTCTACTAGCAGCCCGTCTACCTGTGCGTCGTTGAGAGAGTGGACCAAGCCAGGTTCAAGGATGATATTTTCATGAGAGCTGCCTGCTCTTTTTGGATCGGATGTGTTTCTTCCCTTCGCCTTGTCTAACCTGGCCGCTCGCATCAACACTATTGCTCAATTCGGTGGCTTTCTACTGGGATGCCTCTGTCGTTTAAGCCTGTCAAACTGCGGAGTTCTCGCCTTGATAGAACCGTGGTGTTGCTGACTCGCATAGCCTCTACATCTTACCCTCATGTCTTTCCTCTGTCGAATTCCGCTTCGAGCGTGCTTCGTTATACAGCTGATATTCACATTTACCTCGGAACTTCAGTGATGCGTTTCAGATTCCGTCGATCCACCATCTGCTTCCCACAGTGTGGTCGCCGACTCCACCCTTGAGCTTTTCACAAGCCTTACCAAACGCACACTAGTGCATAAGAGCTCACTCATTGCCGAGCGGACATTTCGACCCGATCTGGCAAGATTGTTGAGGAAAGTGGACACCAGCCTTACGTGCTCGTCCGTCACACAATTGACGGGCCCTTCCGCGGACTGCCACGCGACTGTCAACAAACGTGGCCGACCGAGCCCGGAACCACAATACCCCAAGTGGACACCGCGGACGGGACGACGGTTGACGGTTGACGGTTGACGGTCATCAAGTCAAGCAGATCTTGGGACCGAAATTGTTCAGCGGCCACCAGACGAGCAAAAAGAGACCAGTTAAACATGAATACATACGGACCGAATACCCCAGAATTTGAAGCCAGGCACATGCAGATATCCCACCGGCTCCCATACCCATGCATGTCGCCAGGGGCACTCGGATCTGCGAACTTAAGGCTTCATCCCTGCCTTGTCACGACCAGGAGCCTGCTGATCGCTGACAATTCTGGTACCCAACATGACTGACTGAGTCGCTTCCTTCACTTTCTTCTGGCATAGCTCAGTTCTACGTGCCGCAACTTGCCCCTGCGTCCTTGCGCAGGATCTAGACATGTAGTCGAAAAGTGCTTATGTCTACCCTTGAAAGGCTTTGTGGATTCCTGACTTGACTTGACTCTCTTCCGCTTTCGCAACTCACATAACAATGTCCTGAATGGTTGCTAGCTCACATATCCACAAATTTCTGGTGAACTACGACTTCAATATTGAGCTTTCACACTAGCAAAGATGGTCGACGTGGACAACAGAGGCCCGGAGCTGCAGGCAGCATGTCGTCCTACGTATGAATAAATGACAAGTAAGTTAGTGCTAATATTTGCGTAGGTATGCTCGACTTTCGTGTCGCTTGCCTTCATTACTACGGTTCTGCGAGTCTACGTCCGTACGCGGATAGTGAAGGCCTTTGGCTTTGATGACGGTTGCATGGTGGTTGCGCTGCTGGTAGGATGATAATATCTCGAAGATATGTAGACACAGCTAACATGGTTTAGGCGCACGTCGGCTTTGCTGTAAGTTGAGACTTGCCAACATAACGGTGGACCATTGTTGACCAACCCCTCAAGACATGTGCCATCGGCGGCATTCACTGGGGAACTGGAAGGCACATGGCCGATCTAAACCAAGAGCAGCAGTACAAGGCAATGAGGGTACGTCGGCTCTCAGGAACTCTCAGACCAATTGCTAATCTGTACCGTAGTATTGGTGGATATGTTACGTCTTTTACTGTCAGTAATTGCCTTGTGCGATCCGCATGTGACCTCTGTACTGACTTTATACTCCGGCATTCAGGTCTTTCTATGATCTTCTCCAAGACATCCATCGGTCTCTTCCTCCTCCGCGTCACGGTGAAACCCATACACAAATGGATTATCTATTGCGCAATGGGGATCACGGTCTTGACTGGCCTGATCTTCTTCTTCGTTACTCTCCTGCAGTGTTCGCCCATCAGCTTCTTCTGGACGCGGTTTACTTTGGATGCGCCTAAAAACGGATCTTGTGTCGACATCAACATTATCATCGCCCTCACTTTCCTGTACTCCGCATGCGCGATCATTTCGGATTTCACGTTCGCTATTCTTCCATTCTTCTTGATCTGGAATTTGAATATGCCGCTCAAAGCGAGGGTCATGCTGATCCCCGTTTTGGGTATGGCTTGCATGTAAGCATTCACGTACCGATGTGGGGTGGAAAGTTACTGACAGTGTGTTTTAGTGCCAGCATAGCAGTCACAGTCCGCCTAGCCTACGTTATGGACTTCCGCAACCCCGACTTCCTCTACGCAACGGTCGATGTCGCAATCTGGAGCGACATCGAACAAGGCCTCGCAATCACAGCCGGAAGTCTCGCGACCCTGCGACCCCTCTACCGCAAACTCTTCTCCTCTTCTGTCGGCTCGTCAGAACCCGGGTCGCGGCCGAACGTGCCGTGGAGTCCGCCAGCGTCTCGTAAGCAGTTTCCTAGCTTCAAGTCGCTGTTGCGGACGGAGAAGGGTGGGGAGGAGGAATATGGCTTGGGAGATTTGCAGCCTGTAAGGTTGAGAGATGATCTGGTCGAAGGCGGGAAGAGTGGAGAGGGAGGGAATGAGAAGAGTGATAAGGGGTTTACGACGTGGGCTGTGACGTCCGCGAAGATGTCGGATGAGGAGTGTAGGGCGGGTGAGATTACGAGGCAGACTGATGTTCATCAGGCGACCGAGTGGCGGAGGTGAAGATCACGTTAGAGCCATCGTTCACGCGTACATTGACTAATTGAGACAATCATTTTCTCTGATGCCCATGTTGGAACTAATGCGCATGGACGTCCAATGCCGCAGCCATCAACTACGGCGGGAATTCGTGATCGATGAAATCAGCAAACCATCTCAGAATGCGAGCCTGGAACCACGAGGTACTGAACAGGTGTACATGCAGAATTTGAACGTGTCTGAAGGAAATAATCATCGCTTCACATTACTGGTTTTCGCTCGCAGGAATGCTTCTACTTGAGCATCGCTTGGTTCGTTTGATGCTGGAGCGGAACGCCCTTGAGCCTGTTGTTGTTCTTCGGAACTGTGCGCCTTTGGTCTCAATGCGAGGCCGTTGACGTGAGCTTGGTCATCGCCTTCCGCCTTCTTCAATTGGCCATTGACTGGAGCTTTGCTATTCTCCACGTCCCTTGCTTCGCTCTTCTCTTCGACTGCTGGTGCGCTATCAGGTACGCTGCTGCTACTGACAGGTGCAATTGCACCCTCTCGTTCTTTCTGGATGCTGTGTCTGTTCGGCGCTGCTTGCCCGATGGGCTTTGCAGTATTCTCACTGTTCGGTAACAGTTCACCATGGTAAGGCTTACTCGCGTTTTCAATGGCCTCGCGATTCACTTTCCAGATGCCACTAGCTTTGTCCACGATGAAGGACCCCGGATCCACGGCCGACAATTTCGCAAATACCGGGTCCTTCTCCACTCGATCGAAAAACACAGTCTGCCAATGCTTTCCACTTGCCTCCTCTTCTTGACGCATCTGACGCTGACCCTCTTCGAGCCGTGACTTCGCGCTCGCCACGCCCTTCATATCGCCCTTGTGCAACGCAGCGATGACATCTTTCCAGGCATTCCGTGACTCCCATGGATCTTGCTCCGACAGATCTGCTACTTGGACCTTGATAGATTTGAGCTCATGAACGTCGAAATGTTCGATTTCTGTATCAGCTCGGGCATCTTTGAACTCCAATCTTCCGTTCCAGGCTCCGTTGGCTGTGTACAGAATCTCGTTCGGTCGATCTACGTGATACAGCTTTGCGTCGAAATGGTTCTTCTGACCCGTGCCCAGAAAACTCTTCCCATCGAATCTGATGTGCGACACGTATCCATTTGATCCGACGAGGGAGTAGCTACCTGAAAGTTCCGGATATGGCGTTCCTCCCAATATGCCTTTTACTTTGATGTTCGGTACTGGTATGAGGTAGTCTTCGTCCCATTTGTCAAGACGCAACATAGCGAAACCTTTTTGCTTGATGTTCACGTTTCCCGAGAACGTGATCTCCTGCTGGGTGAAGCCTGAGGCACGTACACCATGCTTGTCGTTCCAGAGATAACATGCTGTCACCGGCGGGTGGTGACTGACCTGTTCGGCCACCAACTTGGTTTCTCCAATTTCTTCATCTTTCCAATGACCAAGGAAGATCTCACCCAGGAACGCGTTCAGTGGCTTTTTAACACCGGAATCCTCTGCACGGCCAGCGTATTGTTGGTTCTTGAGGGTGCCAATGAAATACTTTAACACGCTTAAAGCTCTTTTTTCGGGATCGTCTTCCGCAGCTTGCGATATGAACAATGATGGATGATCAGCCCAGTACTGTGGTATCTCGACGGTGGAATTCTCGGCAAGCACGAACGGAGGGGCTGTGATATTCGAAAGATCGCCCGAAATAGTTGCTATAGAGCCAATGAAGTCCCTCAGCGCGGAGCGATTGTTCGCAATTTCGTTCGACATGTTGTAATGATGACCCACGAGCCCACATACCAATTCACATGGCTGGCCGTAGTTATGGGTACGGAAATGATGACGTCGATGGCGCTATGATCCTGATGCCTCCAGTTGTTCTTGGGAGCTTACGAACCTCATCGAGGCTTCGCGGTTCTGGAATTGAGGCAGTGTTGATGCAATTACCAACCTGATTTCTATCGCAGTTTCAACCGCTGTTGGCTGCATACGTGTTGTGCTGATGATTGATCTGGTTGTGAGAGACTAGTCTTAGCCTAGACTAGACTGACCAGGTCATCTCTCGCCACGCTTCCTCTGTACAACAGCTCTCGGCTAAGAACAACACCGCCTCTTGTAAGATGTCAAGGGAAGCTCCGAGAATATGTTGGCCAATGGCAGTTGCTGCATGGACAGAGCCACCAATGAACGACCGCGAATACCCTCTCCCGATGAGCGGTCAGAGATCGCTGCTCACGACTTATACCATGCCGTACGAAGTAGTACGATCTGGCCAGGTAAATCCTACTGCTGAGCATACGAAGGTGCTCCCTTTGATTGTGTCAACCTTCAGGACACACTAAACGCCAAAGTTGTTAGCTCAATATAGACGACAACCCTCGTACTTCGCGGTGTTCATCCATTTTTTCTACGCTGCAGAAATTGCAATCCGAATATGACGATTCCACGTTCATGGATGTCAATACCGTTGAGCACGCAGGAACCATTGATGCTCCCCCATATTTCTTCTGAGTTATCTAATCAAAGTCCCCACGAAAGATGGGCCTGCATGGTGGCACATGTATGTAGTTAGCATTCACTTGGCAATGCTTCGGGAAACGTTCTAGCGGCTGTGTAAGACCGAATACGGCGTTGACTCCACTGATAAGACGTGCAGCCTACATCTGCTTACAGCGAAGTGGCATAACCAAGCTATCGGGTTTGTAGCTTTCTTGCGATAGAATGCTCCTCGGCGTGTTTGAAAAAGGATCGAGGAGTAATAGCAGGAGATGTGCTGACGTATTGAGAATGAGAGCACGAGATAAGAGATGATGGAGAGAGGTCTTGGTCACAGCGGCACGGCTTAGAGAACTTTTGATAAAGAATATAAGAGGGCGGTCGATGGCCTGCACGGAACGTATATTGACTACATTCAGACCATTTGATCACGACAAGATGAAGACTCCTACACAGCTTCTACAGCTTCTTTCACTTGTCTTGGTGACTTTGGCTTCGCCGATAGATCTCTCAAAGTCCAGTCTCCATACGCTCTTCATCCGCCAAGATGTACAAAGCCCCATCAATGCCTCACTGCCGAACGTCACCGTCTTCGCAACAGGAGGAACCATTGCCTCGCAAGGCTCATCGAACACACAGACCACAGGCTACTCAGTCGGCCTAGGCGTCCAACAACTCGTCAGCGCCGTTCCCGAGATACTGAACGTGAGCAACATTGCAGGTTACCAGATCTCCAATGTAGACTCTGGATCCATCAACCAAACAATCAGTCTCAAGCTGGCTCAGATGATCAACGCAGAGCTAGCAAAAGACACTGTGTCAGGCGTAGTCATCACGCATGGAACCGATACGCTCGAGGAGACAGCCTTCTTCCTCGAAAGCACTGTAAACTCCACCAAGCCCGTCATTCTCGTCGGCGCCATGCGCCCCGCCACCGCCATCTCCGCCGACGGCCCTCTCAACCTCTTCCAGGCCGTTACCCTGGCCGCATCACCCGCTGGCCGCAACCGCGGTACCATGATCGTTCTCAACGACCGCATCGGCTCAGCATTCTACACGACTAAGAACAATGCCAACACGCTCGACACGTTTTCTAGTACTGAGGCAGGTCAACTCGGCGTTTTCATCGATCAAGTCCCGTACTTTTTCTACGCGGCTGCTGAGCCTGTGGGACGCGTGCAATTCGACGTGTCCAATGTCACGGATCTAGCTCAGGTTGACATGTTGTACGCACATCAGGATATCAATCCAGCGCTCTTCAACGCTTCCGCTGATGGCGGTGCGGATGGGATTGTTTATGCTGGCGTAGGCGCAGGTGGAATGTCGAGCGTGGCGCTGCTGAATGCGGAGCGCGTGTTCAACGCAACTGGTATTCCAATTGTAGCGAGTCATAGGAGCAGCGATGGCTTCGTGCCGGATAGTGGGGACTTCTTGATCGGAAGTGGGTTTTATAATCCGCAGAAGGCGAGGATTTTGTTGCAGCTTGCGCTTACGACTGGGTATGGATATGAGGAGATTAAGGGGGCGTTTGCGAAGAGCTATCCGATGCCATGAGTATAATGATTGGCGAGATTGATGCAGTGTGTATAGTCAGCAAAAGCGTCTTTACATACTATGTTGAACGGTGCACGGCTCGATGACACACTTTAATCCATGCTCGTATGTGACTAGAGGCAGACTACTGTCTGTTCTTAGTTCTAAGGACTCAATCTCTCCACCTTCCACTCCCCACCCTCCCCCTCCGCCTTCGTATACATCACCCGATCATGCAACCGACTCGGCCTCCCCTGCCAAAACTCCACCACATCCGGAATAACCCTCAACCCGCCCCAAAACTCCGGCACAGGAATCTTATCCTTCCCCTCAAACCTCTTTTCCACATCCGCAACCCTTTGCTAGAGAGGAGTCAGCTTTGACCTCAGATTCAATTCAGCTCCTTACCTCCAACTCCTCCCTACTCCCAAGCACTTCACTCTGCCGACTCGCCCACGCCCCCAACCTACTCCCCCTAATCCTCGTGTCATAATAAACCTGCGACTCCGCACCCGACAGCCTCTCCACGCGCCCTTCCACCCTCACCTGGCGCTCCATCTCGCGCCAGTAAAACGTCAAGCTAGCATGCGGATTACTCGCAACATCACGTGCCTTGCGCGACGTATCCCAGTTCGAATAAATAACGAAGCCTTTGGCGTCTAGCTCCTTCATGTAGACTACGCGCGCGGAGACACGGCCCGAGGGCAGCGAGGCGGTGGAAAAGGTGACGGTTTCGGGCTGGTAGACGTTTTGGGATGTGGCTTCTTGGAACCAAGCGTGGAATTGGTCGGTGGGGGAGGGGAGCACGTCGGTTATGTTGAGGGCGCCTTTGGTGTATTGGGTTGCGTGGCCCGGGTCGCTGGAGTTGGAGGTTGGGGCGAAGATGCGTTTGGGGGGGGAGGGGGTTGAGGTCGACATGGTGTGAGAGCGACTTGTGGTGGAGTGAAAGCTGTAGTGGGTTGCTGTGAGGTTCGAATGACGGGTTGCTGGATTTGTGATAAGGCGTAGTGTTCTTTTGAGGTAGCTTGGAGTTATCCTTGTTAGCATCGGAATCGGTAGTGAGTCAGGTGAGAGTGGGCTGGGCGCTGTATGGAAGAGTCGAAGCGCGAGCTTGATGACTGGAATTAAGTGCCCGATCTTAGCAAAGTGGGGTGACGTAATCCTTTCTTTAATCGGACCACTTACTTTTCTGAACAATTTGACGCCTCTGGTAATGAGAAGTACCGTACGAGTGTCAGGAGCTTCAGAATGCGAGAGCTTATCGTGATCATGAAGTTGAGTACATGGTAACATCCAACAACTAGGATCATGGATCATTTCATAGGTATCGCTATCTCAAAAGGGAATTATTTACAGACAAAATCACAATGCTTCCAGGTTTCCCACCAACGCCGGACATGTCATGAACCACCGTAGCAACCAAATGCAAATGTAGCAGATCCTCATCAACGCTCATGGCTTTATCTCTTATCCTTACTCTCCGTCTGACTCCTCTTCCGCAGTCTGTCTATTTGTTAGCTTCACCATAATCAATACTTTGCGAGGTATCACTTACGTTGTCGTGGAAATTTGTGCCATGTGTAGTCTCGTTGATGTACCCCTTCCGAATCACGAAGTCACCGAAGTGCTCGCCCTCATTGCGCTCCGTCGCATACTGCTTGATCATCGGCTTCATGATCTCGAGAATTTCCTCTTCTTTGATCGAACTCCTGTACAGCTTGTTGAGTCGCTGACCGTGGTAGCCTCCTCCGAGGTACATGTTGTACGCGCCATAGGCTTTGCCGACGAAAGCGGCCTCAGCCAGCCATGGACGCGCACAGCCATTGGGACAGCCAGTCATGCGCATGACTATGCTCTCCTGTCGCAGACCGTTCTCCTCTAGTGTGCTCTCAAGCTTGGTGATGAGCTCGGGGAGGTAGCGCTCTGACTCGGCCATGGCGAGACCGCACGTAGGGAAAGCAACGCAAGCCGAACTTGACAGCCTCATACCGGAGAAGTTGGTGTTGTCCAGCTTCCACTTCTTGAGCAACTCCTTCATGGCTGGCAAGTCTTCGTCTGCCACATTGGACAAGACCAAGTGTTGGTTGCCGGTCAGCCTGAACTCGCCCTTGTGTACTTTGGCCACCTCGATGAGACCGGTCTTCATTGGGAAGTCGGCGGTGTCCTCGATACGCCCATTCTCGATGAAGAAGGTGAAGTGGTTGAGACCGGTCTCGTCCTTCTGCCACCCGAATGTATCGATGTTGCTCTTGAACTCGAACGGCGCTGGATCAGCGAACTTCTGGCCCCAGAGCTCCTCGACCTTGCCGCGGAAGATGTCGACACCCATGTCGTCGATGGTGTACTTAAGACGAGCGTGCTTCCGGTTCTTGCGGTCACCGTTGTCGCGCTGGACAAGCATGATCTTTTCACATGCAATGTGCACTTCTTCCTTTGGAACATAGCCGAACATGGTACCAGTTCGTGGGTAGGTCTTCTTGTTGTTGTGCGTGACACCCATACCACCACCTGCCAGGACGTTGAAACCTTGCAGGTTGCCGTCCGCGCCCTTGATAGCAATGAGCCCGATGTCGTGCGCGTACACATCGGTGTCGTTGTGTGGCGGGATCGCGATCGTGATCTTGAACTTTCGTGGGAGATACAGGGGACCGTAGAGAGGCTCTTCGTCTTGGTATGCTTCGCCAGCAATCTTGCGCTTCTCCTTTGTCTCATCGTCCTGAAGCCAGATCTCGTGATAGGCGGTAGTAGATGGTAGGAGATGATCGCTGATCTTCTGGGAAGCCGCATGGACCTGAGAGTGGTACTTGGACTGCGTGGGCAGTACGCTGCACATGACGTTGCGGTTGACATCACCGCAAGCAGCGATAGTGGTCATCAACGCCTTGTTGATAGCCTGCATCGCTGGCTTGAGCTTGCCCTTGACGACTCCGTGGAATTGGAAGGTTTGTCGCGTAGTGAGCTTCATAGTCTCGTTGCCAAGGGTTGTGCTGATCTCGTCCATTTGTAGCCATTGCTTGGGAGTAGCAACACCACCCGCCAGCCTGCAACGGATCATGAATGAGTATGCTGGTTCGAGGCCCTGTGCCTTGCGCTCGTCGCGTAGATCACGGTCGTCCTGCATGTATGTGCCGTGGAACTTGGTGAGCTGCTGATCGCTGGCGGAAATGGCACCAGTGGAGTTGTCTGCCAAACCTTCCTCGATGGTTCCACGGAGGAAGTTTGAGGCAGCCTTCATGTCTTCATTGGTGATCGGCGCAGGCTCCTCCGGGAGACCCTCGACGTTATCAACGCCAAACTTCTGCCACAATTTCGGTTCCCATTCGGCGTATGCGGTCTGGTATGTGTCTGGATCTTGGTCGTCTCCCAGTCCGCAGTCAGCCAAAGGTGTGCCGCCCAGGGTCAACAAGCGAGCATGAAGGTCCTTCGCAGGCTTGTTGTAGTAGATCTTGTCCTCCTTTCGCGGCCAGTAGTGGCTGTCACCGAGACCGAAAACAGCAAAGTTCAGGGTTGCCAGGTCCATGTCCGTAGAGTCCTTGACAGTCTCCCAGAAAGTTCGACCGTTCTGAGGAAACTCTCCTTGACCAGCAACACTAGTGAAGAGAACAACGTTCTGTTCGTTAGGCAGATCCTCAAGAGGGAACTCGTCCATAGCCATGACCATGGTCTTGAGTCCTCGGGCTTTGCCACGGTTGGCTAAACGCTTCGCAAGATTCTCGGCATTGCCATTATCTGACGCGAACAAGACGGTCATAGGATCGCCCTGGAGACCCTCGAGGAGCTTGCCGTAAGCATCCTTGGCCTTGCGCTTCTGTAGCTGCCGAACTTCGGTGCCGTAAGATCCAGAGATGTTCGACGAGAACTCGGGGTGTCGCCTCATGACCTGAGACATGTAGTTGTCGCGAGCAAGGAACTCCTCGAGCTCCTTCTTAATCCTCTCGGAATCGAGTGTGAAGTTGGGCTCACCCTTGTCGTCGCCATGAGGATCCCATCGATACAACGGCCAGTAGCCAAGGTCGACAGCTTTCTTCGTCTCCTGTAGGACATTCAGAGGCGAGTCATTCTCCTTCTCGTAAGGCAGGTAGGCCAGGACAATGGATGGACCGTCGAACTTGTCAGCCTCGATCATAGCCTCCAGGACCTGGGTGTAGGAGCTGTAAACAGCGACAGAAGCTACGTAAGCGTTGCCGAAGTTCATGGCGTAAAGACCAATATCTTTCTTCCTCCGCTCCGCATCAGCTGCGGCGCGCTCAGAGTATGGAGTAGAGTCGACGATGAGCATGTTGACGTTCTCGCCAGATGCAAGTACATGATGTACACCGGAGTTGCCGAGATCGTAAGCCCAGGCATCCGATCCGATCAGCCACGGTGACTCCTTGTAGAAGAGCTTCTTTGAAGACAAAAGCTGGTTCGCAATGGGAGAGCCGTCGGTGCTCAGTCTCGAGATGACCTCGGGCGCGTACTCGTTCGCCCGTTCGGTGTCCTCAGCGCTCAACGCCCACTTTGAGAGCCATTGTTGTGGTGCAGTGGTGATGAATGCATTTCCCTTGGCCGCGGCGGCAGCCTCGTCGACGAAGCGCTTGCGGTGCTCCTTTCGCGCAACGAGAGATCCAAACCCATACTCTGGGCTAGCGGCGATCTCGTTCGAGACGCCAGCGTGCTGTGAGCCCAGCTGGTTGGCGATGTACAGCTTATCCCCGAAGACCTGGTTGAGAATCTTCATGTAAGCATTCTCCAGCGCAGGCTGTTCAGACTTCGTACTTTGAAGCTCCGGTCCATCCATGTTGCCAATCTGCAAGTTCTGTACCGGCGACTCGCTCAAAAGGTTCTGGAACACTCCGCGCATGGCCTGTTGTACAGTCTTCTCGGTGATGTAGCCGAGTTGGTACCCAACAACAATTGGCGACGCTTCGCCAGTCGACTTCATCGACATCAGCAGATCGAGGAGCAGTGGGCCCCACTTGGTGGTCTTCCGTCGGACCTGCTCCAAGACTGCGATCTTCTTCAGCGAGCGAGGAAGCAGGTGCGCCAATGAAGCTCCAAGCCATGGGCGGTAGAGCCTCGCTGTGATGATACCGGTCTTTGAGTATTGTTCGGTCTCGTCGACTGAATCGATCTCAGTAGCGAAGACGGCGGTGTCGGCACCAAAAAGAAAGATGGCAGCCTCCTCTTGCCCAGTGCCCGTGTATGCAAAGGCGTCGTATCCTCGCCCTGTGGCATCCTTGATGGTAGCCCAGATTTGGGTGGCGAATCCATAGATGTCCTCTGATGAGATGGGTTTGGAGACGAGCGATTCCACGGTGGTTGCAGAGGAGACCGACGCACCGCTCTGGCTCGTGTCTCGCTGCGAAGAACCTGAAGATGAATCTGCGCCGCGCTCGCTGGCCCTCTCCGAGGCAGGCAAGGACCTGCCGTGCTCTAAAGAACTCAGTGGCGCTGGTGCAGAGCCGCTGGTCTCGGCCTGACTCCGAGCAAACGACAGACTCGCACTCCTGCCGTCGTCTGCGTATAATGTGGTCTCGTCTGCCTTTGTCCTCTGGAAGCTGGCTACCGCATCCAGGTCTAAGACAGTTCGCACGAGTTCGGCATCCTCGTAGTCAATGGATTTCTTGAAAGCAGTGGCACCTGAGTCGAAGAAGTGGATGACGCCCTTGCCAGACTTGATAGCCAAAGCGTGGGCGGTCAGCGCTAGATCCTGAGCCTCCTGTATCGTCTCTGACTGTATGAAGGTGAAGCCAGACTGCCTGATTGCTGTGATGTCAGAGAAGTCTGGAAAGCCCGATGGTTGCAGCGAAACGTGGAGGACGACGGGGTATTGGGCGAGCTTGTAGAGGTGCGGTATCGACTTGACGAGGATGGACGAGGGCGTGGTCACGCTGGTGAGTTTGCCGGCGCGGATGGGCTGGAAGACTGATAGCAGCGGGTCCGCATTCTGGCGGACAGTGAGGAGCTCAGTCTGTCCCTTTGCCACAATGCTGGTCGCATTGTCCTTCTGTAATGAGTGGAGGGTTGGTGAGAACTCCGAGTCTGTAGCAAGGGAAGGCACGACCGACACGATCACGTCGGAGGCCAAATGTGCAATTCGGGCCACTGCGGAACTTCAAGTCAGCTACAATTCGCCTGCAAGATAGATTTCAAGCATCGCTGGGGTGGTGAGGGTTCATAGGCGGGGAGCATTGCGGGGGACGTACCTGCCTCTCCAGCAGTCGTAATGTTAGCCATTGTGACTGCGAATTGGTAGTGGAGTACGATGGAGGTGAAGTCTACAGAGGCAGCAAGAGAGAGTAATAGCAGGCCGGACCGTCGGCGACCGTCCACTTCATATCACCGGCAGCGGGCAATGGACAATTTTTCTTAGAAGACGTGACCATGCCGCGCCGAATTGCGTGATCGATGCTAGCGGCAAATGGTTTCGAGTCCAGCAACCCAGTGGCGGCGCATACAATAGTCATAGACGTTCTAGCGCCAGAGTATGTAATCACGTCTTCGAGAGCTGCGCGGCACGTCGAGACGAGCTGCAAGGCTGTTCTGTGCGTGTGCGCCCCCGATGTTCGCACTCCACGTTTCGCCGCTTACTGTGCGGCGTGCGAGTGGCCAACCCGACTTCTGAGCCATTGTGGAGCCGCAGCGCTGCCCGCCATTCCGCAACGAGCGGCCGAGGTACCGTTAGGCTACCTCACCCACCCAGCCCAGCTTCAGTGTGAGCAGCCAGCACGCACGATGCCTTGAAACACCCGGAAGCCCAGTCGTCGACACCCCGGCCATCGTAATCGCAGGCATCCGCATTGATGTCGGCCTTCGCACTGTTGCTGCAATGAACACTGCGACGGGATTTTCAGATCCCCTCGTCTCCGATACCCCGCTGCCGTTCCACGATCTATGCGCCCGGATCCACGACCGCATATCAGCCTTCCTGGACGCCAAGAATGTCCCGGAGAGGGTCAGGAGCGTACAGGAGCAGACGCGTGTAGCGGTGGGGGTTATTGATCAGGCGTTGGCACGATATAGGTCAGTGGCGAGGCATATCATTGCGGTCTCACATGTGAAGCTGACAGTGACTGAAGTTTGCCGGAGCTGTCATTAGCATACAACGGAGGCAAGGACTGCCTTGTTCTTCTTATACTGTACCTATTCGCCCTGCACAAACGAGGCCTTGCACAAGTATCGAATCCGTCCTCGAAGATCGACACCGCCGTACAGTGCTGCTACATCCAAGACGCACATCCGTTCCCTGAAGTGGAGGAATTCGTCGCCAAGAGCATCAAGATATACTCTCTGGCACTATTAGAATATGCAAAGCCCATGAAGGCAGCATTCCATGACTATCTGCAGGACGCGCCGTCCGTGAAAGCAATACTGGTGGGCACACGGAGAACAGACCCGCATGGCGAGCATCTGAAGCACTTCGACCCCACAGACAAAGGGTGGCCTGTTTTTGTGCGCGTCCATCCCGTGATTGACTGGCATTACGTCGACATCTGGACGTTTATACGATATCTCAACATACCATACTGCGTGCTGTACGATATGGGCTACACGTCGCTGGGTGGCACCACAGACACACATCCAAATCCTGCACTCGCACGGCAGGCATCGGCGCAACAAGTGCCCCAGAACAAGGACATGAATGGGGCTACGAATGGCGTAGCGAAGCCGAAATTTCGCCCAGCATACGAGTTGGTAGACGATTATGAGGAGAGGTTAGGCAGGGACAGGTAGAAGATGTACATATAGCAGGAGTTTGGATGAAGTCGCATACATAATACCATCGGTCTTCCCAATTCATCATGTACGAATACACGTAGTCTTCACGGGGTCTTTTTAAGATGGACAGCAAGCCCGTAAGAGGCCAACACCCTCCAGGGTGTGAAGCATCACAATCTCACACCTGACTCCTCTCTTACAGCACAAACCACTCCCTCCAAATCTCCGTCCTCGGAAACTTATCCAACACCCACTGCGGCGGCAAAGGCGGACTTCCTCTGCCCTCGCCCCAATGCCCCTTGGCAAACCAGACCTGAAATTTCCCATCCCTATCAACATCGCCATGAATCTGCGCCGACCATATCCTCGCCCGTTCACTGGGCCAGCCCGTGATAGGATCCAGTTCACTTTCCTCGAGTTCAATGATGCGTTTCGCCACAACGAGATGCTGCTGCGCGTCCCACAGGCCTTCGCGAGGAAGGTCGCGTTCGAGCAGTGCGATGGCTTCGCGGCGCGTGTTGGGGCAGCGGCAGCGACATGCAGTCGTGTACAGGCCTATGATGAGGCCCATTTCGAACGTGAAGTTTGCTGCAGGCGAGGACGAACGGCTTTGTTGCATGCTGTCAATGGCGAGCTTCGAGTGGTGCAATAGAACCTTGAAGAGAGGGAATAGCTGGTCGTATCCGGTATGAGCTGCTGGTACGGTTCGATGAGTGATGATGTAGAGGCAGTAATGTTGAGCTTTGAGGACGTTCAGCGTTATTACGTCTTCTTTTGTGGGCGTAATTGTGCGCTCTAGGTCGCGGACAGCGCGCAGCCAGTTGCCTTGCACCTCCAGGCAGTCGTCTATGATTTGCTGGTCGTCGTCGGTCAAGCTGCCTTGGACTATGAGCTTGGTGCCGATGATGCGGCCCAGGATGATTGCGCGGCTTCGAAGGTCAATCATGGAGAGTTCTGCTTCTGCCACTGTGCTGAATGCGAAATCTCGAATGTTCTCTCCGTCGCGTGAAGTGAAGAAAACTTGTTCTGTCTGACAACCTAATCAGAACTGGAGTATGCGGAGAAAGTCAGACTCGCAATACGTACCGGTAACCCAAACGCTATTGCGGTCAAAAGCATTCGAGCGTAGATTGGTGTCAAAACATGCTCAATCATGTGATCAGCTTGCGGCCTAGGTGATGACCGCAACTGCTTCTTTCTGTGTGACGCGAGGATGTTCAGTCCACTTTTGTAGTGATCCATGGCTGTCGTGTAGTTCCCACGAAGATTCTCGATGCATACGAAGAGCAGACAGCAGACAAGACCTACTTCAGGCGTATACGACGGCTCGGAGATTCTCCGGACTAGCAACTTGACAGACTTGTTGTAGTGCAACAGCATGTCCTTCTGCTTAGCAGGAATGAGGAGCCCAGAGCGAGCATCTTTTAGTGTGCCCGTCTCACTTTTGTTGAGACAGCTGAGTGCAAGCAAGGCGCTTCGAACACTTCGTTCATTTTGGGCCAGTTGAAGCGGTATCCGTGCCCAAAAGTCCTTGTCGAACGAGGTTGAAATGGTCGGTACCGCACAATGATGATAAAACTCCAGATACTGAACATTATCATCCGAGACTTTGCGATTCGATAAGCCGTATGGAGAAGCATTATCCAAATTTATAGCGAATGTGCCGAACTGATTCTTGGACTTCTCGCTGTTGGCATAGCCGGGGCACTTTCGACCTGTGCTGGAGCATCTGATGCACGATGGCCTTTCCTCGCCACATTTCACACGACGAATCCTGAGATGCCAATTTAGCGAAGGATATCTGGGATGTGGTTGGAGAAATGTCCTACTTGCAGGTCGCACATCCCGTCCTCGCTTTAGGGGTAGCTCGTCGTGGTCTCTTGACCAGCACTATCGAAGTATCATCGGACGACATGTAAAGGAACAACGAATCGATGCAACTGCAATGCGGACCTCATGTGTCCTGCGGATTTTGTGGTGAGATCGCCGACGCGCTGCATGTGTGTCTGAAGGGGTGGTCGTCACATAGCGTGAAGCTTGTTTTAAACGACCATTCCACTTTGAGCGTTAGCACGGCGGCGTACCTGCCCTCAATCTCACGAAACCACACGTGTACCATCACAGGTGACAGCACTCAGGCTCATGAGCAGCGATACGAAACATTTTCCTAGGCGCATATCGTCAGAACCGACCTCTGAACAAAACGTAAAACGCTATGGCCGATTAGCTAGAGACGAACAGCTCCCTATACCGCTTGACCAGACCTGTACCTTTTTTTATCGCAGCACTCTCACAGCATCTCCTATGGCTCCCGTGCCCAGCACGATCAACGTAAATTCAGTCTCCGTAAATTTAATCTCTGTTGGTCGGCAGAATCCGCTCGATGCGCACGTAGTTTGAGGCGAGCGTCTAGGATGTAATGACCAAAAGGATTCCTGCACATTGGCATCACACTCAATGCGACTCTCATCTTCGAGGAAACTCAGAGGGCCCGGCGGTAAAAGGTATTTGCGATGCGCCGAGCTATACAGACAGTTTCAAGGTGCTCTGAAGTACCGCACTCAACCAGTTGCTCGACGAAGCTTTGTCCACAAGTTGCCATCGCTGCTTCTTGGGCGATCATACCAGATACTGTCTTGCACGTATGTCAATCTGTGGACTACTCGGATGGCTTGAGGTATTAGGTACCCATAAAATAGTGTGGATCACTACACGAACACACACGGAGAACTGCCAGGTAAGTGAGGGTGCTGCAGCAGCAGTGGTAAGCTACCACAGCTAACTACCAGATACTCTTGTGTCCTTGACGCAGGCCTCCAACTGGCTCATCAGAGTCCGGGGACCTGTTTCACCGCTCGCAGGTCTTGCTCTGGGCTCTAGGTGGGTGCTTCTGTTACCTACACGCTTCCAAAGCTTCCCCGAAAAAGAGCAACATGTGGGCCTTGTCGAGACCAATAATTCTCGACCACGATTACCAAGCTGTCGGTCGTCTTCCAGCAGCACGATCATGCCATGCGACCCACGCGATTATCCGTGAAGTCTTCTGGTAACGCCCGAGGCGGAAAGCTTCCTACATCGGTGTAACGCATCGGAGCCGTCAGCATGACGGCCCGGAGCACCAGATCACAGCAATCCACGATCCAACCATACGAAGGCATGCCTATGTTCACAGAAGGCAGTCTATGCAGTCCCTTGCGTTGGTTTGGTGGTAACAAATTCCGGGCAGTGGGCTCCATTCAGGCGTTCACCGTCCGTACCCGAGTGCCAGGCTCACATCCCAGCAAGCCTGGCCCTAACAACTAGTCGTACATTGAGGGGTGGTATTATGCACAAAATCGAGGAATCTGGAAGACGCGAAGATGGTTTAGTGACATTGCATAGATTACAAGCTTCACCGGTGAGCTCTAACTTGTGAGTAACCTGCACCACAAGAGGCTTTTTCCATCGAGCACTTGGGGAATTGTGCTTCAGACGTGCGGAACATTGTCACAATTGTCGCCGGCTTCTGATCTACTCTAAGGTGGCACTAAGCTCTTTTTCGTACTGTGTCCGCTAGGATCAAACACCAATGGCACTCTTACCATTTGAAGTAAGAAAGCCAATATCATTATTATCCCGTGTCCCGCAATTTCGTTCCTCGGGGCATCCACATGCGAGCCTACCGTTGCTAGCGGTGGAGAGATGGTTGGAGAAACCTGGGGGCCCACGCCTCGGCTGAGCCGGTTAAATTGATTGGTGGCTTGGTGAGGTGGGGTAGCGCTGGACAAAGCTTCGTTGCCCATGGGCTCGAAATGGCTTGAGCTCGAATACGATGAGGAGGAACGCCGTGGCTGCCGTTCGTTGCAGCCATCACCGAGGGCTTCAACAAGCGACAGCCACCAACGGAGCGCTACAGACCCATCTGGCAGACCTTCCGCTGCTAACAAACGGATTTCGGATCAGCACGAGCTGACGGAAACCAGGTCATGACACCAGAACCGCAAATTTCGAGTTCGGCGCGAGTTCTAATTGAGAGCTAGGCTGTGATTGACGGAATATTAGACTAACACGGGCTGACAGCGTGTCACGTGTCGAACGACGGCATTATCACTATTGGTCAGGATCCTTGCTAGTGAATGTAACGGAAGTTATGGCAGCACCCGGTGGTAAATAGACATCCCAGATGCTCAGATGTCGCCCTGCAGGACGTTGAACTAGGCTGATACCCCTCCACGTTTATAAGGTTCCCCTCGTTCCTATCACAGAAAGGTTTCTGCTTCACTCAAGTGCCACTCTTCCCTATACCACATATCCAGTTGATTCGGTCCACCCGATGTCAGCAAATATGGGTGACAACATCGAGTCCAAGTCGTACGCCAACGATGCGCAAATCGAGAAGGCTGTCCATCCCACGGACGACAGCGCCAACCTGGACCTGAATGCGAAAGCTGCCGATTACAAGTTGGCCGCAATGGAGGCAGAGGCCCAGGAACATAACATGGGCGTGCTAGATGCTGTCAAGCAGTACCCCATGGCCGCCACATGGGCGTTTGTCATGTCTTGCACTATCGTAAGATGATCCCTCCCTCATTCTACTTGCTTTCAATGGGATTTGATAGCTAATCCCATCTTCAGATCCTGGAGGCATACTGTGTCTTTCTCATGGGCAACTTCATCCCCTTGCCCGCGTTTGCCAAGGAATATGGATTCTGGGACCAAGCCGCCAATAAAGGCAAGGGTGAATGGGTTATCGATGCTGGTTGGCAGTCTGCATTCCAGGCGGGTGGACCTCTTGGTGCACTGATGGGTGTCTTCGTCGCTGGCCCCATCACTACCCGACTCGGATACCGCTGGGCTACTATTATTGGCCTGATGGCTTTGAACTGTTTCATCCTCGTGTTCTACTTCGGCAACTCCCTTCCGGTTCTCTTCGTATCGCAACTTCTGGAGGGTCTTCCATGGGGAATCTTCATTGCCAACGCACCAGCGTATTGCAGTGAGATCACTCCAATTCAATTGCGAGCTCCCGCGACTCAAATGCTGCAAATGTTCTGGGCTCTTGGTGCCATTATTGTAGGAGGTGTTACATACTTCTACAACAACAAGGAGGGTGAATCGGCTTACAGGTACGACGAAATCCAAACCCAAAGAAACGCATCTGCTGACGAGATTCTAGAATTCCCATTGCGCTTCAGTGGATGTTTCCCACACCGCTCGCCATTCTTCTCTACCTCGCACCCGAATCGCCATGGTGGTTGGTCCGCAAGGGACGTCTTGAGGAGGCAGAGAAGTCGGTTATGCGCTTGGGACGTAAAGATCTGCTGGTCCCTGGCGAGGCCGTTGCTATGATGCGTCGTGTGATCGATCTCGAGAAGTCGACCAAGGACCCTAGCTACCTGGAGCTGTTCAAGGGCCGAGATCTCTACCGTACCGCCATCGTTTGTGGTGTCTACGCCGCACAGAACCTGACTGGTAACCTCATCGCCAACCAGGCTGTTTACTTTTTCAAACGTAAGTTCTTCTTGTGGTGATGGTCGAGATCCGTGCTGACATGATACTGCAGAGGCTGGTATTGAAACCGACACTGCATTCGCCCTTGGTCTCATTACCTCAGCACTCCAGGCAATCTTCGTCATGCTCTCCTGGATTCTCACCTCCTACCTTGGCCGACGCACCATCTACGTTTGGGGGTCGCTCATCAACGTTGGTTTCCTCATTGTTCTTGGTATTGCGGGCTCTGTCGGTGCATCCAAGGCAGCGTCGCTTGCACAGGCATCTCTGGGTCTTATTGTCTCTGTCGGATTCACACTGGGACCTGCGCCCGCATCATGGGTCATCATCGGAGAGACTTCGTCCATTCGTCTCAGGCCTCTCACGACGGCTGTTGGACGTGCCTCTTACTACATTGTCAATATCCCTTGCATTTTCCTCGCCAGCTACATGCTCAACACCGCGGTATGATATCTCCCATGCATGTGCTTGTTTTGAATCACTGCTAATGGCTCATAGGAAGCAAACCTTGGCGGAAAGAGTGGTTACGTTTGGGCCGGTACCGGCTTTTTCTGCTTCGTTGTGGCGTACTTCTTCCTGCCTGAGATGAAGAACCGTAGTTACCGTGAGATCGACATTCTTTTCAACCGCAAGGTCCCGGCCCGTCAATGGTCGAAGACCGAAATCCACGCGTCCGACGACGAATAGACGTGGATCTCTGTATTGGGGATGGAAGGACGTTAAGCGGAACCGGAGCAATGGTCAAAACGATCATCGCTATGTACTGTAGTTCGAAGACGCAGATGGCCAAATCCAACTGTCATTTGTGCTCTACATCTTCTTGCTGTTCTGGCATGACACGTAATTTGTGAGAGGCATATCCCGTGATGCGTGGCTTTCGTCGAATTTACGATGAATGGCCCGGCGTCGGCTGCAAGTCTGATACAGTTCCCATGACACTGTAGTCTTTATCAATTGTCGTGCAAAAGACAGCTAATATGCACCAAGACTTGTTCAGTCACAACCTGGTCTTAACCATGACACGGAGTGTACATGTCGAATACGCCAACACCATGTCGGTCATGCCTAGAGTCTCCCGGGATGCACATGCGCCGGAGTTGTTGATTGCAGGTAGATTGCGTAGTTTCACTGTCGGCAAACGTGGTGTTGAAGACAAGTTGATGCGACTCGCCGTTGGGAAGGAGAGTTGGAGTCGGTAAAGTCGGCAGGGCCCATCCGCTAGTTCGTCCGATGCTTGCGGAAAGCAACGTGACGGAGCCCTCGCTGACACTCGCAACAACAACCGCCGAAACAGCACTTCTTTCCCATCCATCGTCGCAGGAAGCTCAGCGTGTACTGATCGCTTGCCTGTGAAGATGAGCAGACTTCCGCATCGATAGAAACGTTTCTGGCCCCGTTCTCGTTCCGTATACCACCCTCGGGTGTCCGCAGCCTCAAGATGCAGGCGTCCGCGGCCCTCAATAACGCCAGCTCTTACCTGCCCTCGCCGGCGGACTTGCTCATGGTGTTTCCTCGGCTCATGTCGAAGGCCAGCTTGCTGGGAGATTTGGTCTGGTCAGGCCATGGAAGCGTCATCGCCCAGGCTACCAAGGCGAATGCGACAAACACCACCGTTGCCACTACTGCCGAGAAATTCGTCCAGCAATCCGTCGCGGCAGCCGCAGCAGCAGCATCGGGAGTAGCAGACTCGCAGGACGAGATCAGTATGTTTCAGGCTTTGAAGAATGTAGCATCCTTTTTCAGCTATGTCACAAGCAAATGGGCCATTGCGACATTTGCCATAGTCAGGACACCTGCGCATAAGCGATGACTGTTATGCTGACATATGCGCAGGCGATTCTTTTAAACCGAACACACTTCTACGCGTCCAGTCGCGTGCCACTGTCCTTCGATCGTACGCTACTACGATTCGCGATATACATCTGCCCCGTACTTCTGTTCCTCTACCAGATACAAAGTGTACTACAAGCAATACGATGCCAGTCCTCGCCTGACTGGTCTCAAACCCAGTATGGAGGTCCTGGTCGAAGACTAGACACAGACTTTGCGGCGGAGGGCACTTACCTATGGCAAGCGTCCTCGGCACTTTTGTTCTGGGAGAGTACAGTAGATTCGTGTAGGGCTGCAAACATGCTCCCGCTCAAAGATGACTCTACCCGCCCGTCAGGATCGCTGTCTCTTCTTTGGCCACTCTTCCTGTCATTGGGCTTTAGCCAGTTCGTTGAGACGCTTGCATGTGCCCTTCAGGGCAGGCAGCCAGTTCAGGAGGCCGGCATGACCATTTTTGAACACAGTCTTGCCTTTGCGGAAGCGGAGGCCGTTGTGACGCGACCCCTGGTAGTGGAGACAGCGCGCTTCTTGAGACCAAAAACTGTCTTCACGCCCGACGGAACATCTTTCCTTATGCCACGGTCCGCGCTCAACAAGATTGCAAATGTTCCACCAGAAGTACTTATTATTTCCCTCATTTCAAGCGTCAGTCACTTCACGAGCAACATACTAGCTATTGCTGGTGTGCGTTCACGGTATAGGTTGATCACCACTACGATTTGGGGTCTGGCTTACATGACGAGTTTCGCATGGAGCTTCACCAAGCTCACCAGCAGACTTACGGATCCTGATCAATCGCCAATTGGCATCCTTCGGTTCCCGACAGTGTGCATCGTTGGCTTCATACCTCATCTTCTCATACTTCTCGGCATCGCTGCATGTGGATTGATATATCTACTAGCTCTTCTCATCACTGTGGTGTCTCCTCCACCAGGACAGCCAGAGTCATTGACGCTGCGCGAGAAATTCGCTGCAGCATACCAGAATTTGCATGCCAACATACATCTCAGCGCGATCACACCATTGAATGTGAATTGGAACGAAGACTTTTACACTGCCATACTCAAAGTGGGTTTTACGGTCTTGACAGCAGCCAGCGAAGCCGTCTTTCTCAACGAAGGGACTAAGGTCAATGTGCACCCAATGACGTGGATCGAGAAGAAGAGGCTGGAGGACATCGTCACGCGTCGACGGCAATTCCAGCGAAGCTTGGCGAGCATACCTACCGAATTACGTGGCGCTGCTCTTGCACCAGGCATTGAGGTGGATGATTTCAATGACAACGCCCCAGGCCACGGCCAAACCTCGGGTTATGCAAAAGAACGAAAAAGTCGCAGTGCTGGCGCACCAGGCAATTCCAGGGATACGGGTCGTAACGATCCAGCAGGGCTCGCACAACGCAGGAGCCGATTTCTCTTGACCTTTCAATTTTTTCGAAGTATCTCGAAGTTGATCGCAGCGATTCATGCACGGCTCACGATATCTTTGCTCACCAGACTACACATTGCATATCGGCCGAGATGGCTGAGACGCATGGCAGGGCCACAAGTAGACAGTACAGCAACGTTGGTCAATCGGACACCCTCCCAGCCATCACAGTCAGCGACGGATTCGTGGCTTACTCTTGATGATCGAACGCGTGTGCGTCTGGATAGCAGCTTTGATATCGAAACATTCGCAAAGGATAGGCTGCGACAAAGCGGCTTCTATGAAGAGCCCAAATCTGAGGAGTCTGAGGAACGTCTGGACGACTATCTCTACTCGTGGTGGCGGAATGGGGGTCGCTTTGGCGATGTCGACACCAGCAGCGACTACATTCAGCAACAAGACGATGACACTACCAGCGTCTTGTCCTTCTCCACGACCACAGACCAAAGCGAGTGGTCGGACGAGGAAGAAGATGGACAGCAGACACCTACTAAAGACACGTACCAGCGCACCCGGGAGTCCACCCCATCAACCGATTACACCTTGGATCTAGCTCGTCTTTCGCATCTACTCGATCCGAAGACGAGCGAAGACCGAGAGGAGGCCAAGCTACTCGCACGCCACCTGGAGAGCTCCAACGTCTTGACGCGATCGCAGTACCGGAAGATGCGCGAACGCGAGGAGGCAAGGATCCTCAGCACATCGCGCTACAAGATGGGCGACGCGGTCAAGTTGTCGCCAGAAGAAGAAGAGCAGCTTCTTGAGGACATGATATTGAGCCGCCGCTCGGCAGCTCCACCACTCGGGCAGAATGCAGCTGGTAGCTGGGAGACTGGTGGCGAGGGCATGGGCAACGACGGGCCTCAATGTGTGGTTTGCCAGCTGTCGCCGAGAACGGTGCTTGTATGGCCTTGTGGTTGCTTGTCGCTGTGTGATGAGTGTCGGGTAGGGCTGGCGTCGAAGAATTACACGGCTTGTGTTTGCTGTCGGACGAGTGTTGTGGCGTATTCGCGGCTTTATGTGCCTTGAGGGCGGGTGGTCATATTATCTGGGCGTTACTATTCACTTGTAGATAGTTCTGTGCATGTAGCATGTAATTACACTGGGTTCAATTCTACCGACTTGTTGGACAATCTGTTTACTATCAAACTGATGAGCAAGCTCTCGCATATTGTCAAAAACTTGAAAGAGGTGAGCTAGACCGTCATAACGGTCGCTCCTGCCATTCTTTGTCTCTCTATCGGTCAGTCTGCAAGTTGCTATCGTCATCACATGCAATCTACTTAGCCTCGCCAAGCGTAAACCGAGTCACACCACGACAAACTCATTTCCGGACTCCTTCTCTGAACAACAACGCCACGAAACGCTCCACCCGCGCACACATACCATCAATTCGACTGAGCTTCGCTACTGCGCTCGGTCTTCGGCATCCCTCATCAATCTCTACGCAAGTTTTATGCAACCAGAGCCCTCAAAAGCAAACCACAACATCTCCACCCAGCAGAACGACAGCCAATCCTCACCTACCTCCCAACATGGACGGCCTCGCGATGATGACCTGCAGGACTCCCTGCTGCCTCACCCAGGTGAGCGGTCGGGAGATCCTGAGCCGCCAACGGGTGGCACTCAGGGCGATGCGACGCGCGCAAACGCCACCGGCCACGATGAGAGCGCGGCGGAGAACGTCGGACTGAGGGGCATCAAAGCCACGACCCCCGCGCCGCGGGACAGAATCAGCGAATACGAGAATGCACGCATCAAGACGCCAAAAAAGCCGTCTGAAGGTCCCTTGTTCGAGGTCATCAAGAGCAACAGGAAGGACGACGACAAGAACTCGCCAATCTCGAAGCTACCGAATGGTGAGTTTATATTCATACCAATCAGGAAGTGAACTCCATGCTTTGGATGAGAGGCTAACGAAAGCAGAGGTCCTCATCCACGCCATCGCCCACCTGTCGCCAAACGACCTCGCCGCCGTGTCCCTCGTCTCGCGCCGCTTCAATGACCTCGTCACCACTCCGCACGCATGGCAGGTCGCCTTTGGGCGCTACTTCCCCGGACTCCTTGCACTGGAGGACGCTGCGACTCGATTGGCGCTAGAGAACACGGGCGATATCGTGCGCTCTGAGAAGCGACGTTTCACTCGGCTGACGGCGTTGGCATCTTGGAGGAGCGAGTACATCTTGCGCACGAGGCTGCTGCGGTCCATGGCTCGTGGAAAGCCTGTCCAAGTCCCAGTCACACCCTCTCGCGCTGGACAGCTGCAAACAGCCGCGCCCTTCATCGAGTACAATGCCCAGACATTCACCATCATCAACCACATACACGCCACCTTTGGCTCTGGCCTCAACAAGCGGATGCCGCGACTCATCCACGGTGCCGATGATGTCGGTATGGTGACCAGCAGTGACCCAATGACTGGCAAGGTAGATCCTTGGGGCCAGAGTGATCCAAACTTCTATGGTCAGTTCGTAGAGCGCTTCCCAGGCGTCGCCGAGTGGGGCCTTGGGTCTGGCGAGGTCGTCGGCCGCCCAAATGTTATGGACGTCTCTCAGCCATACGGCATGATCTATGGCCAGGGCTGCCAGGAAGGCTCTTGCTACTACCGCTCACTCGAAGAGATGCGCGGTCGCTTCATCGCGGAGCCTTCCGAATTCTCAATGCTAGAAGCAGGTATCCCCAAACTCGGCCTCGACGGTGGTGCTATTTGCAGTGTCTGGATCGCCAAGTCGAACACGATTCCGACCCTATCCGAAGGCGTCATCGGTATGATGATGGGCTCTGCTGCTGGTGTGGTCACGGCATGTAGCTTGGGCACTGAAGGCCTCCAGGCCTCTCGGCTACAGCGTGGCGAGCTCACTGCTCGTTGGGTTCTTAGCCCTGGAGTGCCCATTATCGCAATCGCCGTGGACGAGAACTACTCGTTGAAGCGACAGGCACAAAATCGCATCTGGGCCGTCGCGCTCAACGCACTCGGAGAGCTCTTCTATCTGACCAAGTTCCCGATGCGCAGTCAAGCAACCAAAGGCACCATTCAAGATTACACCGAGTATCTGGCCTGGCTCACTGGTCGTAGTGTCTTCTGGAACGTTGTCGAGCCCAGCAGACGCACTGCAAGACCCGATCCTTACAGTGACGCAGAGGTCGATGGTAGCTACTCGCCTCGCACATCATGGGATGGCATGTGTCTTAGCAAAGAGCAAGTCGTTGCTGAGACTAGAGAGATTCAGAAGTACCTACGAAGAGCACCGAAGGAGTTTCGAAAAGCCTGTCTCGGCTGGGACATGCGTCGACGTCTTGAGATCGACTTCGGAGGCGACGATGGCAATTATGCTGGCGAGGGTATGGTGGTATTCGACTGTGGTCTTGATGAAGGACACGTAGCCGATGTCAGGCGCTTTACAAGGATTAAGACGGACGAGAAAGAGAAGAGTACTGCGACTTCTACACGCATCACAATACCGCAGCCGACGCCAAAACCTTCGCTGTTCGGAGGGTCTGGTACTGGCAGTCCTGATCTGGGAGGTGTATCGCAACGCATCCGCCGGTCGTCTGTCATGTCAGCTTCAAGCTCACCTGAGCGCGCAAACTTGGTGGAAGAGTGGCGTTGCTCGAAGCTAACATTCGGAGGCTTCAAGAGCACTCAGTTGACGGCCACAACGCTGGACATTTCCACATTTGCTACCTTGACGATGTCCGAAGACCCAGCCCTTGGCTTCTCAACTGCGTCCACTGCGTCTTCACCTTACGCTTCGCCCATGTCCGTGGCAAGCCAGCCAGCCTCGCCTTCTGACATACCTGGTCAAAGAGCACGCTTTGTCGCTGCTGGAACCAAGAATGGAGTTGTGCTGATCTGGGACGTTCGCGCTCCCGTCTCTCGCTCATCAGAGTATGCCAACAATATCGAGCCCATCAGGATCATCCACTCGGAGTCGCCTGAGATCTCTTGCCTCGCCATGTCTGCACTTCATCTCATCGTGGGCGGCAACGACGGAGTAGTACAGGCTTGGGATACACTGGCCTCAAGCATGTCGCCCATCAGGACGTTACACTCACGCAAGAAGTCGCGTGCGCGGACACAAATTGCACAGGCTCAGGCTTCAGCACAAGGCATCGGCATCAACATGTTTGCTGCCGGCGCCATCTGTCTCGACCCTGACCCGACTGTTCTACGTGGTGCTGTGTCTCTTGGAAATGTGCTGCACTACTGGAGCTACAGCTCGTCGGCAGCCAACCAATACAAGAGTAGCAAGCGCAGGCTTCGACGCGCCGAACGCGGAAGCAACAACGCAGGCGAGCGATTTGCCGGCACCGGCCGCGTCAACCTGAAGAACTACATTGCCAACGAAGCGTATGAGCTCGAACGCGACAAGCTGGAGCGCCAGAAGCAGGCCGAGCGTCTGGCTGGTCGCTTTGGCACTGAGCTCCTGGGCGAAGACGAAGCACTAGCCTATGCAGCGATGTTGTCACAGGAGAGTATGGAAGCCGACGAGAAGCGTCGCTGCGAGAGCGTAAGCTCTGTCCTAAGCAGCGACACCGTTACGCCCGAGCCCAGCATAGTCGGCCTGTCGTCTTCTCCGAACGTCAAGGACGACGACGAACTAGACGCCGACATCGCCGAAGCTATCCGCCAGTCTCTCAATGACAGCCCGGGCATGTACGAGCCTAGCTCTACCCCTCCTTCTGCATTCGACATCCCGATCAGGTATGCCAAAGGCAAGAAGGCTGCTAGTCCGAAGACCAAGGATAGCCCGTCGAAGAAGGGCAAGGGCGCTGCTGCTGGCGCGAGCAACGAGAAGGAGCTGTCTGATCTGGAGTTTGCGATGCAGTTGAGTCTTGCGGAGGAGGCGAGTAGGAGGGAGATTGAGAGTGGGGGCGATGAGTTTCCGCCGTTGAGTCCTGTGGCTGGGGCGAAAGGGAAGGGCAGAGAGCTTCGATTCGGATGACGGGGTTTTGTGTTCTGCGAGCGGTGGTGCTGTTCAATACCTCTTTTCTTGTTCAACTCCCTCGACTCGGTGGGGTCATTTGGTTTCCGCTTCAATGGAGGGTTTGCTAGGCACTTTGATCTCCCCTTTGCAAAGGGGTCGAGAACAGACCTGTAGTCGTGCATGTTCAGGACTCTCATATCGCACGGAGAGTGAGTTTTTATTGAACATTTTCTGGCTCTTCTAATACATATACTCTGCTTCTCATCTTCCTCAAAGCTAGCTCTGATCCGTTTCCGTCGTTTCGTGTTTCGATCAGCAAATCCATGATTGCTCCCATGCAGACGAAAATTTAGCGCTCATTCAAGCTTATACATGAAAGACGAAAATCTGCAAACTATGCTGGATACATACGCGGATAGTATCCGGGACACTCCAGAGGATCATGCGACTAGATTAAAGAATTGCAGATCTAGCATGCTTGCACATGATTAGGAAAAGATATAGTGCGAGTTGAAGATCTTTTCATGCAAGCATACGAAGCTGCTTGATCTCATCGAAAAGATATGTGCGACTATCTTATACACACATCATGCGAGTAACTATGCTCGTACAATTGTTTTTGGTGAACACTCAACTCAACGCTCCTCCTCACCACGACGTCTAGCACGCGACCAGACCGCTCGTTTCAATCTCCTTCGAGCCGAAAAAACTCTTTAATCGTAGGGAGCATTGATGGTTAGATTCTCCGAGCCGTCCTCGCCTCGCTTCAGCGCCGCGTGAAACAACGACACGTACCCCGGACAATACCTGACAGGTGCGAAACAATCCTTCGTTTCGACATGTGCCATGCCTGCAAACGAATTGTCACATTTGTATGTTTTGTGGGGTTATGTGCGAGGGAGAACTGCCTCTTTCGTGCTCTTGAGGAAAATGCTTGCGTTGTTGTCCGTCGTCATTGGTGCAGCATTTACGTTTTGCAGTGCAGTGAAGCGTCATTGGGTGGAGATGCTACGCGTAAGCTTGGCGAGCGGTGCATGTGAGTGGAAGAAATGCTCGAAGTCAAGACGCTCATCATGTGGGGAGGAGCGGCTGAAAGGCGTCGTAGCTCACATGCGGCGCCTGCGTACACGAAGATCTGGTCTGATCGATGAGAACGCCATACGCCATGACACATTCGAGGCTCTCCCTCCCATGGCAAGGCGCGAAGCTGGTCATCTAGCTAAGCTGTGCCTTGTCGAGCAACCGCCCGCCCCCAAACCAACAGCTGTGCAATCAATTGCCGTGCCGCAATTCATAAAGATGCATGAGGTGTGTGTTGAACATCCTTTATGCGGAGACGTGTACTATGGTACACATTGTGCGGTTGAGCGGTTCGGTAGGATGTGAGACACATTGCGTGTGGAGTTTTGTTTGCACGTTAGGTTTGTTTCACGCTGCACCCAATTCACGTGCAGAGCGCATGTTTGAGATAGACTAGATGCGCCGGAGGAGGGGTTGACGTTCCAAGGTCCGGTCTTGGTCCTCGCTTGCGCTTGCTTCGCCCGCGTTACGCCAGGCGCATTTGGGAATTGTATGCCTCATGATGTCGAACCGATTCGGAGCGCCTGTCATGATGACTGACTGGGCTGTACTCGCGGAATCGAGGAAGACGTACGACCGTCAGCATCTTCTCATGTGAGAGCGAGTGAGAGAGTTTCTGCATGATTGTAATCTGTGTGCGTGTAACCCAGTCGGAAGCGCAAGCAAGCACTTCCCAACCAACAACCTCCCATGCAAAGCATCTCCAATCCAGATCGACGCTCAGGGAAGCCTCTGAATGGACCGGTCTGGCTTGCTCCTCCCAGCAGCACAGACTCTTATCTCAAGACGATTCCGCGTCCAATGAGATGGCCGACATTGGCTCTTTGCAGCACAGACGTCTTTTCTGGCGCGGATAAGGCGTGGTTGAAGATCGCTGGCGGCCCCCGTCAGTCTGGTGTCAAGCCTCGACGACAGCAACACAGACACTCGCGGAAACCCACCTTTTTTCCTTGGCTGAGAGCCAATACTTAGACGCACGTTGTCCCACTTGTTTGCACTCTGGCTGGCACTTTTTTGTCATATACATCTTATACGAGTTACTTCAAATTCTTTTAATGGTTCCGTGTTTGTAGTTACTATTCCGTTTATTGATCAAGTGGCTGGTTCCGCGCGTTTTTGTAATTCTGGAATCAACAGAGTCTTTATAAGGAACGATGCGTCGCCAACTTCCTCCGAGCAAACTTCTCGTTCCGTCTGGTCCGCAGGCATTTCCGAGGCATTTTCTGGGAGAATCGACGGTTATTGTGAATCATTATTCGGGGTTTGAGAAGGCTATTCCTGCAATTCCATCATTGCCTGGCTTCAAGACAAGTGCTGGTAGGTCAATTTTTTTTCTCGAGTGGTCGTGTGACCAGGGATATTGGGATTCATGGTCAAAATCACATTTTGAAGAGGACATCTGGGACTACTTTGAGATGGGAACAGCACGCTAATGAATACTGTAGCGTTTCTCACAAGTCTAAGCGCAAACCTCTGTATCGACCCTGACCTGCCGTCACCATTGGGCACTCCCACAACTTTCCGATATAACGCCTACTCACACCAAGCACTTCCGCCAACGCCGCTTTCATTCTCCACGCTACCTGCGCCGCACGTTCCGTACCCATCGCCTCTCGAGACACAGATCATGTCGTCGACCGAACCGTCCGCACCGGCTAAATCGCCTACCGAAAGGCTTCCCCAGCTCTCTACGTACACCGCAGAATCTGAAGATGACCGCGTGGAAGGGCTACGACTAGTCGCCGACTCGGTGGCCCAGCAACGACAGGTCTCCAGCAAGATGCTCATCTTCCATCCTATCACAATGGCCACATTTGTTCTCCTCGCCGCGATTGCAACGCAGATGGTCATGAAAGCCTACAATGAATGGCTTGTTGTCGGTACCACAGTCGGCGGCCTCGCAATGACCTTCCTCATCTTCATCAGATGGATGACTGGCGAATACATTGGCCTCGCGGAGGACATCGACATGGACTGGCTCAACGAGGACAGGCTCATTGTGGTCAAATGGGGTGAAGACATCATTGGAGCGCTGGTACTGGGCTGGGCAGACAACGACGCAGCGAAGAAGCGCGGACGGAGGCGCAGGGGCAAGGCCGTGATTCGCGCTTGGACCGTCAAGCTGAAGTACAGGCACAAGGGCATTGGCGAGAGTCTCTTGGAAGAGGCGGTCAAGATTGCAGGAGAGAAGGGAGCAGACGGTGTTGTTTTTGACACCGATCATGCCAGTAAGTTGCTCTCATACCTGTGTCACAGCTTGCAAGCCTAACGACAACACAGACTCCAAGCGCATCCTCCCATCCGTCTTCAACAGCTTCCTCGACAAGCAAGAAGCCGC